>Ga0247727_10012997_pt1 | contig 14134 bp, 15 predicted proteins | sample WisWelCaveWW1625_FD_202498 | JGI IMG/M metagenome (GOLD analysis project Ga0247727, IMG submission 202498) | Biofilm microbial communities from Wishing Well Cave, Virginia, United States - WW16-25 | ecosystem: Environmental > Aquatic > Deep subsurface > Groundwater > Cave microbial mat | place... | reverse complement strand
CAACAACATCGTGGACGCGACCAACTATGCCATGCTTGATCTCGGTCAGCCACTGCACGCGTTCGATTACGATATTCTCGTGGGACGGGTTGATAACCCGTCCGTAAAGCGGGATGGCATCCCGCCCCACGGAAAGAAAATCAAAATCATCACGCGTTCGGCAAAAGATGGCGAGAAACTCGCCATGCTTGATGGTAATCAACGCACACTGACTTCAATGAATGTCCTGGTCAGCGATGAAAAAGGACCACTCGCCCTTGCAGGCGTGATGGGCGGCGTCGAGTCGGAGGTCACAGATAAAACGCGGACTGTCCTGCTCGAAGGTGCGGCGTGGAATCCGATGAACATCCGCAAGACGGTGCAACAGCACAATCTTCCATCCGAAGCGTCGTTCCGATTTTCGCGCGGTGTGCATCCCGCGATGGCAGAGCAGGGTGTGAAGCGCGGGCTTCAATTCATGGCGGCGTGGTCAGGCGGCAAAATTGCTCCGGGACTCGTTGATGAATATCCGCTCAAGCCGAAGGACCCGACCATCACCGTCACGCCAAAGGATGTGAAGCGTTTGCTCGGCATCGAACTCACTGCGAAACAAATCGCCGAGTTACTCATGCGGCTTGAATTCAAATGCACGGTTGAAAAGAATCAAGTCAAGGCAAAGACTCCACCTCATCGCGTGGATATTGGCGAAGGTGTGATTGGTCTTGCAGACGTGCTTGAAGAAATTGCGCGCGTCTATGGCTATGACCGCATCCCCGAAACGCGCATGGCTGATTCGCTCCCGCCGCAAATGGGCAATCCCATGCACGAGTGGGAGGAACACGCCCGCGATATTCTCGTCAGCCTCGGGTTGCAGGAAGTCGTGAGTTATCGCATGACGTCACCTGAACGCGAGAGTCGTCTGTTCGCTTCGGGTCTCAGACCCGAAGCAAGCATGGAATATGTCGCGCTTGCGAACCCCATCGCGCCCGAGCGGCGTGTGATGCGGCGTAGTCTGCTCGCGTCGATTCTCGAGAACCTCGAAAAGAACGCGCGCGCCGAATCCATTGCAATGTTTGAGATTGGTCCTGTCTTTGAGCCGAATAAAAACGATTTGCCAAATGAACCGCGCAAGCTGGCGATGGCAATAACTGGCTTGCGAACGTCCACCGCGTGGGATGTGAAGGATTTAATACCATTCGACTTCTTCGACATGAAAGGACGCATCGGACTCCTTTTGAGCGGGCTCCGCCTCACAGACGTTTCCTACACTGGGAACGAATCCACTCAATTCCTCCACCCAGGCAAAGCCGCCTCTGTAAAAGTGAATGGGCTGGTTGTCGGCGTCTTCGGTGAACTGCATCCGCTGGTGAAAGAGAGATTCGATTTCGGAGAGTCGGCTGTCATCGTTGCTGAGTTCGATTTGGATGCGCTGCGAAACGCGACTCCGACCTATGGCATCACGCCTGTCTCCGAGTTCCCGCCTGTGTTCGAGGATATCGCCATCATCGTTGACGAGTCGGTGGCGGCGGAGCGCGTCGAAAGCCTCATCAGGCAGACGGGCGGAAAGACCGTGACTCACGTCCGCCTGTTCGACGTGTATCGCGGCGAGCAGATCGGCGCGGGCAAAAAGTCACTGGCGTACAGTCTCACCTACGAATCGGAGAAAACGATGACCGACGCCGAAGCCGCGGCGATCCGCATCAAAATCGTGAAGCGCCTGGAGCTTGAAATCGGCGCGAAGTTGAGAAGTTAAACATTTTTCATTAAGGAGAAAAAATATGCAGAATCGGACTCTTGGAATTGTGCTCACGGTTGCAACCGCATTAGCGTGCGGTTGCGCAGGAATTTTCAGTTGTGTGTGGGGCTTCCTCATTGCAGGCGGCACGCCAATTGATGTGACCAGCAACGGCGTTACCACGCCACAAACATTTCCGCCCACAATCGGTTACGTGTTGTTGTGCCTGTCTCTGTTATTGATTTTGGTCCCTGTTGCAGTCGGGTTCTTTACATTGCGAAAGAAGCCCGAAACCCTCGAGGGCGAACTTCCACGAGCGTAGCCCGCACAAAATAACAGCGGCAACCATTTCCGGTCGCCGCTGTTATTTTTCAGAGTTTCATTTCACAACAATGGTCAGCGTTAAGGGGCAGAAGTACTTATTGTTTTCCACCAGCGCCCATTTGGTTGTATAGGTGCCGCCGTTCTTAAAGGCCGCCATTTCAACGGTCAGGAAGACGTTCTTGCCCGACTCAGCCCCCTTTGGAATATCGTAAGAGGCTACTTTGTGCAGTTTGTCGCCGCTCACGTATGCGTAATCCATTGTGGCACGGAACCAATCCTTTTTGCCGATATTCTTGACCCCCCATTTGGCAACGAAGTCGGTGCGCGGCGCGAAGATGGTCCCGTCTGCCGGTTCAGTGCTGAACAGTTTGCACCCGTAGTCTGAATTGCTTGTACCGCTGACAATACCGGCAAGGGTTGGCGCGGATAGCGAGGAGGTGGCACCGGGAAGGATGAAGATAAAGGTTACAGTGGGCGAGGACGATGGGGATGCGGTGGTGCGCGTCGGTGCAAAAGTGGCAGTCGGTGTGGATGAGGGCAATGCCGCCGCAGTTTTCGTTAATGCAGCTTTGGCAGTTTGCGCAATATAGGTATGTACTGCGCCTGGATCCAGAGTGGGGATGGGGGTAGCCACCGTTGGTACACAAGCCAGCACCAAGACAAGGCCCGCCAACAAAATCAGTAATTTATTACCACGCACGCCGCTTTTCCCTTTGCTCAATTACAACCGGAGTTTATCATTCCACGATGATCGCGATGTATGGATAGCACATATTGCCTTCCATAACCCATGTCATCACGTGGAAGCCCAGTTGATCGGGCGCCTCTCCATCAAGATCAATAACAAAGGACTCGCCGGGTTTTATAGCCACAGCCAGTTCGAAAGGACTTTGTCCGGGCGCCATATTCGGTCCGCTAAGATATTTCACATCATGTTTCGCAGGGATGGATTTTGTGCCGGTGTTAACGATTGTCCATTTGATGTCGAAGGTGTCGTTCTTGTGGAAAACAGTATTATCACGCGGCTTGTTAAGAATGGGGGTGCAATCATAGTCGGGTTTGACAACGGGACCGCCTCCGCCGCCACTAACAACCACTGTTGCTGTCGGCGGGACGATGACGAACGGAGTCGCGGAGGGGATGATCGGTGTTGGGGAGGCGGGAGCAGATTCAGTCTGGGTCGGAAGCGTGGTGTTCGTCGGGATGGGTTGAGCGGCTTGTGTCTGGGTCTGCGCGGCGGAAATGGTCAGCGCGACCGCGGTGGCTACTTGATTCGCGGTATCCTGCGGGTCTTGCGTGGCGGGTTGCGGGAGGCAGGCTGTAATCAAAATGATCACAGCGACGGCAGAGAGCAGGAATCGTGATTTGGGTTGAGTCATGTTATCTCCTTCGTTGGCTTATTTCTCGTTGGGTGTTGACGGCGAACCGTCGCCGATGCCGAGCGGCTGCCATTTCTTTTCATCTTTCAAGCGATGTTGGATTCCGTGACGGTCGTGAATCTCATCGAAGCCTTCGGGTTTGATGAACATCTGCTCGCCATCGAGCAGACCGAGGACCCCGGACTGCCCGGGTTCCATGCGCTTCTCGCCTTTGAATTTTGCCGCATCGCTTGGCATGTAATCGGTTGGCTCTTCGTAACTGGTGACATATCCTTCATAGTTGCGCAGGATGACTTTGTGATCGGACATGCTCAATAAATAATTTGGCATAACGGGGATTTTTCCGCCGCCGCCCGGCGCGTCCACGATATATTGAGGGACGGCATAACCGGAGGTGTGACCGCGCAAGCCTTCCATGATCTCGATGCCTTTTGCGACGGGCGTGCGGAAGTGCCCCGCGCCTTCCACGAGATCGCATTGATAAAGATAATAGGGGCGCACGCGAATGCGGACCAAATCCTGCACGAGTTGTCGTTGAATGTGGACGTTGTCGTTGATGCCGGCTAACAGCACGGACTGATTGCCAAGCGGGATGCCTGCCCTGCTTAAACGATCGCACGCTTCATCGAGTTCCTTGGTGATCTCATTCGAGTGGTTGACGTGGATATTCATCCACAAGGGGTGGTACTTCGCGAGCATGTCGCACAATTCTTGTGTGACGCGCATGGGCATGAAGACAGGCACGCGCGTGCCGATGCGTACTATTTCGATATGCGGAATGTCGCGCAGGCGGCTGAGGATCTCTTCGAGAATTTTTGGCGCAAGCACAAGCGGATCGCCGCCGGAAAGCAACACGTCGCGCACTTGCGGCGTGCGTTTGAGATATTCAATCTGCATCTCGAATTCCTGCCGCGAGAAAGTCTGCCCAGGGTCGCCGACGATGCGCGAACGAGTGCAATACCGGCAGTACGACGCGCATTGAGTCGTTACGAGCATGAGCACTCTGTCAGGATACCGGTGAACAAGCCCGGGCACGGGAGAGTGGCGATCTTCCGCCAGCGAATCTTCCATCATCGAAGTGAAGGATTGCATCTCCTCTTTGCGGGGAATGATCTGTTTGCGTGTCGGGTCATCGGGGTCGTTCGGGTCAATCAATGAGATGAAGTAGGGTGTGATATCCACGCGGAATATATCTTTAACCTGGAGCGCTTTTCGCTCAGAGTCTGTCAGCGGGATGATCTTTTCAAAATCTTCAACTGTGTTCAAGCGATGGCTGAGCTGCCAGCGCCAGTCGTTCCACTTTTCATCGGGAACATCGGCGTAGATAGGGGCACGTTTGGAAACAAAAGGCTGGGACATGGTTTTTTCCTCCGGAATTAACAAATGTGGGTAAGTTGAATCAAATGGACGCGGCGAACGAATCAAACGGAGGATCGTGATCGGGTCTGTAAAACCCCGCGTTGCAACGATTCTTGGGTTCCATGAAATGAATTGTACGGGCAAACAAAAATAGGGTCAATGTCCCTTTTGGCGGGTAAAGAGAAGGATACGGACTCTTTGCCACAGAGACCACAGAGTTTAATGAGAAAAGCAAAAAACTCTCAGGTTTCTCTGTGTGCTTTGTGGCTGGATTAAATGTGTGGGTTTGCATGGAACCTCAAATGGACAAACGGTGTATAAAGGGTGAAATATGACCTCTGCAGAGAGTCTCGATTGGACGAATCCACTTTAATTCGACGCGCCGCGAGCGGCGACGCGGCGGCTTGGGAACCGCTGGTGCTGGTTCACCAGCAGGCGGTGTTCCGGCTCGCCTATCTCCTCCTTGGCGATGCTTACGATGCGGAAGATATCGCACAGGAAACCTTTTTACGCGCCTGGAAAGCCCTCCAGCGTTTTGACGCTACGCGCCCTCTGCGCCCGTGGCTGCTCAGTATTGCCGCGAACCTGTCGCGCAATCGTCATCGCTCGGTGGGGCGATATGTTGCGGCTCTCACGCGTGCATTTCGCGACGAACCAAAGCCGCCAACTGTTGAAGAAAAAAACGCGCAGCACACAGAAGCCAAAGATCTTTGGCAGGCTGTTCAACACCTTGAAGTGCACGATCAACAAATCGTTTATTTGCGATATTTCCTCGAACTCTCTGTGGCTGAAACGGCTGAAACATTGCGAGTTGCAGAAGGCACGGTCAAATCGCGGTTGAGCCGCGCGCTCGAAAAATTGCGAAAGATTATTCATCAGGATTTCCCTGTTCTCGTTGAAGGACGTGAAGCATGAGCGAACTGGATTTTGAGAATCAGCTACATTCCATCGCAAGAAAGATGAATTACCCGCACACGCCGGACATTGCCGGATTTGTGACCGCGCGCCTTCGCCCCTCAACCCGTACACGCTTCATTCTCAAGCCTTGGGCTTGGTCGCTGACCATTGTGCTTGTCCTCATCTCAAGCCTTCTCCTGATCCCACCCGCCCGCGCCGCCATCATCGAGTTCATCCGGATCGGAATCGTTCGCATCTTCCCGCGCTCTGTAGAGCCAACCGTGGAGGCGCCCCGCACGGCAACACCTGAATCCATCGCGCCGATGACAGCAACATCTTCCTCTTCCGATTTGATTCCAATTTTGAGTCAAATTGCAGGCGAGGTGACTCTTGCCGAAGCGCGAGAACTGGTTGATTACACAATCTTATTACCAGCCTACCCAACCGAATTGGGAGCGCCTGACTGCGTTTTTGTCCAGGATGCCGAAGGCGCAATGACGATTCTGGTTTGGATAGACCCTCAAAATGCAGAAAAAATATTAATGAGCTTGCATTTCATCCCAGCCGGCAGTTGGGCAATTGACAAGGGATTCCCTGCAAATGTTTTAGAAACCAGCGTCAACGGTCAGCGCGCATTCTGGGGCGAAGGACCTTATCCACTCAGGCTTTACGATGGCGATCTCGAATTCATGCGGCTGATCGAAGGTCACGTGTTGATCTGGGCAGTGGAGGATGTTACTTATCGCCTTGAAACAGCTTTACCTTTTGTGGAGGCGTTAAAAGTCGCAGAATCGCTACAACCATTACCTTAATTTGGGAACCGGTTTTGGTTGGGTGGTGTAAATTCAATAGGTAATCCGAAAACCACTCAATGGAGGTAGTTATGATTTCCCGATTCCGTATTTCGCTGAGTCTCGCCCTTTTCCTGGCAGTAGCTTTTGCCATTCCCGTTTTCGCAGGAGGGTGGGCGGTCATCACATTGGATGAATTGCCGGCAAACGTCACAGCAGGTGATCCGTTGACAATTGGATTCACCGTGTTGCAGCATGGCAAAACACCGATGACTGACCTAGATCCTACCATCACGGCGCGCTCTGGTGATGAAAAAGTAATTGTCTTTGCCAAGCCTGAAGGCAAGCCTGGTCATTACGCGGCGTCACTTACATTTCCCAAAGAAGGGAACTGGGAATGGACCATTCAAGCATTTACAATGGAACAGAAAATGCCAGCGTTAACCGTCGCCGCGCCGGCTGTTGCATCTGCCAGCCAGCCAGTGGTGAAGACAGAGTCGGTTGAGGCGGCAACGATTTCGCCATTGATGGTTGTCCGCGCGCTGGCGTTGGGGATCGGATTGATCGGTTTGGTCGTCGCGTTTTGGAGGAAGAGTCGGCTCGCGATCGCGTTGACCGCGCTCTGCCTGGTCATAGGGGCCGGCTCCTTTATGACAAGATCAGCCGTCCCTGAGGTGGAGGCGGAGAGTAAGTCCGCTCCCGAAGCAATGAGTGATGCATCCATCTCATCACAGGTTGAGTTAGGCCAACAGCTATTTGTTGCCAAAGGATGCGTCACGTGTCATGTCAACACGAAAGTGCCGAACAGTCATGATTACTGGACTATCAATGTTGAAGGCGCAACCAACCTCTCGAATTTTTCCGCTAGCCCCGAGATTTTGCGTATCCGATTGAAAGATCCCTCAGCCGCAAAATCTGACACACAAATGCCCCAACTCAATTTGTCTGACGCGGAGATCGAAGCGTTAATCGCCTTCATCAATTCAAAATAGCCGCATTGGGTTTGCGAACGGACAGTAAGAATCTCTTGCTGTCCGTTTTCATTTAAAGAGACTACAATTATCAAAATAGGCGATGTCCATGCAAATCAATGTCGATGAACTAAAGATCATACATAACGAGTCTGAAAACCGATTCGAGACCTGGATTGACAACCAGCTCTCGAAACTGGATTACATGCAAGACGGCGACACCATCGTGATGACCCATGTGGGTGTTCATCCGGATCAACGAGGACAGGGTGTGGCTGGCAAATTGACCGAGGTTGCGCTGGGTTATGCAAAGGAAAAATCTTTGCGCGTGATTCCCATGTGTTCGTATATTGCCGCGTACATACGCAAGAATCCCGAATATGGCGAATTGACGAAACAGCGAACTGGCGGATGAGCAGAGAAGATATTATCTTTCGTCTGGCTGAACGCGCGGACCTGCCATCCATTGTTCGTTTATTGGCGGATGATGATATGGGGAGTCAACGCGAGCGAAATGAGGAGCCACTGCCTGAATCGTATTATGCGGCATTTGAGAAAATAAATGACGATGCGAATCATGAGTTGATCGTTGCCGAGTTGGGTGGCGAAGTGGTTGGAACAGTGCATCTCATGTTCCTGACATCCATCAGCTTTCAAGGGGCGTTGCGGGCGCAGATCGAATCTGTGCGCGTAGACAGGAAGCATCGCGCCCATGGAATTGGAAGCAAAATGTTGAAGTGGGCTATCGAACGCGCAAAGGGACGCGGCGCTCACATAGTTCAGCTCACAACTCACATGTCACGCAAAGACGCACATCGTTTCTATGAGAGGCTGGGATTCAAAGGGACACATTTGGGAATGAAGTTGAGCCTCAAGTGAAGGATAAAGGTGACCGTCATCTATTTCCGCAGCTCCAAACAAAAACGCCTTCCTCAAGTGCGCCGGAATCAATACGTCAAATTCCATTTGAAATTGAGATAACAATATAGCACCAAAAAACGCCCTTTCAAAAAGGGCGTTTATTTAGGCGAGTATCCGTTATTAACTTCACGTGTGGGGGTAAAATGGATGTGGAGCGTGATGTATGACAAAAGTTACATTCTGGCAGTATCAGACAATCATTTGCAAAGGGGCGTGGAAAAAGTTTTCACAAAAATACGGGATACGAGACTTTATTGTATCAGCAGTTGTTGGCTTGATTGTAGGGATTATGACTGAATCCTTACTAAATGCGCTGGCAACTCTTGGGGTATTCTTTCTAATATATTTCGCTATTTACTTGGGTCATTATGTGACGGAACATGTATTTGTATATAATGAGCAGGAAAGGCGTATTAACGCATTCTGGCCTCAAGATTTAGATGTGCGTGTGTACGAATCTGATGTTCGTGAAATGAAAGATGAAGAAGGAAATATTGTTCCGATCATGACGTTTGAGGTAGTTAACGCGGATAAAAGAAGAAAGATGATGGAACTGGAGGCCGAAATACAGAGTGTTCATCATACTTCAATTGATAAGGCAGATGGGGCAATGACGATTCCATTCTTTCCAGAGCAAAAGGGGATGTGGGATGACAACACAACAACTATTACTTTGAGACCAGAAGGGAAAGCACTACTGTTTATTGCGTATCTAGATCGTCGTCCAAAAGAAAACCCTGTCCGAGTGCACTTTGGGGAGGGTTCATTTACAAACCACCTTTTTGATAGGGAAGCAATGTACCAGTTTGGCATTAAGTTTACAGGTAAAATGGATGGTGAATTGGAGTTTAGACAATCTCATGTTATGCGTGTTTTTTATGCCAATCCTGCACAGAACGAACTGTACAGCAGTGAACTCGTAAAAGCAATATCAATTTATGAGGAAATCCCAAAGCCATTAATCAAAATAATAGAGGTTGCAGACCAAGGATACTGGTACGATTACAGTTCTCCGTTCCAGAGACAACAAAAACAAAAACAGAAGGAGGCTAGAGAGGCAGAAGCAAAAAACGCCCTCTGAAAAGAGCGTTTTCACGAAAAACGACCTCCTAACGGAACGCGTTTTTTCTTTGTGGCGGGGAGGGCGGGATTCGAACCCGCGACTGGTTTAACCCAGCACTCACTTAGCAGGCGAGCCCATTCAGCCACTCTGGCACCTCCCCGTATTCAGTTTGAAGATTTCAAGTTGGTGGTTTTGCAACTCGTGCTAAATAAATCTTCAAACGTTGACCATTCTAACATGCAACCCTCAGCGGAGGGAGTGGGATTCGAACCCACGTTGGTGTGACCCAAACATGTTTTCAAGACATGCGCCTTCAGCCGCTCGGCCATCCCTCCACGTAGCCCTGACACTTGCACCGGCCCGTGATTTGCTTGGCAAATCATGCAGGCGTGTTTTTCGGGGGCGGACAAGATTTTACCATGAAAGAATTGGGGAATCAGTATGCGGGACTCGTATTTTCCACGAATACCCGCCATCGAAAATCAAGTGTTGCAGAGGTAAAGTTTTTCGTAGAATCCTTGCGATTCTGTTAGGACAGCCAAAAATTACTGAACTGCAAAGGCTAAATATTCACCACATATTTACTATCGCGGAGGAAGGGAATACTATGGGTTTAGTCGAAACCGAAAGGAGATTCTCAAAATGGCAACTTTTTCATCAAAACAGGCAAAAAGGCAAGGTTTGGCTGATCCGATTTTTGTGCTGGCTTCAACCATGCTGATCGGCGTTCTTGTGGTTTTTGGAACTCTTAGCGGCAACATGTATAGTTCTGTTCGCAGCGCGCTGGGAACCGATGGCAGCGCCGCGGGTCCGGTCTTCATCAGTAAGGGTGCCTCTTTCGTCTCAGACGCACAGTACTGGGATGCAAATTGTAGTCATGGCTGGAACTCGGATTCTGCGTGTGATACTATTGTCTCACGAACCCAGTCCTGCGCAATCAGCACAGCTTCGGCTTACTGTTCCCAATATGATACCTATCTGCAACAATTCCGTAAATAATGACTATCAGTGGCAGTCGCCAGTAAAATACTCTGGTATGCAGTGATAATCTCCGAGTTCACGAAAGAACTCGGAGATTTTTTGTCACAACCTGCCGCCCCTACGGTATAATTTGTGTCTTATGAAATACCACATCTGGACCGAAGGCTGCCAGATGAACGTCGCCGATTCGCAGCGCGTCGGTTCATCGTTGGAGCGCCTCGGTTACACTTTTACCGAAACGATTGAAGAGGCGGATGTCATCGTCCTCAACACCTGTGTCGTGCGCCAATCTGCCGAAGACAAGGCGATGGGGCGCGTCACATCACTTTTCCCGCTCAAGAAGCAAAACCCCAATCTCGTCATCAACTTAATGGGATGTATGGTCGGTGTGCGGGGCGCGGAGAAACTGCGCGAGAAACTTCCGTATGTGGATGTTTTTTCACCGCCATCCGACCCGGGTCCGCTGATCTCGCATCTCACGCAGGGTGAAATTCATTCAATTGAAGATTCTGAAACCACGCGCCGCTTCCTGATGATGGATGAAGAATTGATTTTGCCAGTTGCCGAACAGGGCAAGCTTATCAGCGCGCATGTGCCAATTGTGTACGGTTGTTCACATGCCTGCACGTTCTGCATCATTCCTTCCAGGCGCGGAGGCGAACGTTCCCGTCTTGTTGGCGATATTGTGACGGAGGTCCGCTCATTGGCGCGGCAGGGGGTCAAGGAAGTCACGCTCCTCGGTCAGATCGTGGATCGTTACGGCAAGGATATTCCCGATGGGCCCAATCTCGCGGGCTTGTTGCGCGTTGTCCACGAAGTCGAGGGTGTCGAGCGGATTCGCTTCCTGACCTCGCATCCCAATTACTTCACCGAAGAATTGATGGAAACCATTGCCGAACTCCCGAAGGTCATGCCGCACATCGAAGTCCCGATACAGGCAGGTGATGACGAAGTGTTGGCAAATATGAAGCGCGGCTATACCCAACAAGAATACCGCGACCTTGTTGAAACTATTCGCAAAAAGATTCCAGATTGTTCCATCGCAACAGACATTATCGTCGGATTCCCTGGCGAAACCGATGAGCAATTCATGGAAACACACCGCGTCCTCTCCGACCTTCGGCTTGATGTGGCTCATCTGGCGCGTTATTCCTCCCGTGAAGGAACCGTCGCCACCCGCCGCATGGACGATAACGTGCCCGAAGATGAAAAGATGCGCCGCCTGCATCTGCTCGATGATTTGCAGGAACAGATCGTCGCGGAGATCAACAAGAAGTATCTCGGTGAAACTGTTGAAGTGTTGTTTGAAGACAAAGTAAAAAATCGCTGGAAGGGACGCACGCCGACAAACAAACTGGTCTTCGTTGAATCGGACGAGGATTTGAAAGGTAAAACCCTGCCGGCCACGATCACGTGGACGGGACCGTGGTCCATGCAGGCGAATCTGCAAAGACAGCCTGAGCTAATTTCTGTTTAACTCGTGGGCGGGCTGCCAAAGTACCCCGAAGGGGTATCCCGCACCATGTTTTTGAGGGAATGTGTATCAAATCCGCTCGCTTGTTATTCGTGCATTTCCAAAGATTGTCTTTCCCACGCTCTGTTCGTTCTTGATCGTTGGCAGTGCTTTATATTCCCTCGACCCCAAAGGGGTGAAAGCGGCAGCCTCCGCCGCTGAAACGACGCTCCTTCTCTACGATTCTGCATCAGGAACGATTCCCAGCGCGCCGCTGATGAACTTTATCGATCTTCCAGGGGGTGCGGCTTTACCGACCTACTCGGATGGCGTGACCATCATGGATACGACAACATCTGGCAAAGATACCTATGCCGGATGGATATCCAGCGGAGCAACCATCCCTGAATTCCCCATAATAGACCGCTTGGCGGGCTTTCAAGTACATTTCATCATTCAATTGGAACATGAATCCCACGCAAATAATGATCGTGCAGGATTCAGTGTGATCGTGCTCGGTGAAGATGCCAGGGGAATTGAATTGGCTTTCTGGCAGAATGAAATCTGGGCACAAAGTGACGACAAAACAGGCGGATTATTCAAGCATGGCGAAGGGATTGCCTTCGCAACGGACACTGGCTTAATAGATTATCAACTAACCATTCTGGATGACATCTACACATTGACCGCTGATACGAAGTCAATTCTGACGGGGCCGGTTCGCGATTACAGTAAGTTCGATGGCTTCCCAGATCCTTACGAAACACCGAATTTCCTCTTTCTTGGCGATAACACTACTTCTGCTGAGGCTAGCATCCGGCTGAGCCTGATATCCATTACCGGTACGGAACCGATAATCCCTACCGTGGCAAGTGCAAGCACCCGCATCACGAGTCCTGGTCTTGTGCCGACTGATTCGCCTACCCCGCCACCAAGTATGATTCCTATTCCCTCTCCAACCCCGGCGAGCCGAGTTTTCGAGGCCTGCCCCTTGAGCGGGTTGTTGGTTTTGATGTCCGCCGCAATGGTGAGAAAGAGAATCCATCGGAGGACCAGTTCGCTTGACGATCTTATGGGAAAATGAATCAAATCCGCCCACTGGCTATTTGTGTATTTCGCAGGGATGACAAAATCCTGGTCGCCGAAGAATATGACCCAATCAAAGGCGAGACCTTTTACCGTCCGCTTGGAGGTGGGATCGAATTCGGCGAATCCAGTGAAGAGACCGTTTGCCGCGAACTGAAGGAGGAGATCAATGTTGAGGTGGATAAAGGTAGTTTGAAAGATCTCGGCACGCTTGAAAACATCTTCACCTTCAACGGGACTCCCGGTCACGAGATCGTGCAAGTCTTCGATGGGGCGTTGACCGAGTCTGGGTTGTATGATCAGGCCGTGGTCGTGGGAAAAGAAGCGAACGGGGAAGCGATCCGCGCGGTGTGGATGAGTCTGGATGAGTTCGGGGAGGGGAAGTCCATTTTGTATCCCAATGGGTTGCTCGAATTACTGCGTACCTTGAATCAATGAATGGGGGTTAAAATTATCAGATCAGGTATTGATGTTTTCGTGCAGTATACGAAGGAGGAATGCCATGAATCCCAAAGAGACGAGCGCCCCCGCCAGAAAAAATTCCGGTTTTAGAGATATTCTGGTGAGATTAGGCTGGCTTGCAGTAGTAATTCCATCCATTGTGTATAGCCTGACCACCTCGATTCTCGACATGTCGAGATACGACCCTGGGATATCAAGGTGGACCTATATTTATCTTAACTTCGGCTCGTTTGTGGTCGGTGTGATTGCGGCGCTCATCATATTCTGGCGCAAGCCGAAGGACTGGCTTGCGGTGACTGTGTCTTTGATGCTGGTCACGTGGACCAGCACGAGTCATGGGCAGGATTTTTGGGCTTCAACCGGCATTGGGGGAAGTGAATATAACTTTCTGATCACATATTTTCTTACCCTCCCATATATGCTGATACTGTCCATTTTACTGTTAGGTGTGCTGTTGGCGTTTCCAGATGGAAAGTGGACGCCAAAATGGACGCGCTGGCTTTTCATCCTGAGCCTGATTGGAGCGTTCCTTCTGCCGGTGTACGTGTGTGGGGCGCTCTTGCTTGGGATTATGATCAATCTGTCTGATGCAGTCTTCAATTTTTTTGTGGAAGATCTTCCAGAAATATTTCGTCTGGGTGTTCTGGTGCTGGGCGCTTTAATGCAGATCTACAGACTATTCATAACCAGGGATCCCTTGCAACGACAGCAACTCAAATGGATCGTCCTGTCT
>Ga0247727_10012996_pt1 | contig 14138 bp, 10 predicted proteins | sample WisWelCaveWW1625_FD_202498 | JGI IMG/M metagenome (GOLD analysis project Ga0247727, IMG submission 202498) | Biofilm microbial communities from Wishing Well Cave, Virginia, United States - WW16-25 | ecosystem: Environmental > Aquatic > Deep subsurface > Groundwater > Cave microbial mat | place... | reverse complement strand
TGAGTTGCCGATGCAGTAGTAAACTGTTCACGAGACGCTCCTTTCGCTATGAGAAGGTAAGGGTGACAGCTTTACCGTATCATAGCTGGAGCGCCTCAGCCCCGCCAAAAACTGACAGGGGATGAACGCCCAAGAGTCTAACATTCCAGTTTGCCGCCTCAGGGCTTTCCCAAAACCACGCCAGTTTAACGATAGGGTTGGGGAAGGATGGTTGGGGAAGGGGAGAAATTTATAGAGTCAGCATGCCCACATTCACCCTGTATCATCATTACTTGTCATCATAGATTCGCCACTGATAACTCATGGAAGTGACCAGACTGAAAAACCTTCATAGTGGGTAATTTTACCGTCTATCTCACTCCCCTGTAGCATTCCAGTTCCAATAGCTATTCTCCCAGCCCCTGGCCGTGCTGACAAATCCAAATTACCTGCAAAAATATTATTAATATAGAACTTTCCTGTATTGTTCTGCGCGATCAACTTAAGCAGATTTGATCCGCCCTCGCTAACGTCTATAGCGCCTGAACTTTGTAGAGAAATGAGGTGTGAGCCATTATAAAAATACCAAATGCCACTAGAACCAATGTTAATTTGAAATCCTCCATTTGCTCTTGTGTCCCGGAAATAAAAGCCGTTGGCCCACGAACCAGTTGATGTAGAGTAAGGATTAAAAAACCTTGCCTCAACTATAAAATTAATATAGTCCCCATTCACAAAACTAGCCTCGCTGAAACCATCAACAACGTCATGGGCCAAATCGCCGCTGGTTGGCCCATATTTCAATTCCTGAACAGATGCTAATGCAGTTGCTGTCAACGCACTATTTTGAATCGCCACTGCGTCAATGGTGCTACGAACCCGGGCAGTTGCAGTCAACCCCGCTTGAGCAGTGGCAGTTTTGAGGTCCGATGCAGTCACAAGTGCTTGAGCCGTTGATGTTTTTATGGCCGAAAGAGTAGTTATAATCGCCGTTCGGCGCTCCGCAGTGCCAGTTAGTTGAGCTTGTGCTGTGCTTGTTAAGGCGGCCTGTTCAGTACTAGTTTGCAAGGCCACACTTGTTGAAGTTTGCTGATCTTGAAAAGTATCTGTCTGGAAAGCTTGAGTTGTTTGTGCAGCTTGTTGAGTCGCCATAACATTAAGTTGAGATGCAGTCGCCAAAGCACTTATACGAATCGCCTCTTGAGTTTGAGTAGATGAAACTGATGTTGAACCTGAGTTGGTTGCTATTAACCAACTGCTTACGGTTAACACAATCAAACTTGTGACCGTCAAAACGATAACAATTTTTGTTCGCCACGATAAAGAAACAAGAAGCTTATAAAAATCAAAACGCTGTGAGGGTTTAGTTTTAGTCCTTGGCTTCTGTAGAGGAATGTTCAGTCTGTTAATAGCCTGCCTAAGCAATTCAATTACCAGTACTCCATCCTTTTCGTATTCTGGATTTTGCTGTGCCAAATCCCGCAGTCTCTGTCGGGCATTCTGCAAGTCGCCTTGTTCCAAATAATTCTTACCATCATCAAAAAGATTGGCCCATCTCGCTTCCAAACGAGTCTTTTCAAGGGCCGTTTGCCAAACTGTTCGTCTTTCGTCGTCAGGGGCTTGTGCCACCAATTGTTCGTAAGCCGCCGCGGCCTCTGGCCATTGCTTCGCCAGTTCATCAGCCTTCGCCCTCTCATCCAGCGCTGCGAGCGTTTGCCGCTTCTGCAAGGATTCAAACTCAGCAATCTTTTCAGCGTTCCCCGCCTCGCGGTAGGCGGCCAGTCCTGCTTCAAACTCATTCTTTGCCAGCGCCGCATCACCCCGGCGATTCCAAATCGTCGCTTGCAGTTCTATCGCCATCCGTTCGTTCGGAGAGAGAGTCAGCGCGCGCCTGCTTGCGGCTAGCGCCCCATCCTCATCGCCCGCTTTCTCCCGCGCTTTGGCGTATGTCACTAAAGCGCGCACCAGCGATAAACGCGCTTCAACTTGATCAAGTTCGTAGGCTTGTTCCAGTTCAGCCATCGCTCGATCAACGTCGCTCGTCTCCAACAGAGACTCGCCTAATAGCAACCGGGCACGGAAATGCCGGGGGTTGGCTTCCAATGCCTCTTGGAAGCTACGGATGGCGCGTTCCCATCGCCGTTGCTGGAATAAACTCCGACCGACATTAAAGAATTGGTCAGCTAGCGGATCAACCTGATCCAATCCATCTTTCACTTCCTGCAATGGCTTATGCTGACGTACCCAACGACGGAAGAGTTCTACTGCAAATTGATATTGACGCTCCCCGGTTTCTCTTAGCACCCGGCGCTTTACCAGATCGCGCGGGGCCAGTTCCACCTCGCGCGTGCGCAAACGGGCGGCATGAGCAGTCAGCACTTGTGTCAGATGATCCTCGGAAATGGTTTGCCCTTCGTCGGCGGTTTCAGCCAACGCAGATGCATAAATTTTCTCGGTTGGGCTAAGCCCATCCCAAAGCCATGCCAGCGCTTGATGTCCGGTTTCCAATGCATTACTAACAGCGGTTTCGATCTTAGATACGTTTATAGTAGGAGTTGTAATTGGGTTATCCGCATAAGCCTGCTCCCATACTCGTTGGCAAAGGAGTTGAGTAAGATAAGGATGCCCATTAGTGAGATTGAATATGCGATCTACAGCATCATCGACAAATTTCAAGGTGCCGTTCATTTCAGCTTGACGCACAATAGCTTCAGTGCCTCTGCGATCTAGGACCCAAATTTCTCGCACTAATGAAGCCTTGAACGTCGCCATAAAATTTAATGACAGGTCCTCGGCGCGGCGCCCAACAACAAAGACAAAGGCCGGACGTTGTTCTTCTGCCATGATTCGCCGAAGAAATGGAAACAGGGCTTTTGCGGCAGCTTCAGCGGGCAGTTCTGCTTCAGCAGTTTGTTCCAGAACATCGAATTCATCTAACAGAAATATAGGTCGGCGCGGATCTGAAACAGCAGAGTAAAGTCGAGGCAAAAACTTGCGGCGGAAAAAGTCACCGTTATTATCAAAAGCGGAGGTGTCAGATGAGGCTGCACCCAGCTTTTCAGCTGTGGTGTCAGCCAAATCAGCTAACACTTGCCCGAGAGGGTGACCTGCCTGATCCTGTAAATCAAAATAAATAGGCAAGCAAGTATCGGTTGGCAAGTTTCGCTGAAGTTGTAACAACAAAGTGGTCTTGCCAATGCGCCGTTGACCGAATAACACTAGCGCATTGTTATTTGGATTTTGCAATTCGCGCGCCACCCATTCCAAAGTATCTTGTCGGCCAAAGAAACCACCTTCACCACGTAGAGGCGCGCCTGCAATATAGGGATTCACGGGCCGAGTCATGTTCGGTGCCTCGTCAATTCTTCAAACAAAGATCGGGCTAGCCCACCCACGCCGCGCACAGCCCAATCCGGCATATTCCGCACAGCATTGGTGAGTCCGTTCCATTGCTCTTCAGTTAGCAGAAAGCGATACTGCTTGTTAGCCAGCCAGTCAGCATATTTTGGCACAGCCCGTGTCTCGGCAATTGCGACGTCACGCACCCACCACACACAGGCTTGTGCGCTCATTGTCCAACGTTCCTCATGCCAGAGAAGCAAATGCTCCCAATCAAATTGCCAGCCCTCGCCTGCTTGTTCTGCCCAGCCAAGTTCGGCTAACTTTCGTAGCTCGGGGCCAAAGGCTGCCACTCGTTCAATCTCGCCAAAGGCAAAATCCCGCCCCTGCGCCCGTCCACCCAACTCCATCAAACCGAGAATAACCGCTGTAGTGCGGCTACGTTCATCGAGTGAACTCCACAGATCATCAAAGTGAAACGAGATGCGCTCATAAAGCCTTTCGGCGGCTTGTACAGGGCGAGCGGCGCCTGTCGTTTCTAACAGGGCCGCCGCCGTCGCCTGAAGCAGATAAGGATGTTTGCCAGCAAGTCGGCGAACAAAGCGGCGGTCATCAGCAGATAACTTGTCGCCCGCTCGGTCAAGTAGAACATCAATATTGACCTGATCGAAAGGGCGTAATCGCACTTCGATCACGTTGTTGAAAAAGGGCGAGCCAGTATCCAGCAAGCCGCGCCCGCGTTCGTTCATTTCAGTCACAGTCAGGCGACTGGCGGTGATGATTGCTAACCCGCCTGTGCGGGTGGATAGCGAACGTGTGAGCGCAAAGAAAGAAGGGTCGTTGAAATTGGGGTGGATGAGCAGTCGCTCGAATTCATCAAGCAGAAGCACCAGTCGTCGCCTACCCTCACTTAGATGATTGAACAGCCGCTCCAGCGAGCGCCGAGAATAATTGGCCTTTACAGCCTCTTCCACTTGCCGGGCAGTAGCGGCATTGCCGGGTCGGTCATGCAGAGAGGACAACGCTTCATCCCAAAAGTCACGCGGTGTGTAGTCGTTGCTAATGGGGTGAAGGTCTAGAGAGGAGATGATTAGAGCGCGATCATCATCGCCGAGAAAAGCGCTTTGCGTGGCTTCATTCGCAATGTGCAACAGCAGAGAGCTTTTTCCAATGTGCGGCTCACCCACTACAGCAGTAGACTCGCAGTTGCGTAGCCGGTTGAAAATCGTGCTGAGTTCGGGCTGGCGGCCTATAAACTCATCGCCTTGCACAGGCCGGCCATAGATAAACGGATTTCGCGTTGAAGATGGATTGTTCACTGCTCAATATCCCCGGCGGTTGTCTGATGAGAGTTTAATACAAATCGCTATTCTGTGCTTGACGGCTTAATCGTGACAAGAATCACCCCACGACCCCTGTCTCCCTTTCTTGACTTCCCCCTTCCCCCCGCCTACAATCCCCCTTACCAATTACCAATAACAAATGACCAATCACTAATCTCCAATTCTCCAATTCTCTAACCTCCACCTCACAGGAGCCCTCATGTCCGACTACCTCTTCCGCGGCTCACTCCGCGACCTCGACCCCCAACTCGCCGAACTGGCCGACATCGAAGCCGAGCGCCAGTATCGCAAGCTGATCCTCATCGCCTCAGAAAGCACCGCCCCCAACGCCGTCCTCGAAGCCCTCGGCACGCGCTTCCACAATTTGTATGCCGAAGGCTACCCCGACGACGAGACGCGCTGGATGACCGGCGCCGAACTTTTCGACTACGAAACCCGCCTCGGCCACTACCGCCGCTACGCCGACCCGCGCTACTACAAAGGCGTCGAGTACGCCGATCTCGTCGAGTCGCTGGCTCGCCGCCGTTGCGCCGAAGCCTTTGCCGCCAACGGCGTCAGCGCCGACCAAATCTACGTTAATGTGCAAGCCCTCTCCGGCGCGCCCGCCAACAACGCCGTCTATCACGCCCTGGTCAACCCCGGCGACACGGTGATGGGCATGAACCTCCTCTTCGGCGGCCACCTTACTCACGGCTCGCCCGTCAACCGCAGTGGCAAGTATTACAAGATCGTGCCTTACACTATCAACCCCCAAACCGAAAAGATTGACATGGACGAAGTCGAGCGGCTGGCCAAAGAACACCGGCCCAAGATGATCATCGTCGGCTACTCGTCGTACCCCTGGGCCGCCGACTTCAAACGCTTCCGGGAAATCGCCGATTCGGTGGGGGCGCTTCTTCTGGCCGACATGGCCCACGTTGCCGGCCTCATCACCGCCGGTGTCTACCCGTCGCCCATCGGCCACGCCCACATCACCACCTTCACCACCCACAAAACCCTCAACGGCCCGCGCGGCGCATGCATCCTCACCACCGACGCCGCGCTGGCGAAAAAGATAGATCGCGCCGTCTTCCCCGGCGAGCAGGGCGGCCCGCACGTCAACGTCTTCGCCGCTCTGGCCCTCACCTTCAAACTCGCGGCCACGCCCGAATACAAAGGACTGCAGGCGCAAACCGTCAAGAACGCCGTTCGCTTCGCCGACCAGTTGAAAGCGCGCGGCTTCAAGATTCCGTTCGGCGGCACCGAGTCACACCTGTTCAACCTCGACTGCAAATCCGTCGTCGGCCCCGACGGCACGCCGCTCATGGGCGACCTGGCCGCCCGCATCCTCGACATCGCCGGCATCGTCGTCAACCGCAACACCATCCCCGGCGACAAATCGGCGGCCAACCCGTCCGGCCTGCGCCTCGGCACGCCGTGGATCACTCAGCGCGGCTTCAAAGAAGAGCACGTTGATAAACTCGCCGAACTCATCACCCAACTGCTCAAATCCTGCCGGCCCTATTCATATTCGGGACGCAAAGGCAACCTCTTCCGGGCCAAAGTGGACTTCGACGCCCTCAACGAAGTCAAAGTCAAGGTGCGCGATCTCGCTCAGTCGGCCGGCATTGACTTCACACCGACGACGCATGGCTACCCGCACTTTTACTACATTGACGAGCCGCCGCCTGTTGGCAGGTTTGCCCAAATCGAAATCATAGGCGACCGCGCCGACGAATTCTTGAACTGGGCGACGACGAATGACATTTACGATTTGAAAGACGGCGCGAGCCAGGCGACAGAGATTCTGACCTCGAGCCAGCATTGCAAAGGAGCCGTCACCCGCGTGAAAAGCCGCCATTACACCATCACCGCCCCGGCAGAGTCGGCCACCCACGTGAAGACGTGGTTGCGCGATCTATCCGACGGCTACATCCTGTTCGACGCCTACGATCTTCACGCCAAGCTGCCTGGTCCCATCATCGTGCGCGACGGCGCGACGGTTGACAAGCTCCCGGCCAAAGGCGAAGGCGTGAGCGCGGCCAAGCCGTATTACATCGGCCTCCGAGGCGGCGAGGGCGTTGCCCTGCCAGAGTTTGAATGGCATGAGCCGACTGACACGCCGATCAAGAAGACGCGCCTCAACGAAACACACAAGGCGCTCGGCGGGCGCATGGTTCCGTTTGCCGGTTGGGAGATGCCGGTGCAATACACCGGCGTGCTGGAAGAGCATCTTGCCACGCGGCAGGCCGCCGGCCTGTTCGACGTGAGCCACATGGGCGTGTGGGATGCCAAAGGCCCGGGCGCTTGCGCCTTCCTCGACGCGGTGACGACCAATGAAGTCGCCGCGCTTCGACCCGGCCAGAGCATGTATTCGCAGTTCTTAGCGCCGAACGCTCACGTCCTCGACGACTGCTACGTTTATATGCTGGCCGACGAGCATTACCTGATTGTAGTCAACGCCAGCAACGACGACAAAGACTGGACGTGGGTGAAGGCGGTGAAGAACGGCGAGGTGATGATTGACATCAGCCGCCCCTGGGCCACCGCCCCCGGACGCAACGCCGTGACTCTCCGCAACCTGCGCGCCGACTCCTCCGGTCCCGACATGCGCGTGGACATCGCCCTGCAGGGGCCACGAAGCCGCGACATCCTCCTCGCCCTTGGAGCAGACTCGGCAACGACCAAACGCATCAAAGCCCTCAAGCGCACCGGGCTTTGCACCGGCGCTGTTGGCGGCTACGATCTCATCATCGCCCGCACCGGCTACACCGGCGAGCAGATGGGCTTCGAGCTGTTCGTCCATCCCGACAACGCCGTTGGCCTGTGGAACGCGCTGACGAGCGCCGGGACGCCGCTGGGCCTGAAGCCGTGCGGCCTGGCCAGCCGCGACTCGCTCCGCACCGAGGCCGGTCTGCCGCTCTACGGCGACGAAATGGCCGGGCATTTGGATTTGGGCGTGGGCGACGCCGGCTTTGAGAGCTACGTGAAGACTCACAAGCCGTGGTTCATCGGGCGCAAAGCCTTCCTCGTTCAAGAGAAGGATCGCAAGGGCGAAGTGGCCCGCTTCCGCTTCAACGCCAAGAGCGGGCGTATGGCTCACAACGGCGACCCGGTATTGGACGACAAAGGCCGCGTCATCGGCGAAGTGACCTGTTGCTCGATTGACACGGATGGCTATCGCTCCGGCCAGGCCTACCTCGAACTCAAGTACATCGCCGAAGGCACGCCGATCCACATCTTCCAATCGGCCAGCGACAAGCCGGAGAAAGCGCGCAAAGGGTTGAAGGTGGGCGAAAAGGTGACCCTGCCAGAGGCGGCTACGGTGTTGAGTCGCTTTCCGAAAAAGAAGTAGCCAAAAAACCCAAAATCCCAACTTCCAAAATCCCAAAGCGCGAAATTTGGAAATTGGGCTTTTGGGATTTGGAACTTGAATGACTCTCCTCTATCTCATCCGCCATGGCCGCTCGACGTGGAACGCCGAGGGCCGCATGCAGGGCCAGGCCGACCCGCCGCTGGACGAAGTGGGCCGGGCGCAGGCGCAGGCGCTGGCCGTTCACTTCAAGGACGAGCCAATTCACGCCGTCTACAGCAGTCCGCTCGCCCGCGCCCGCGAGACGGCAGAAATTCTGGTCGCAATTCATTCTGCTTGCCCGTCGCTGAAGCTCGACGAGCGGTTGATGGAGCGTCACCTGGGCGAGTGGACGGGGCTGACCGGCGACGAGGCCAGAGAACGCTTCCCCGAAGATCTTGGGCGCAACTGGCGGATCGACGGGCCACCCGGTGGCGAGAACCAGGTGACTTTGGTCACCCGAGCCACCGCCGCCCTGGACAGCATCATCGCCGCCTATCCCGAAGAGACGGTGGCCATCGTCAGCCATGGCGGCACCCTCAATGCCTACCTGGCTCACCTGCTGGGCATCCCGCCCGAAAAGCCGGTGTGGTTTCGCTTTGGCAACACGGGAGTAGCCCGGCTAAGCGTGCGAGGCGATCATGTGCACCTGCTCGGCCTCGGCGACGACTGGCGCTTGAACGGCATGAGAAATTAGTTAGAGTTCTTTGCCGGGCAGATAAAAATCGGTTACACTTTTGCCAGGAATTTGCCGTTACCGGACTGGAGACTGTTATGAGTAATTTACCCGCCCCACGCACCAACTGGCTGGGCAAGCCCCTCAAGCCGCCCGACGATCTGTCGGGCCGACCGAAGCCCAAGAAGAACGACATCTTATCCAAGCGCAACCGCTGGTACAACCGGCTGTTCCGCTTCGTGCGAACCTTCTGGTGGGCATGGTTGATCGCCGGCTTTTACCTGGTAGCTGTGGTCCTGTCGTACATCAGCACGAGCGCTCTCAATTTTTACCTGACCGGCCTGGGAACCGTCGTCGGCTTCATCCTCCAGATCATCATGGTGCTGACGATTGCCATTATGCAGTTCGTCGGCATCTTGTGGTTCATGTCGCGCTCCAAGATCGAGGTCATTCTGCCAGGCGATCCCAAGTCGCTGACCCTGGCCGATTACAAAGGCCAGAAACAGTTGGTGAAGCTGGTGAAAGAATGGATCTCCCTGCTCTCCGACCGGGCCGAGTTCCAGAAGATGGGCGGCAACTTCATCAACGGCATCTTGCTCTACGGGCCGCCCGGCACTGGCAAGACGATGTTAGCCAAGTGTATGGCCGGCGAGGCCGGCATCGCCTTCATGTCTATGGAAGGCTCCGGCTTCCGGGGTATGTTCTGGGGCGTAGACATGATGAAGATGATCTACTTTTGCGGCAAGGCCAAGAAGATGGCCCGCGAGTATGGGGCTTGCATTGCCTACATTGACGAGATCGACTCGGTGGGGGCCAGCCGCGGCGGGGTGATGGGCGGCGGCGGCATGATGGGCATGGGCGGCGGCAGCGGCGCCCTCACTCGCCTGCTCTACGAAATGGACGGCATTGGCGAGTTGACCCGCTGGGAAAAACTGCAAGCCAAACTCAATCAACTCCTGAGGCGGAAAATCCCGGCCCGAAGTTGGCACGTGCTTTATATGGGTTCTACCAACCGTCCCGACGTGCTCGACCCGGCCCTCACCCGCCCCGGCCGGTTCGACCGGACCATCGAAGTCAGCGTGCCCGACAAGACAGGCCGCCGGGAAATTACAGCCTACTACTTGAGCAAAATCACCCACGATGAAACAGTAGACCTTGAAGCGATTGTGTCTGATACTAACGGGGCGACGCCTGCCCGAATTATGTCCGCTATGACCAAGGATGCTGTCCGTATTGCCATCTTCGCCGGGCGCAAGGCCGTGTCTCAACACGACATTGATCTGGCCTTCCAGGAACAATACTTTGGCATTGAGAATCCGATTGAAGAGTTGGAGGATGATCAGCGGCGAGTGTTGGCCTATCACGAGGCCGGTCATGCTGTTGTGGCCCACTATGTGATGCCCGACAAGCGCATCGTGCGAGTCTCAATTGTCCGGCGTGGCGACGCTTATGGCTACGTGTTGCCGGTAGACACAAAAGAGTGGCATATTGTTCCCTTGCGCCGCTACATTGCCAATATCATGGTGTCGTTTGCCGGGCGCGCTTCCGAGAAAGTGTTTTTCGGCGAGTATTTCAACAGTGTCGGCGGCGACTTTGCCAGCATCCGTCGCAACCTGCAAATCTTGATCAACACCGGTATGTTTGGCCCTCCGCTCAACGCTGGCAGTTCAGCCGGCCTGCTCGGTATGCCCGAACGAACGGATCACAATCCGCAGGCTGAACAGTATTGGCAGATGTTGGAGACTCAAGTGGAGAATCTTTTGCGCGATCACGCCGCCGAAGTTCACGCGCTGGCAAATGCGTTGATGGAGCGAAGTGACCTGAGTGGCAAGGAATCCATGGAGATTATAGAACTTGCCCGCGCCGAAGCCATTGCTCGCGGCGAAAACATCCCCAGTGCTTTACCCGAGATGGTGATGAAACTTCTCCCCGAACACCAGCGCCAACCCGCGAAGCTGGAAGAGCTTGAACCGGCCCCGTCCGCAGACTGAGTTAGAGTTTAGAGTTAGAGTAAAACGAGCCGCCAGCACTTACAATGCTGGCGGCTCGTTTGCTTTTGAGGATACTCTAACCCTAACTCCCCACTCTAACTCCCTACTTCCACGACCAAAACGCCATCGTCCCTTCCTGCAAAAAACGCGGTTGCAAGTTGCCGGTGGCGGGCACGAGGATAATCGCGGCGGCGTTTTCGTCGGGGAAGAACATCGGGATTACCAGGTTCTGGCTGTCGGGCGACCAGATGGTGGCCGAGTGCGAATACTGATCGAAATAGAGAATCGTCTGGATGAATTCCTGGGTTGGCACAAACGTCCACAGCAGGGTGCTCTTGCCGGTGGTGACATCGGCGACATACATTTTCAAATAGAGCAGGGTGTCCCCTGAGCCGCCATTGGCGGGGGCCTGCACCGGCACAAAGTAGGCCACCTTTTCACTGTCGGGCGACCAGTAAAAGGCGATGATGTCTTCCTGATCCGCCTCAACTGTTTTGGCCGGGTCGCTCAACTCGACGAAGCTCAGCTTCCCGACGATGTAGGTCGGGTCGTTACTGTTGATATAGGCCACGCGCTTGCCGTCCGGCGACCAGCTAAACGCAACCGAAGTGTCGAAGGTGGCAATCTCAGTCTCGATGCCGCCGACGAGATCGGTCAGCAGTAGCGCATGGTTGCCTTCGTCGTTCTCAGCCGCCAGCAGAACTTGAGCGCCGTCTGGCGAGAAGGCCGGAGACTGAAAGGGGGAAGGCTCAAGCAAGAGGCCATCTTCGACGACGCCGTCGGTCAAATTCAAGAATGAGAGGCGGGCGGTGGGATCGGTGTTGCGCGCGCCCCCGGCGTGGATCAGCATTCCGGCGCTGTCGGGCCGCCAGTCCCAATAATACGGTGTGCCGGTGTCGAGCAAGGTCACTTCACCGCCCGCCGCCGGAACCATGTTCAACGTCAATCCGTCCCCGCCGGGGATGGTGGCGATGAAGGAGACGTTGGCCGAGTCGGGCGACCACGACAGGTAAATGGGCCGACTGCCGCCCTCGGACGTGTAAGCCTCCACCTTGTTCTTGCCATCGTCGTCCACGACGTAGATGGCCGCCGTCAGGTCAGCCTCGGTAGAGCCGCTGACGCTGAAAAAGGTCAGCAAATTGCTGTCGGGCGACCAGGTGGGAAATTGATAGTAGCGCACCGTGTCGCCTTCCAGGTCGGCGTCGTCAGTAATGGGGGTTGGGTTACTGCCGGTCTGGTTCACAGTGTAGATGTTGCCATCCGAGCCGACGTAGGCAATGAAGCCCGACTTGCGTTCGAGGAAGGTCAACAGCGGGCTTTCAGGCAGGCGCAGGCCGCGCTGGTCAACAGGCTCTTCCTGCTGTTTACAGCCCGCGAGGGCAAGCGCCATCACTAAAAGAAAGAAACTAAAGAGTTTGATTTTGCCGGACACGGTAAGCCGCCTTTCACCCCTGTGATGCGCGCCTGAAAGAATTGCGAGGATTGTATCACACGGGAGTCGGCGGCTGTATCGTCCATTTGGCCAGATTTGACCGCACACCAGACCTGACCCGGTCACGTTCAGTATAAAATAAGCCCATGCCCGCCCGCATGACGTCCGCGCAATTTATGCTGGCCCTGCCGGCCGCTACCCGCCAGCGCCTGCCGCCCGAACTGGGCCGTTTCAAGGCCGCCACGCGCGGCTGGCTGTGCCAGCTTTATTACCACAACCCCCGCCTGCACTACGAAGTTTGGAATCTTGGCGAGCGCCGGGGCCTGCTCGAAATAGGCCTGCACTTCGAGAGCAAAGACCGGGCCGAGAACGAAGCCCTGCTTCGCGGCTTCATGCGCCATATGATCGAGGTCAAGGCCACGCTCGGCCCGCAGTGGGAGGCCGAGAGATGGGACAAGGGCTGGACGAAGGTGTACGAGACTGTGCCTTACGAGCCGTTCAGCGACGAGGTGCTGGAGGCCGTGTCACAGCGGCTGGCGCGGGCGATGAGGGTGTTACAGCCGATTTGGGGTGGAATAGAGGAGTGAGGTCGTGATTGCTTCATGCTATACTTTTGACTGATGCCTGCGAGGGATCTTTATCACAACATTGTGGTTAACGCGGAGGATGTTTTCACCGATCCCCTTGGACAACTGGCGGTCGAAAGCCAGGAGTTGCGTCTGATTGTGTTTGACGAACAATTGGAAAGGATTGTCCAATGGATACCATAGATCAGTACCGGCAAATTGTCCGCAACCTGCTTCAGCAATATGCGACTTTCAAGTCTTCCCGCAGCACAGTCAAGGCTGAGGTGATCGTCGATCCAGAAAAGGATCATTATCAACTCCTCTACATCGGATGGGATGGTTCACGTCGTGTTTATGATGTTGCCGTTCACATCGAGATTACGGGGGACAAGGTCTGGCTCCAGCGCGACAACACCGATCTGGTCGTGGCCGAGGACCTAGTCGAGATGGGTATACCCCGCGGGGTGATCGTTCTCGGCTTCCGCCCGTCCCAACTGCGGCAGTATACCGGCTATGCGGTGGCCTGAACCGGGGAGCAGTTTTTATATGGCTTTGCCGTTGTAGTGCGGCAAGCTGACTGAGTTGCGCCAAAGGAAAGCACGGATTTTCGGCATCAGCTTTCGTCATAGTTTGTTTCCTTTCTAACTCCCCAAATTTTACACCCGCTTGATGGTTGCCGAAGCTTTGGCCGGTGATCTTGCGTTGGGACTTTCTCACGCACAGCCCGAAGAGTGAAGCGGCGGCGGGGCGAGCCGATCATTGCCCTTCGCCTCTTTCGTTCGCGCTCAGTTTCAGAATGAATTCTTCGACCTCCTCGCCGTCTGTGACGGAAAACCCTTTGTCCTCGCCGGAAATCATGAACCCGCACTTCTCCAGGACCCGGATAGAAGCGATGTTGTGTTTGGCAACATGGGCGAAAAGGGGACGCGCCTTAACGTCACCCAGAAACTCTGCCAGCGCCCTGGTTGCAATGCCCTTGCCCCAGTATTCCTTCCCAATCCAGTAGCCGACTTCTCGTTCGTCGAACTGCTGCCAGCTCACGATGTTGCCGGCCACATGGCCGTCGAAGAGGATGGCCTTTTTGATGATGGCCTCGTCGGCCAGAATCCTGGCCCAGTGGGCCATGAAGGCCTCCCTGTCCCTGGCCGGGAAGGCGGCCATACGGGTCGCGTCCGGGTCGAGTTGGTGCTCGAAGAAGATGGGAAGGTCATCTTCTGTTACATCCCGCAGGAGGACGTTGCTTGTCAGATGGTTTTCTCCACAGGCTGTGGCGCGCGTTTTCCATTAACGATTGAATAAACTCTTTGAAGTCTTGGTTCAGCACCGTACCTCCAACGATGGTATTCCTGGCGGATTTGGAGACTGTAGCATCGTTACAGGGCAAAGGGCGAGTTCGGGGTGGATCTGACCTGGTGTAACAGGCCTAGAGCGGTAGCGTGAGTCTGAGCGAACGCCTCCCGCCACAGGTCGAGAGCGATCCG
>Ga0247727_10012994_pt1 | contig 14140 bp, 13 predicted proteins | sample WisWelCaveWW1625_FD_202498 | JGI IMG/M metagenome (GOLD analysis project Ga0247727, IMG submission 202498) | Biofilm microbial communities from Wishing Well Cave, Virginia, United States - WW16-25 | ecosystem: Environmental > Aquatic > Deep subsurface > Groundwater > Cave microbial mat | place... | reverse complement strand
CGTGCGCGAGCACACCGTCGAGTACGACCAGGAAGTAATCGAGAGCCTCGACGAGATCACGTGACGGACGAGGCCAGCCTTGCACTGGACACCCAGACGGACACCGCGCTCAAGAGGGACTTTGCATCCCCTTCCTTGGCGTTCCTCGCAAGCCGCTGAAAACGAATGGTGCCGGGGGTGGGAGTCGAACCCACATGGCCCGAAGGCCAGGGGATTTTAAGTCCCCTGCGTCTACCAGTTTCGCCACCCCGGCGTAGGGGCGCAGTGGGCGCCCAATCCAGGCGGACAGTCTGACCGAGGGAGGAGGCATGGCGCAAGAAGGGCTCTGCCCGCCTGCCAGCTTGTCTCGTCCGTGGGGGTCGGTGTACGCTACTGGACGTGGTTGGCTCCTCCCGAAGCCTTGATACGAGCGCGAAACCGCTCGATGCGCTGATGGCACTCGGCGCGCGCCTGCCGGTGGTGAAAAAGGCCGACCTGCACGCCGGTGACCGGGTCATCGTGACGACCCGGAACTCCACCTACATGCTCTATGTTCTGGAGGACGGGTCGTTCTGGGCCGCGGGGGGATGGTTCGACCGGAACGGACCTTCGCCCCAGAGGGTGCAGGTCAACGGCTGCACGTTCGGGGGCCGGGCGATCAAGACGGACATCGTCGCGGCGCCCGGGCTCTTCCTGGAGTTCGACAACCGTGTCACCACGACCAGGATCCGGGAAGCCAAGGTCCTGCGCGGCGACGAACGGCCGGTGTGCCACTGAACGAAGTGCCGAAGTGACCCAGAACAAGATCGTCGTCCGCTTCGCCGACGGGCGCATCCTCAACGGACAGACCGGTGACTTCCTGCCGACCAAGCCGAGCTTTCACCTGGCTCCGGCAGGGCCGATCGGGCCGGAGAAGCCGGCCGGGCAACCGAAATCGACCGGGCCGGAGAAACCCTCCGAGGTCCGCGTCGCCGATCTGAAGGCGATTTTCTTCGTCAAAGAGTTCCGCACCAGGCCCCACCTCAACCCGCACCAGACTGTATTCGACCCGAGGAAGCCGGCCGCCGGCCGGAAGATCCGAGTCGTCTTCAAGGACGGGGAGGTCCTTCTCGGAACCACGCAGGGCTACGACCCGGCCCGCCAGGGGTTCTTCGTCATCCCGGCCGACGCGGCATCGAACAACGAGCGCTGCTTCGTGGTCACCGCCTCCACGAAAGAGGTGGCGTTCGTCTGAGCCCGCGCGGCAGGGAGCCACGCGCTACCAGGCGACGCCGTAATCCTCGCCGTGGTTGCTCGATGCGCCCCACATCGTGCCGTGCTGGCGGTCGAAGAGGATGGCGTTGATCGGGCCGGAGGTGCGCTCCTCGTCGTCGATCGTGTAGCCCATGCCGCGTAGGGCGGCGCGGACGGGTTCGGGGGTGGAGGCCGCGACCAGGAGATGGCCCGGGCGAGCCTCGTGCGATCCGAAGGACGAGCGCATCTGCTCGCTGTTGATGTTCGGCGCCTCCGACGCCTGCTGCGGCGTCATGCCGAACTCGACGACGTTCAGGAAGAATTGCAGGAGGTTCTGGTCCTGTGAGTCGCCGCCCTGCACGGCGAACGACAGGTATGGCTCTCCCCCCTTGAGCGCCAAGGTGGGGGTGAGCGTGACCCGCGGGCGCTTCCCCGGCTCGATCACGTTGTAGGGGCCGTCCTCGGGGCGGGTCACGTACATCTGCGCCCGCTGGCTCAGTCCGATCCCTGTCCGCCCCGCGATGACGGCCGGGATCCAGCCACCGCTCGGCGTAATCGAGACCACCCAGCCTTCCTTGTCAGCCGACTGGATCGACGTGGTGCCGATGTCGGACCGCTCCCGTGCTGCCGCTCGCGAGTGCGGCGGGACGCGGTCCTGGCCGCCGCTCTTCTCGAGGTTGTCCGGCGCCGGCACGACCGACCAGCGCGAGAGCAGGTCCGCGAACGGGTTCGTCCCGCCCTGGAACGGATACGGGTCGCCCGGCTTGACCCCGGGATCGTTGCGGGTCCAGTTGATCAGTGCGAAGCGGCCCTTCGCGTATTCCTTCGAGAGGAGACCCCGCACCGGCTCCTCGGGCGGGAAGTCGGGGTCGCCGTAATAGAAGTCGCGGTCGGCGTAAGCCAGGTTCATCGCCTGGTAGAGCGCGTGGATGTACTTGGGTGAGTTGTAACCCATCTCCTTGAGGTTCGCGTTCTCGAGTAGATTGAGCGCCTGGAGCAGGACCGGACCCTGCTGCCAGATCGGGAGCTTGTAGACGGTGATTCCCTTGTAGGTCGTGCCCAGCGGCTCCTCGATCTTCACCTTCCAGTCGGCGAGATCCTGCATCGTGATCAGCCCGCCCTCTTCCTGGACCCCCCGCACCAGCTCGCGGCCGATGTCGCCCTTGTAGAAGCGGTCGTACGCGGCGTAGATCGCCTCCTTGCGGCCCTTCCCCTGCTCCAGCGCCTGGCGCTCCGCCGCCACCAGCTTGCGGAGTGTCGCGGCGAGGTCCTTCTGCGCGAACATCTCGCCGGCCTCCGGCGCCTCCCGCGCCTGGCCCAGGTGCGGCAGAAGGACGTCGCGTGAGTATTTCCACTGCTTGATCCGCTCTTTCGACCGCTCGATGCCGTTCGCCGTCTGCGCCTCGATCGGGTATCCATCGGCCATCTGGATGGCGGGCGCCAGGACTTCCCCGAGCGACAGCGTGCCGTACTCCGCGAGCATCACCAGGAGACCGCCCGGCGTGCCCGGCGTGATCGCCGCGAGAGGACCGTATTCAGGAGGGTAGCGGTGCCCCTTGGAGCGGTAGAAGTCCGCGGTGGCGCCCGAGGGCGCGACGCCGAGGGCGTTGATCCCGATCACCTTCTTCAGCGTCGGGTGATAGATGAGGGCCTGCGTCTCTCCTCCCCAGGAGAGGACGTCCCACATGGTCGTGACCGCGGCGAGCATCGCGCAGGCGGCGTCCACGGCGTTGCCGCCCTTCTGGAACATCATGGCGCCCGCCGTGGCTCCCAGCGGCTTGCCGGTGATGGCGATCCAGTGCGCCGCGTGCAACGGCGGCTTCTGGGTCCGCTGGGCGCGAATCGGCGCGGTCGAGAGGCAGATCAGCAGCACGGCCAGGATGGCGCGGTGGTGGAGCGGTGTGGTCATGATCGTGGCCGGATGCTACCACAGGCGCCGGGCCTTGGGGGCGGCCCGGACCGTTGGCCGGGGCTTCTCGAGGCCGGTGATCCAGCCCGCCAGCATCGTCGCGAAGGCCTCCAGGGGCTTGCCCCGCGGGTCTCCAACCCGCAAGACGCGCACGGATTCGCCACCGCCCGCGATCTCGCACTCCCACCAGGGAAGCGGGGCGTCCCCGCAGGCCTTGAGCATTGACCTGCCACCCACGTCGCGCCATTCCTGGTCTCGCGCCCAGCGGAGCTCCTTCAGCCAGTCGTCGTAGTCCCTGCCGGTGAACAGCACGATGGTCTTCGGGTCGAGGATCGCGAGCTCCTGCCGGATCACGCCCACCTGGCCGATGCAGCAGAGCTTCATGGTCGAGGAGGTCCGGTCGTTGCTCTCGGTTCCCCCGGTCGAGTTGGCGCACTTGACGATGGTCGTCAGGGCGATGCGGCTCCAGCCCTCTTCCTCCGAGCCATAGACCCGCCCCAGGACCTCGCGGGCGAAGCGCCAGAAGGGCCACCGCTTGGTGCGGAAGAACCGGTCCGCGGTCGCGCGCCCGTCCTGCGTCCCGGACGGCCGGTCCTCGGCGGGATCGTCACCGCGATGCGGCCTGCGGATGACGACGAGCCGACGCGCATCGCCGCCGTACTTCTCACCCACGTGCCAGGGCAGGAGCGGGCGCTTGAAGCGGGCATCGCACCGGAGGCGGCAGACGTTGTTCACGGGCACGCGAAGCTCGCCTTCGTAGAGCGCGGCGACATCTTCGAAGAGGCTCACCTTGCCGTCCCGGCTGGCGTCGCAGCACGGTGATACGATGACGTCAGGAGGGTTCCGCGATGCAGGTCCTCGTAAGCGGGTCTTCGGGTCTTGTGGGCTTCGCGCTGGTGCCGGCCCTGCGTTCGGCCGGGCATCAGGTGGGGAGGTTGGTGCGCGCCGGCGCCGGCACGCCGGGGCCGGGCGACGTCGCGTGGGACCCGGCCGGCGAGCGGATCGACGAGGCCGGGCTCGATCGGTTCGACGCCGTCATCCACCTGGCGGGCGCGAGCATCGCCTCGGGCCGCTGGACGGATTCTGTCAAGGAGCGGATCCGGAAGAGCCGCGTCGATGGAACGCAGCTGCTGAGCCGGGCGCTCGCGAAGCTCGAGCGGCCGCCGAAGGCCCTGATTCAGGCCTCCGCGGTCGGCTTCTACGGCGACCGGGCCGGCCAGGTCCTCACCGAGACCAGCCCGCGGGGGCAGGGCTTCCTGCCGGCGGTCTGCGTGGCATGGGAGGCGGCGGCGGAGCCGGCGGAGCGGCGCGGCATCCGCGTCGTGTTCCTGCGCTTCGGCGTCATCCTGTCGCCCCGCGGGGGGGCGCTCCGAAAGATGCTGCCGCCCTTCCGGATGGGCGTGGGCGGGGTCGTCGGCGATGGATCGCAGTATATGAGCTGGATCGCCCTCGACGACGCCGTCGGCGCCGTGCAGCACGCCCTCTCGACCGAAGGACTGCGCGGACCCGTGAACGCCGTGTCGCCGATGCCTGTGACCAACCGCGGGTTCACGAAAACACTGGGACGGGTCCTGGGGCGTCCGACCATCCTCCCGATGCCGGCGTTCGCCGCGCGTCTCGCGTTCGGCAAGATGGCGGACGCGCTGCTCCTTGCGAGCCTGCGCGTCACGCCCGACCGGCTGCGGGCCACCGGCTACAACTTCAGGTACCCCGACCTGGAGCCGGCGCTCCGGCATCTGCTCGCCGGTTGAAAAGGCGTGTCCCGGTAACGGCCCGGGAGGAGGCAACGCGTCATGGATCAGAGGTGCGAGATCCCGGACCGCAACGCCACGAACGACGAGATCCGCGGCATTCTGAAAAGCGCCCGGCGCGTCGCGGTCGTGGGCCACTCGGACGATCCGTCGCGGGACAGCTACCGGGTCGGGCGGTACCTGGCGGCGCACGGCTACGAGGTCTTCGCCGTCAACCCGAAGGCCCGGTCCACGGAGTCGCTGCGGTTCTATCCTGATCTCGCCTCGGTGCCCGGGCCGATCGACATCGTGGACGTCTTCCGCCGGCCGGAGTTCATCCCGGAGATCGTCGACGAGGCGATCCGTCTTCGCGCCAGCGTGGTCTGGATGCAGCTCGGCCTGGCGAACAACGCCGCCGCTAACAAGGCGCGCGCGGCGGGCCTCCTGGTCGTCATGAACCGCTGCATGATGCGCGACCACGCGGCGCTTCTTCCCTAGTCGAGGTCGGCGCAGGCTTTGTCGGCGGCGGCCAGGATGCGCTTCAGCTCGCGATCGACCTCCTCCGGCAGCGGGTCGGGATCGGGCATGGCGAGCAGCCGCTCCGCCTCGGCGCGGGCGTTCGCCAGCTCGTCGCGGCCCTCCTCGAACCACTTGTCGTAGGCGTTGCGGAAGCCGAAGCGGGGGAAGAAGACGTCGCCTTTCTTCAGGCCGTCGAGCGTCTCGCGAAACCCGAGGAAGTGCCCGCCGGGCCCGGCCTTCTCGATGAGCCGGGTCATGAGCGTATCGTCGGTCACCACGACCCCCTCGCGGATCCGCTTCACCATGCGGGCGATCTCGGACTCGATGATCATCTGCGGGTAGGACAGCGTGTTGTTGTCGTCGAGCACGCCGATGCCGACCAGGAGATCGGCTCCCGACAGGGCCGCCGCCAGGCCGGTCTGCATCGATTCGTAGGCCGCCTGGATGCCCGGGACCTTGGCGTCGGTGTTGAGGCCGACGCCGATGGCGGGCACGTCGTAGAACTTCGCCATCTGACCGAGGATCAGGTTGAACAGGGGGATCTCCGGTCCGGCACAGACCGCCATCCCCGTTTTCATGTCGAGCACCTCGGGGCCGAGCGGGAAGATGATCGGGCAGCCCGGCGCCGCCGTCTGGAACAGGACGAGGCCCGAGAGGAACTCCACCACGCTCATGAGACAGGTTCCGGCGACCGTGACCGGGGCGGTCGCGCCGGTGAGCGGCATCGGCCAGACGACAATCGGGACCCCGGCGCGCGCCAGGTCGATGCAGAGGTCGGCCATCTTCGGCTCGTGCTGCAGCGGCGACACCGTGCAAGCCACGCAGGAGTACATCGGCCGCCGGCGCAGCGCCTCGCGTCCTCCCGCCAGCACATCGAGCATCTCGAGCGCGAACGGGACATGCTCGGGGAGCTGGATCTCATGCTGCACGTGCTTCGTGGTCATGGCGAACGAGTGGTACATTTCGTGCAGCAGCCGGCTCGGGCCGGGGACGTCCGACGGCACCACCATCGGCCAGATGTAGTCCACGATCTCGAGGTAGTGGCCGAATCTGGTGGAGTCGCGCAGGTCTTTCACCGTCCCGGCGTGGCGCTCGCCGGTGCGCAGGTCCTGCGTGAACGTCCCCTGCCCGTTCGTGGTGATCCGCAGGCGCGAGCCGTCCAGCACCATGTCCCGCTCGGGCTGGCGACCGGCCAGGGTGATGACCCGCGGCGTCGTCTTGATGCAGCGCTCGACCAGGTCCGGCTTCAAGCGCGCGATGCCGGTCGTGTAGTCCACGTCCTGCCCGGCCTCCTCCAGCAGGCGCAGGGCGCGGGGGCTCTCGTACCTGATCCCGACGGCTCTCAAGATATCGAGCGCTCGCGTGTGCAGACGCTGCACCTCTTCGTCGCTCAGGATCCGGACTTCGGGGATCATCGCAGGTGATGCTCCTGTGACATTGGCTCATTATCCTCTCGGGTGACCTCGCCGTCACCTCGTTTCGCGGGCTGGGACACAACTGATGGCGTAACGGCTTCGGGTTGGCGCCGCGCCGCGCATCCGCAAGCCGTAACAGCATCGGGCGCCCGGCCGCCCGCCGCGCCTCGCGCGCTGTGTGCTAGATTGGCGCCACAGCATCGTGGTGCCCGGGACCGGGGCCGGTGACCGCAGGCGGGAGAGGCGAAAATGACGGCAGCGCGATACGACGCCATCATCGTGGGCGGAGGGCACAACGGGCTGATCACCGCCGGCTACCTGGCGAAGGAGCGCCTCAAGGTCCTGGTCCTCGAGCGGCGCCACATCGTCGGCGGCGCCTGCGTCACCGAGGAGCTGATCCCCGGTCACCGCGTCACGCGCACCTCGTACGTCTGCTCCCTTCTCCTCCCTGAAGTGATCCGCGACTTCCGGATGAAGGACCACGGCTTCGCTCTCCTGGTCCCCGAGCCGCACAGCCTCTACCCGCAGCCCGACGGCCGCTTCATGCTGTGGTCCGCGGACCACGACCGCCGCGCCAGGGAGGTCGCCAAGTTCTCGGAGAAGGACGTCGAGAACCTGGACCGCTTCGAGTGCGATCTCGCGGAGCTGCAGCCGTTCATCGACGAGATCCTGCGCACGACTCCGCCGCCTTTCCCGCCGCGCGGGCTCAAGGAGATGTTCGAGTTCGCCCGCCTTGGCCGCCGCATGCTAAAGCTCGGCGAGAAGCGCCTGCGGCACCTCGTGGAGCTGATGACCGCCTCGTGCGCCGATTACCTGTCGAAGCGCTTCGAGTCGGACGCCGTCATGGCGGCGATCGCGATCAACGGCATGATCGGCACCTGCGTCGGGCCCTGGAGCCCCGGCTCGGCGGCGGTCATGCTGCACCATTCGATTGGCTCGTCGATCGAGGGGCAGCCGGGCGCCTGGGGGTTCGTGCGCGGCGGGATGAGCGGTATCGCGGAGGCCCTGCTGCGCGCGGTCGCAGACCTCGGCGTGGAGGTGAAGACCGAGACCGAGGTGGCGCGCTTCATCGTCGAGAACGGCGCCGTCCGCGGCGTCCACCTCAAGAACGGAGACGAGTTCCGCGGCCGCGTCGTGGCCAGCAGCCTGGACCCGCGCCGCACCTTCCTGGGCCTGGTCGAGCCGGGCGCGCTCGACGCCCAGTTCGTGCAGGACATCAAGAACTTCAAGATGCAGGGCTCGTCGATCAAGATGAACCTGGCGCTGTCGGCGCTCCCCGACTGGAAGTGCATCCCGGGGCAGGACCCGAAGGCGCCGCACCAGCAGGCGATGTTCGAGATCGCCCCGAGCCTCGAATACCTCGAGCGCGCCTACGACGACATGAAGTACGGGCAGCCGTCACGGCGGCCGCTCATCGACGGCAACGTGGCGTCGGTCCTGGACGACTCGCTCTGCCCGAAGGGGCACCACGTGATGTCGCTCTTCGTGCAGTGGGGACCCTACCATCTCAAAGAGGGGACCTGGCCGGAGATCCGCGAGAAGGTCGGCGACAACATCGTCGACACGCTCGAGGAGTACGTCCCGAACATCAAGAAGATCATCATCGGCCGCGAGGTGCTGTCGCCGTACGACCTGGAGCGGATCTTCGGCCTCACGGAGGGGAACATCTTCCACGGCGAGATGACGCCCGACCAGCTCTTCTTCCTTCGGCCGGTCCCCCGCTGGGCCGGCTACCGCACGCCTCTGCGCGGCCTCTACCTGTGCGGCTCGGGCGCCCACCCGGGCGGCGGTGTCCTGGGCGCGCCCGGCCGCAACGCCGCGCGCGAGATCCTCAAGGACCTGCGGCGCTAAGGTTTTTTCAGCCCCGACCGATGTCCCGCAGCACCCGGTGCGCCGCGTTCCAGCCTGGCGCGCCCCAGACGCCCCCGCCGGGGTGCGAGCCGCTGCCGCACAGATAGAGGTTGCGGATCGGCGTCGAGTAATCGGACCAGCCGGCGGCGGGTCGGAAGGCGAACAGCTGGTCGGGCGTCATGGCGCCGTGATAGATGTTGCCGCCGGACATCCCGAACAAGTTCTCGAGGTCCTCCGGCGTATAGACATGCCGGTGGATGACCGCCCGCGGCAGGTTCGGCGCGGAGCGGCCCAATTCCGCCACCACACGGTCGGCGACCGTCTCCTTCATCCCCTCCCAGGTCCCCTCGCGCAGGTGGCGCGGGCCATACTGCACGAAGCAGGTCATGATGTGCTTCCCGGGGGGCGCGCAGGACGGATCGAGCACCGAGTGGATGCAGCCCTCGATCGTCGGGCGCTCCGAGAAGCCGCCGCGGCGGCAGTCGTCCCAGGCGTTCTCGATGAAATCCACCGTGGGACAGAAGTTGAGGAGGCCCCGGTGCTGCGGTCCGGCCGCTTTCCCCGGCATGGCCGTGAAATCCGGCAGCTCCGACAGCGCCAGATGCACCTTGAGCGAGGCGCCGAGGTCCTGGAAGCCGCGCATGTGCCGGAGGAAGGCCTCCGGCAACGCGCCGGGCGGCAGCATCTCGAGGAAGGTCCGGCGCGGCGTGGCGTTGCTGACCACGACCTGCGCTCGCAGCACCTCGCCGCTCTCCAGCCGCACCCCGTCGACCGCACCGCCGCCCGCCAGCTCGATGCCCCGGACCCTGGCCTGCGTGCGGATCGTCGCGCCCCGCTCGCGCGCCGCCGCCGCCAGCGCCTTGGTGATGGCGCCCATGCCTCCCACGACCACCCCCCAGACACCGGCCGCGCCGTCGACGCCGCCCAGCACGTCGTGGAGCAGCAGGAACGCGGTGCCCGCCTGGTGCACGCCGCCATAGGCGCCGATGATCGCCTGCGAGCAGAGGAACGCCTTCAACTCCTCCGACTCGAACCAGGCGTCAAGGACGTCGGCCACGCCGCGCGTCGCGAGCTGCACCAGGAAGTTCAGATCGAGGGGATCCAGGCGGCGGGCCGCGCGCCCGACCTGGAGCAGCTCCCAGAAATCGCGCGGCGACCGGCCGTCGATCCGCGGCGGCGGCTGCAGCAGAAGTGGCTTGAGGAACGACCCGGCCCGGGCCATCGCCTCGTGGAACTTCGGGTAGGCCGCGGCGTCACGACGCGAGAACTTCGCGATCTCGCCTTCGTCGCGCGCGTCGCCGTAGAGCGTCAGCGTGCGCCCGTCGGGGAAGGGCACGAAAAAGGCCGGCTCCTGCTTGACGACCCGGTAGCCGTGGCGCGGCAGATCGAAGCGCTGGACGGCTTGAGGCAGGAGAAGCGTGCTGACGTACGACGTGGACGAGACCTGGTAGCCGGGGAACAGCTCCTCCGTCACGCACGCCCCGCCGACGACGGCGCGCGCCTCCAGCACGGTGACCCGGTGCCCCGCCTCCGCGAGGAGGTTCGCGGCGACCAGGCCGTTGTGCCCCGCGCCGATGACGATGACGTCACTCACGGCCATCGGGCCATCCCGTCATCCCGCCCCTCCGTCGATCGCTTTCAGGCGCGCCCGGCACCCGGCCGGGTCGTGGCGCAACAGCCAGTCGCGCCGCCCTCACCCGACCGCCATGAAGTAGCGCCGCTCGCCGATCGGGTCGGCGCCCGGCCCTTCCTCATCGTACGCCATCAGGTGAAGACCGTGCTCCGCGCACCAGCGCGCCGCCCGATCGATCAGGGCGCGCGGCTCGCCGACCTCCCGCTCGGACAGCGACCGGTCCGATCCCAGGCGCAGGCGCGCGCCGTCCGCGAAGCGAAGCGCGATCACGCGCGCCCAGCCCTCGCCGCCGGCGAGCGCGCGGCGCAGATCGGCCTCCTCGCGCGGGGACAGGAACTCGATCACGCCGGGAACTCGATCATGTGGGGCCCTCCGTGCGGATTGTAATCCCGCCGGCCGCCCGCGGGGCGCCGCGGCGGCGCGCCGGTCATCGTTTCAGGCCGTAACAGCATCCCGTCGCCCGCCCCCATGCCGTTATGCCATGAAACCATACCTCGTATGCCGCCGCGCTATTGACCGGCGGCCGGCGGCATGTTGTGATGGCGGCGCAACCGCCCCCAGCGCCCGAGGAGCCTGACGATGAACTCGCGCCCGACCGTGACGATGCTGAGCGAGCAGGATGTCCGTCTCGTCCACGAGGCGTCGCTCGAGATCCTGGAGCGGACCGGCATCCTGTACGAGAACAAGACTGCTCTCGACATCCTCGAGTCGGCGGGCCAGAAGGTGGACCGCGACCGCGGCGTGGCCTGGATCAAGCCCGACCTCGTGGAGCGCTGCATACGCTCGGCCCCCCGCACCTTCGTCCTGGCGTCGCGCGACGGAAAGAACGACGCCGCCATCGACGGCCAGCAGATGCACCACATGACCGACGGGCAGGCGTCGTTCACGCTCGACGAGACGACCGGCGAGCGGCGCATGTCGACGCTCCACGACCTGTGCCTCTCCACGCTGCTCGCCGACGCCCTCGACCCGATCAAGGTCATTTGGTCCACCGTCTTCCCGACCGACGCCTCGACCGACAGGCGGGCCCTGTTCGAGACGGCGGCGGCGTACATGTGGTCCTCGAAGCATTTCCAGATGGTCGGCGGGGTACAGGACCCGGAGGACGTCCCGTTCATCCTCGAGATGATCGACGCGGTCTCCGGCGACCGGCGCCGGCAGCGCGACCGTCCGATCTTCTCGATGGTGACCTGCCCCGTGTCACCGCTGAAGCACGACGACGCCATGACCGAGGCCTGCATCGCGCTGGCCAAGGAGTGGGTGCCGATCGTCTTCTGGCCGATGCCGCTGCAGGGAGCGACGGCGCCGATCACGATGGCCGGCACGCTTCTCGTGACCAACGCCGAATTCCTGAGCGGCCTGGTCCTCTACCAGCTCGTACAGCCGGGGCTGCCGATGATCTACCCCGCGGGACCCGAGACGCTCGACATGAAGACCGGCCTGGCCTCGACGGCGTCGCCGGAGGGGATCCTGCTCAACCTTCCGTTCGCGCAGATGACACGCTTCTACGATGTCCCTTACATGGCGGGCGGCATCTGCTCCGATGCCAAGATCCCCGGCATCCAGGCGGGCTACGAGAACATGGCGACCGGCATGACGGCCGCGCTCTCCGGCTGCGATCTGCTGGTCGGGATCGGGATCCTCGAGGATGGCAACACGCTTTCGTTCCCCCAGATGGTGATCGACGAGGAGATCTGCAACATTCTCTCGTTCGTGCGCAACGGGCTGGAGGTGTCGCGCGGGACCCTCATGGTCGATGCGATTCACAAGATCGGCCACTCCCCCAATCACCACCTCGGGGAGCCGTTCACGCGCGAGTTCCTGAAATCGGGGCAGGGCTACTGGCCGCGCATCTCCTTCCGCGGCACGCACGGTGACTGGAAGCGGCGGGGCAAGGACGAGGTGCAGCTCGCCCGCGAGCGCATGAAGGCCCTCCTCGACCGGCACGAGCCCGAAGCGCTGCCCCTCGAGGTCCGGAAGGAGCTGCGCCGCATCCTCGTCGCGCGGACCGGCTTCGCCGAGAACGACCCCCGCATCGAAGGCGTCTTCAAGCACCCCTGGAAGGGGTAAGCACCGCCAGGTAGTGCTGCCACAGCATCCGGGCCGCGACCGATCGGAACGGACGCCACGCCTGCGCGATCTCGGCGGCGCGGACCTCCGACGGCCGCCTCCGGAGCCTCTTCACCGCGCGCACCGCCTGGATCAGGGCCACGTCGCCCGACGGCCAGACGTCGGGCCTGCGGAGGGCCATCAGGAGATAGATTTCCGCCGTCCAGGGGCCGATCCCCTTGAGCCTCCTCAGGGTCGAAGCGGCCGCCCCGTCATCCATCCGGGTCACGGCTCCGAGATCCAGCGATTCGTCGTGAACCGCTTCGGCCACGCCGGCGCAGTACCCGGCCTTCTGACGCGTGACCCCCAGGGACCTCAGATGATCGGCGCCCAGCTCCGCGACCCGTTCCGGGGTGAACGGCGCCACACCCTCGAGGAGGCGACGAAACGTCGCCTGGGCCGATGCCAGCGAAACCTGCTGCTCGAGGATGATCCGGATGAGGGTCCGGAATCCGGGCCTCCGCGCCCACAGGGGCGGAGGCCCATGCACCTCGAGGAGCCGCCGCAGGTCCTTGTCCTTCGCACACAGTTGACGGGCCGCCTCCCGGAGCCGACTGCCGTTCAGAGGCGCCATAGCTTCCGACCGTTCGCCCTTAGCCCCACGACCACCATCTCTCCCTCCTCCCGGATCGGCGAACCTGGCGTCGTGGATGAACTGATACGGAGCCAATGCTCCCCTTAAGGCGAGGTGGGCGAACGCCTGGGTCATTCCGATGCGAGTCCGTCCCCCATGGTTACCTCCACCGGATGATTCAGATCTCTCCAATACTCCGAAAGCGGTTCTCGAGGTCGTCCTCCGTCATGGTGGCAAGGAGGCGCTCGAGAAAGATCTTCTTCAATTCACTGACGGATACTTCCTTCACGGTTACGCTGCCAACATCACTGATGTGATAGAGGACCCGACTTCGTCCGCGAGTTACCACCCACACCTGCTTTTGCTGGCTGCAGACTCTCTCGAACGTATCGGGAGGAATCGCCACCTCGCCGCTGAGGAGTTGGTTTGCGTAGTTCTGAAGCTGCTGTCGCTTGTGTGTTTCGAAGTTCTCTCTAAGCGTGCAGTCATAAATGACCGCAAGGTTCTGAAACTTGAAGAACCCGTCAGCTTTGCCGGCTTGGTCGTCCTTCTCAAACCGATACGAGCGGTGGATACCCAGGAGCCGGATTGCCCTGTAAGCCAGTTCCTCGAATTCATCCGGATCCTTTGTGATCTGGAGTCGGTCAAATAGTGCCGGGACTAGCTCGGGGCGGGTGGGCACTGACGGGCTACCGGTGGACGTGGACAGTTCATACCATCCAACGCCGCGATTCTTGAACCGCGCCACCTCAGCATCATCCATCGCGTCGGAGATTTCCGGCGTGAAGAATGTCTTGTCACCTTCAACACGGATGCCTCTCACCTTCCCACGCCACCCCGATAGGGGCCTGTCGCCACCGCTTATTCGAATGAATACCGTGTCTACGCCATCATCGGGAGGGCGCTTCGTCGTGTGAACTGCGGCATTGAGGTAGGGGAACTGACGCCCGTCACCGGGCCCCGGGAACTCCCTCCACTTGCTGACAAGCAGATACCTCACGAGGCCTCCCTTGTGGCAAGTAACAGGCGTTGGACGGCGCAATTGTATATGGACTGCCCGCGGAAATATATGGTGAGCGGTGCCGATGCAGGGCGAGCGCGTCAGCCGCGAGTCGCCCGCGAGCCGTTCGCATCTCCGCGGTCCGGAGCGGGCGGCGCGGGTCCCCCGTGCGGACGCGCGCGCCCCCG
>Ga0247727_10012993_pt1 | contig 14142 bp, 15 predicted proteins | sample WisWelCaveWW1625_FD_202498 | JGI IMG/M metagenome (GOLD analysis project Ga0247727, IMG submission 202498) | Biofilm microbial communities from Wishing Well Cave, Virginia, United States - WW16-25 | ecosystem: Environmental > Aquatic > Deep subsurface > Groundwater > Cave microbial mat | place... | reverse complement strand
GAACCTAAGGAGTAACAAGCAACAATCTTTACTTGACTTTGTAATAGAAAAAAGTATCTTAGGTTTTAAACTCAAACACATCGCCAGGCCCCTCTCCTTCTCAAATAATCGACTACGACTGCGCTCACGGAACGGCGAGTACAAAAAGACAGGAGTTGAAACTCGTGACCGCGAACAAACCCAAACTCCTTGATCGGGTGCGAACGGCGATTCGCACCAAACACTACAGCCATCGCACCGAAGAAGCGTACGTGCACTGGATCAAGCGCTTCGTGCTCTTTCACAAGAAACGGCATCCCAGCGAAATGGGGGGATGCGGAGATCAATCAGTTTTTGAGTCATTTAGCCCTTAAAGGAAAACGTTGCCTCTTCGACCCAAAACCCGGCGTTGAGCGCGATCTTGTTTTTATACCGAGAGGTTCTCCATCGGGAGGTCAAGGAACTGGGCAATGTCATTTGGGCCAAAAAACCGAAGCGTTTGCCAGTGGTGCTCACTCGCAGTGAAGTCAAGGCAGTCCTCAGCCAATTGTCCGGCACGCCGTGGATCATGGCTTCGCTGCTCTATGGCTCCGGTTTACGATTGATGGAATGTGTGCGCTTACGGGTTAAGGACATTGATTTCGATTACAATCAGATTCTCGTTATAGAGGTCAAGGGTGAGAAAGACCGAGTAACGATGCTGCCGCTCAATTTGAAGGAACAGCATTATCAGCCACACATAAATATATTGACAAAAATAGGAGATGAGAAAATGAAAAAGCTATCATTAATAGTCGTTGTTGCTCTTTTGAGCAGTTGCACTTCACTCATGATGTCTGTTAAGGACAGGGATAGTGCAAACCAACACATTATTGTAAAGCCAGGTGGGCAAGTAGCCGTGCACATGCCTGAAATCAGAGAAGAATTAATCGAAAGAATCAAAGGCGCTGGCTGGACTGAGGAACGGTTTTGTTCAAAGTTGCAAGAGGAACTAATTTCAGAACTGATTCGCCGAGGAGTTGACGCAATGGCGGATTCAAGTAAAGAAGGCCACTATCTCACCATTCATATTAACGAATTCAAATCGGGTAGCGGTGTTGCACGTGCCCTGAGTGTCGGGCCGGGATTCGGTGACTCAAAATTGGAAGGAACAGCCATTCTGAGCACCAGCGAAGGCAGAAGAGAACTTGAATTAAAAAAGCGCGGTCAAAAAAGCGGCGTGAGTGAAGGCGGAGATCAGACATCGGATAACATTCACTACATTGCTAGTGCGCTAGCATCGAAGATTACCATTGAATCAAAAAACTTACCACAAAGTACACAGAAATAGTCTACATCTAATACTATTAAGGGATAGAAAGATTTACTATTACGACCATAAGTGAATTCGACCTTTTTAAAAAACTGCAGGAATTACAGGGTAACTTTAGATTGAGCTGAGCCATTAAATTGGCCCAATCGGGTAAGGGCGGGTGTTTCTCCCGCCCTCCCCACACCACCCAGCGTCCCGAAGCGTCGGGACTGGGCGGTTCATCACAGGTTACACTAACATTCGGATAGTGAAACGCAATCCAGAGTTCGCGTACTGAAACTATCCCGACACGTCGGGACTTTGAGCCAGGCGTTGTTCATGCCAAGTTGAGTGGCATACGTCCGCGCAAGTTGCCTTGCGCGTGGTCGTTGGGTTGGTCGCCGTCGTATTCGCCTATCCGTGGATCGCGGCGCGTTCGCTCTGGGCCCCGTGGATCCCGCATACGCTGGGTGACGTCATCGGCGACTCGATCCTCAAACTCTGACCTATGGGTCGTTACAAAATGCCGCCCTCGCCGCCGCCAATATCCAGCACTCGCGTTGCTTGAAATGGTATTCCCCACTGTTTGAGTAGCGGCACAAGATACTCTTTGCCGAGGCGATATTGGTACTCCCAGTAAGCGCGTTTTTTGCGGCGAGATGTCGGTCATGTCGGGTGTAATTCTAATGAATGCAGGCGAAATAAGCAAGGGTATTTACTGGGCTTTGTGATTGGAGTTATCTCGGAATGTTTGCCGTGGAACTTTGAAGTTCGACATTCCTTGTTCGACATTCGATATTCAATTCTAAATCTATTAGCGTTAAGCAAAGAATTTTTGCTTGATTTTGTGAAATAGAAAACTATCTTGTCATTTAGTTCACCACTTCGCCACCTACTACTCAAGATTACTATTACCAGAGTTTGACCGACTACGACTGCGCTCCCGGAATGGCGAGTGACACTAAAGGCGGGAATTGAAACTCATGAACCGCAACAAACCCAAACTCCATGATCAAGTACGAGCCGCCATTCGCACCAAACATTACCGTCCGGCGCACCGAGAAGCGTACGTGCAATACATGGCGTAGTGTAGTCTCAACCCTCTGAAAAACCATGAGAAAGGTAAAGCCCGGCCAGCCGGGGACAAAAAAGTTGCTTGAAAAATATGGCGAGAAGCTTTTCTGCGTGCGCTATCGTTATGACCGAGAGCGGAGAGTTCGGATAAAGACCGTCGAACTGGTCATTGAGACCGCACCCTGGGAGCCTCCGGATAGAATGACGCGCATTCGCATCAAATATGGCGAAGTGGCCCTCGGCAAGAAGGTGCGGGCTGCGGGCGGGAACTGGAACCGGACACAACAAGTTTGGGAGCTGCCTTATAAAGAAGTCGTGCGCCTGGGATTAACCAACAGGATTGTAAACCACGATGGAGACAAAAACCGACTCAGCCGTTGATGCCATCCGGCAACCGAAATTGCTCGAACGAGTACGGCAGGTGATTCGCACCAAACATTACAGCCGCAGAACCGAAGATGCTTACATCGGCTGGCTGCAGCGGTTCATCGTTTTTCACAACAAACGCCATCCACAAGAGATGGGCGCCGCCGAGATTACGCAACTTCTCACCCATTTGGCCGTCAACGGCAATGTCGCCGCCTCGACCCAAAACCAGGCATTGAATGCCATCCTCTTTCTCTATCGCGAAGTTCTGAAGATCGATCTCGAGGATTTCGGTGAGCAAGTCATCTGGGCCAAAAAGCCGAAAAACCTCCCGGAAGTGTTTACGCCGCAAGAAGTCAATGCCGTGTTGAACAACTTAGACGGCGTTTACTGGTTCGCGGGCATTCTCATGTACGGCTCCGGATTGCGCTTGATAGAGTGCTTGCGGCTGCGTGTTAAAGATATTGACTTTGCCAGTAAGAAGCTTACTGTGCGGGAAGGTAAAGGGATGAAGGACCGCCTCACCATGCTGCCGGCGGCGGCAGTTACGCCTTTGCAGGAACATCTTGCCCGGGTCAAAGAACAGCACGAGCAGGACTTGCAAGCTGGCTATGGCACGGTTCACATGCCGCACGCCCTGGATAGGAAATTCCCCAACGCCAACCGTGAATGGGGCTGGCAGTACATCTTCCCGGCATCGAAGCTGTCTGAAGATCCACGTTCCGGCATCGCCCAGCGGCACCATCTCGACGAGAGCGCGGTTTACCCCGTGAGATAATTAAATTGCTGGTTGCTATATGAGCAAATACTATTATGTTTATGTATTACAATCTGAAAAAGATCATGATTTTTATGTCGGTTATACCGCAAACATTTCGGAAAGGATAAAATATCATAATTCAGGAAAAGTAGCTTCGACAAAAAATCGCTTTCCGCTAACATTAGTTTATTGGGAAGGATGCTTGAATAGACAAGATGCAACAAAAAGAGAAAAATATCTGAAATCGTCATGGGGCAAAAGGTATATCAAAAAAAGGACCAGTGGCTATCTCACGGGGTAAAAAAGGAAGTCAGAAGGGCTATTCGCAAAGCCCAAATTACTAAACACCTGGGTGTCACACACTACGACACTCTTTTGCCACGCACTTGCTGCAAGCAGGTTACGACATTCGAACCGTGCAGGAATTACTCGGACACGAGGATGTGAACACCACGATGATCTATACACACGTCTTGAACGATAACATGATGGGCGTGCGCAGTCCGGCGGACTTCATAGGGAAAGATGGCTTGATGCGACTCAACCCATTATTCGATACCCTCGCCCCTGAAATTGAACAGCGTTTCCAAGCAGTTGTCAACAAACGTTATCACGGCGACCTGCAGGCAGCAATTTTGTCGTTCATTAATTTGCATGAGTAAAAACATGATAACAAGGATTCGATCCCCGGCCAAAAACTTTCTGATATTAGAAACATCCAAAAAGTTACTGATATTAGAAACTTGTTTCTACTATTAGAAATTTGTTTCTATATTTAGAAACATTTTGTCGGCCAGTTGGCCGCTTACTATGGTGTTATGCCGCTCGGAACAGGGCGGACAGGAGGAACAATGAACAAACAATCGCTGGGTGTTGTGTGGGGGATCGCGGCGCTCTTCGTCGCTGCGTGTGGCGGAGCCGGTCAAGCGCAACGGGCGTCCGCGACCCCTAAGTGGGTAGAGCAGATGGCAACCGTCTATTACGAATCGCGTTTCGCCGGTGATGTACGACTGGCCCGATTCGGTAACACCGACGCCATGGTTCCCTTGCTCAATGGTCTTCGCGCTGTATTGAGTGATGCGCGAAATGAAAAGTTGGGCATGCCAGGCCGCATCGCGCTGCTGACCGGCTATCGCCCCGTCTGGAAGGGCGATGCCCTCGTCCAGTCGGAGTGGGATCTAAGGGTAGCAAGGATGAAGCAGTTGCCAGATGCCGAGATCGAACCATGGCAGAAGGCGCTCACGAGCGCCGAGGGAAGCGATGTCCCTGACGTGTGGGCCATGTTCTTCATGAGTGACATTCCAGAGCTATTCCCTTCTGAGAAGTTTGATGCAGCGAAGTCTGGTGCTCTTCGCGCTCGTATCGGGCAGTTGCCCGCTGACGCAGTGAAGTCGCTGGCCAGTGTGCTGAAGATGGGTGGTTCCGATGCTGCGGTCCTGATAATTCAAAACTCAGATTTCTTCGGTGGGAACGGATTCGGAAAGCCGGCATTCGACGCCGCACTGCAACAGATTCAGGCTCGGATCGCTGCTCTGAAGAAGTAGACGTTCAGGGCGGCATAACACGGCGCTGCAGACCGACGAGCGGCGCGCATCGGTCGTGGCGGACTGCAAAGTGGCCCTCGCGCCGCTCGCGGCTGAGCGCCAGGCCGTTATCATTTTGAGTTCAAAAGGAGTTTTCGTGGAAATAATAAAATATCGTGAAGCGCCCAACGATAAAGCGGCTCGGCAGGGAATAAAATATTGTGAAATGACAAAAGGTGATGCGGCTCGGAGAGAACTAAAATATGATGTGAATGCAAAACGGAAAAGTGCTGGCTGCGCGGAACCGAGTGGCAGTCCGAAAGTTACCCCCATTAAAAAAACCTAAAAAGCAAAGTACGTGGAATGATAAAAAAGCGACGTGGCAAAGGTTAAAAGTTGGGTGAAGTCCGAAGCGTGAAAGAGCAAAAAGCAGATTCGTGGAAGGAATGAAAGCTGTGCCGAAAGTCGAGAATAAATTCGTGGTAACGTCGAGCTATATTTTAACAACGGTGTTACGCGCCAATTTGAAGCTCAGGAAGTAGTAGTGACTAAAAAATACCAGAGATTTCGATCAAAATTGTCGCACACAAAATATGAGTTTCCTTGACTATGCAAGCGGCTGGGCTACAATCATTGGTATCGTGCTTGGCTTTTTTGTACTTCTTGAAGAAGTTGTACAGCCAGAAGTAAAAGTCGAGATTTCAAAGTGGTTGCATAATCTTCAGATCGAAGGGTTATTGTCTAATTGGCCGGCCCAGTTCGCGGCATTGTTCGATAGCATTTTTGGGAAACGACATTTGTCTTGGCGGTGTTTTGTACGGTCTTGCATCGCCTCATTGGTTTCTGTAGTATTAGCAGTATTTCTTTTTGTCTTGTTCTTACGAATTAAAATCGATAAAGAACTTCTCGGCCTTACACCTTTTGTACTATTCTTAGCAGTGATTTTCAATTTTATACCTGATTACCTTTCACTTCTCGAAAGTCGGTATGTTATCCAATGGATGAGTAAGCATAATTCAACCATCCGAATTCTAATACTTATTGTTTTCGACTTGATCGCTACTGCTATAATCTGGTTTGTCTCAGCGATTATAGTTTTGAATGTTATTAATTATGCTATAAATTTGTATGCCGGAAAGGATGTGGAAAGGGTTCTCTATAGCTTTATGTTTTTCGTTTCAACCGCTATAGTAATTTTTCCCTTGTTATGCTCAGCATTCTTTACTTCAATTTGGGTTTGGTTATATGGTACCGCGGGTCTAGTTGTCAAATCCGTAAACAAGATTGGCTTCTGCGCAAATCTGGTTAAGACATTTTTAAATATTGAGAAGCGCCCGCTTAGTTCTATTGGCATCGTGGCTTGTATGCTGATCTCCCTAGGTTTTCTGATCTGTCTACCGTTCGCACTGTAGCTATTTTAGAATCGGATGCATGTGAAAAAAGTTACAAAGGTAAGAGATTATGCCTAAGAAGAAATAAAGTTGTATTATAATGAAAGCATAAAGTCGTGATGAAGGACAAACGGCGGTGCTAACATCGTGTTGCTCGTTGACGCGGCCAGCGCGGCATAATTTCCAAAAGCGGTGTTCGCGCCATGTTTTGTGGTGTTCCGACGTCTGTACTTCCGATGGCCGCGCAAGAGAACACGGTGTTAGGCGCAGTCGATAAACAACTGTAAAAAGGAGAAATTGATCATGAACGAGAAAGCGAAACGACGCAATAGTAAACCGCGTAAGCAGCTTGTACAGGCAAGTCCTATCGGCAGTACGCGTATTTCCTTGCCCATGCGTGATAGGCTCGTCCACCCTGATGCAGCTCCTTTACATCAAATCCCCAAGGACAATAATGTCGAGGTGGCTTTGTCCAAAGTAGAGAATCTACTCGGCAAAGGACATTATGGCGCCGCCCTGCAGGAGGCCAACACGTTGAAGATCGGCAACTCTCCCCTCGCCGGCCATTATGCGCTTATCCGCCAGGAAAAAATTTCGCGAGCGCATCTCGGTATCGCCGATCGGTACTTCATCCGAGGTGACACCGATAATGCCAGAAAATTCTACGAGCTCTCCATTCAAATGGAGACGGCCAATCCAACCATCAAGGGTCTCGCTGAGATGGCCGGACGGGTTTTTGACAATCTGGTGATCAAGCGCAAAGAGATTATTAAGGGCCTGCGGGAGAGCATTAAAAAGGACTCCTACGAGCAATGGTGCGGGCAGAAAAAGGACCTCGGGGATTTGACGATTCTTGATGTCGCCGAACTCCGAGCGCGCGTCGTTCCAGACTTTCACTTGGAAAGTGTCTTCGGCGAACGGCTCCCGTTTGCTCCACAACCCGGTTACATCGAACCTCTACCCCTGGAGAGCGATTTTGTCAGTTTCCCTTCCGCCGTCCCTGGCTCTGTTTTCAAAGCCGCTACGGATGAAGCAATTAATGTGGATTTAGGCACTGCGGACCGCATTCGTGCTTCGGTGGCCATGCCGCTGATTGGCAACGTAATGATCGCCAAGGTACGCCTGTTTGCCCTGGATGCCGGGCTAAACCTGGCAGGCCAGGCCAGCGGCACAGTGCCCCTGTTCCGCTACGAATACCTGCGCGATAAGGTGAAGCAGAGCATCGCCCACATCCAGCAGATTGAGTCCCGCATGCTGCCGATCCAGTTTCAGTTGGATGACTTTGCCGAAGTGGTGGACGCGATTCGCCGGCCGTTAGCCGAGCAGAAGGCAGAACTGGAGGCCATCAAGCAGAGGATCAGGGAATTGACGGACGCCCTGGCCGCACTAACGCGGGCAGAGAAGGCTGTGGCCAAAGTCGTTGCCCAGTTGCAACAGGCTGAAGAGGAGTGCGAATGCGATTGGTGGTGCTGGACACAGGGAATAACGCTCGTCATCCTTGGAACTGCACTAGGCGCCGCGGCTGGGTTTATGGTTGGAGTGGATCCTGTCCTTTTTACTCCAGGAGTATTCTTTTTTTACTACGGCTTTGAAACAGTTCAAGCTGGTATTGAGCAGATTACCTGTCAGAACGTTAATGAAATCACAGGCGGTTACCAAACCGCTCTCACCGGACTCGGTCACGCGATCGGCGACGTTGAAGCCGAGCTCCATCATGCTCTCATAGTAAGAGACGTATTGATAGCCAACATCAACGCGCTCTCTGATGAACTGTCCGAGGTATACCAGAGCAACGCCGCGCGGGTACTTGACGCAAAGACGCTTGATCTTATTCAGTCCCAATACAATAGCATTCGCCAGTCCCTGCTTACTCGGTCCCAAGCGGTCGCAAAGATGGCTGAGGATGCGTTCAATTTTGGACGAGATGCGGATGTACACCTCATCAAAGAGGCTTACTTCGACAAGGATAGAAAAGATTACACGGCTGCTGAATCCTTGCTTCGTGATCTAGATGGTTTGGATTATATCAACCTCACCGGTCGCGCACAAAAGGCCATGCAACTCTGTCACGTTGTGTCCCTCCGGAAACACTACCCGATGAGCTTCGTCGCCATGAAGATGGCAGGAGGGGCGCGCTTCACCACCGAGCTAAAAGAGTTCGACCGCTGGTTCCCCGGCACCTATATGCAGCAGATCAAGGAAGTTCGAGTTGAGGTGCTGGTGGATGACAAGGTTGTCCCGGCGCGGGGATACATCTCGAATGACGGTGTGTCCTTCGTTCGCTTCCAGGATCCTGGCAATAAGCGGAAAGTGGATGAGGTGCATGTCTTCGCCGAACCCGATCCGGATCTCGCCAAGCTCTGTTACAAACGCTTTCAGCGACGTCGCCATGTGGACACCATGGCGTTCCCGGACTTTAGCTCCTATCTCTATGAGGACCGGATGCGCAAGCTGCAGGATAGAGAGCGCAACTTCTTCGAGAACGTGGGTTTGAAAAGTACCTGGCTCATCGAGCTTCTGCCTAATCAACCTTTCGACTTATCGCAGCTTACCGACATCAGGATTTATTTCCAGTATGAGGCCTTTTTTGACGAGAACCTGAAGCATGTGTTGGAACAGAAGCGCTACACCGGGCGGCGCGAAATGATGGCCATCTCCGTCAAAAAGCTGCTGCAAGATGAAGGCAAAGCGGCCGATTTTTCTGAGACGGTCACGATAAAAGTACGCCGAGAACTCTTTGAAGCCCCGGTGATTGATAAGAAAATCGTTAACGTGGGCTTTATGATCAAACCCAAAGGGACAACTCCTCTCGAAGGCATAGCCGAGCTTGAAGTCTCTTACGAGGGCGCTGTCCCTATACGGGTGGCGACAAACAATCTAGGTACTGTGGCAACGGCCGGTGATCACCCAGCCGGCACGGGTTTAGCCGAATTGGAGGCCATGGCCCATGGCAAGAACGTAGACGGCACGTGGACCGTTAAGATCGTAGGTCTTCCGGGTGGCTTGGGTGCGGATGCGGTCGATGACATTTTCCTCCTGCTGAACTATGAATATTCCTTAATAGCCCCGGTACGGTAGGCAATTTTTACAAGGGGTTTATTTTTGAGTTTAAGCTGTTTTACAACTGTGGTCAAATGCAAGCACGGTCTAACGGCAAATTCAACCGGACGCTGCGCGCCGGGTCGTTTTTTGAAATGGTGGAGGCCGCAAAATCTATCGGCTTCGTCGACGGCTGTCGCAGAGCGCAGCGCCGGTTAATTTGGGCGTTAGAGCCATACATTGAATGAGCAGGAATAATGTAATCTGCTGACAAATCAGCTTGTGAGATTAATATCAGCATTGCAATTTTTGAATTGAGAATAACCGTTGTTTCGTTTAAATTTTTTCCTATCTATATTTGCTCTTATTAGGCAAACAGGAGAAATCATATGACAGCGCTTTTATCACAGGCTTTCAACAAGGCCGCAGAGCTTCCAGAAACTGTTCAGGAGCAAATCGCGCAACAATTGCTCGAAGATATTGAAGCAGAATTAAAGTGGGATCAAACCTTTGCTAGGACCCAGGATCAACTTGCGAAGTTAGCAGACAAGGCGCTTCAAGAAATCAAAGCCAAACGAATAAAGAAAGTGGACTTTGATGAGTTATGACGTCTTACATAACGGATGATTTTCGCAAGTCTTTCCGAAAGCTTCCGAGCAGAATCCAGCGACAAGCTCAAAAGAATTATAAACGCTGGAAACAAAATCCGCATCACCCAAGCCTCGAATTTAAGCAGGTACACCAAAGCAAACCAATCTATTGTGTTCGTGTCGCTATTGGATGGAGAGCACTAGGGCTAAAACAAGGCAACAAAGTAACTTGGTTTTGGATTGGCTCTCATTCTGATTACGATACGCTTATTGCCAAGTTATGATTGTGTCTCTAACTTCTGCGTGCAGGGGAAGGCAGCGCCCGCGGTACTCAGTTCTTTTGTGCTGGTATTTGACTGGATCGACTTTAATTATCGCTCGTTTGCGCAGCCGCCCCTGCAAAGCAGGCGCGTTAGGCCAGCGCGAAAGAAGATCTTGACTTATTCAAAATGATTTATAAATTGATCCTGACCACTCAAGAATCGCTGATGTGCTCCTCGTATAAACTCCTGTGGTCATTATCCAACTTGATCAGCTTATTGAATACTTCTTTCTTGTTTTCGTAGTCTTTGAAGACGTCAATAAACTCCTGGTAATGTGCGTTTAAAAACTGGCGCGGCTCTTCGAGATCGGCCTTTTTCTCGATGACAGTTTCTAACATGTCGAGCGCAATCTTGAGATTCTTGCGAGCTTCAGCCATACTTTTCTCGCGAATGTAAAGCCCATAGAAATAGAAATCTTTCATTTTACGAAAGGTGATAAATGGTTCCTGAAAAACCCGTTTGATGAGTTCCTCTCGCTCGGGCCAGCCGCGCACGAACTCGGTGCGCACAAACTTGCCCAGCGCAGCGATGCTTTGAGCTCTCTTGTAGTAAACGTCTCCCCCAAAGCCGCTGTATTTATCCAATTCGTTTGCTATAATCATGTTCATATAAAAATCGATCACACTCATCAGTGGATCAGCCGCCTGCTCGCTATGCAACAACTGCGTTCCTGCTTGATAGGGAAAACGAAAGCGTTTGTCGAAGTATTGCACGTCGCCGCTGGAAACCAAGAATTCGCAGAGATAGCGGTCTTCGATGTTCGATGGGATGTCTGTTAAAAACATTTGCAGAGTCACCTCGATGGGCATGGCGTCATCTTCCGAAAACCAGTTCACGCTTTCAATATAAGTTTTTATGACCTGCTGAAAGTTTTTCATCTTTTCCTGTTTTTCAATGGGAAGCTTATCGATGATCGTGTGCACTTTCACCTTAACAGGTTGTCCAAACGTCAGCGGCTGCCATAGAAGAAAAAAAACAAAGGCCATTACTATTATCGTGGGAAGTGATTGGAGTCGAACTTGGGTGGGATTCGTGGTTGACACGGCGCCTACCTCCCGGGTTAGTGGGTGGACGAATTATTTAGCAAAATATAGACAAAAACCAAAATGAATGTCAAGTTAATTGTTCCGAGGTTAAACTATGAACCAATGCAAGAAGAACCTCCGCATCAAGGTGTTGTTGATTGCTTTGTTTTTCCAAATTTACCATCCGAGTCGAGCGGCTGCGGATGAGTGGCCGATCGGTGCGCGTTCCCTCGGCATGGGCGCGACCTATGTAGCGCTGGCCAACACCGCGGACGCCGTTTTCCTCAACGTCGGCGGATTGGGGCAAATCGCCGGCACGGAGATTTCGCTGTTCTACCAAAAGCCGTTCGGAATTTCAGAGCTGAATTTGGGCAGCATTGCCGTAAGCCTCCCCATTTTGAGTCGGCGCCTGGGTTTCGGCTTTCTCACGCTAGGCAACGGTGCGTATCGTGAGCAAAGCTTCGCACTGAGTTATAGCCATCACTATCAGCGCAAGCTCTATTACGGCATAGGCGTGCGTTACCACACTTTGCAAATCGACAACTATGGTTCCACAGGCACATTCGGACTCGACGCTGGTTTCGTGGCAATCTTAACCGAAGACATTCGATTGGGCTTCTCGGCAAAAAACCTCAATCGCCCCACCATCGGACAAACCGGCGAGAATTTGCCGCAGACGTTTACCAGTGGTATTTCCGTGCAGGCTGCCAAACCGCTTTTGTTGAATTTTGAAATTTTCACCGACGTGCATTTCCCGCCGGAAGCCCGCTTCGGCTGTGAATTCAAGCCGTTCGAAAATCTTGCCGCGCGAACCGGGGTGGCCAATCATCCCAACCGCTTTTCCGCGGGAGTGGGCATCACCGTCAAGCGCATAACTGTCGATTATGCTTTTTTCACCCATAACGATTTGGGTCTTACCCACCAAAGCTCGCTATCGATCCGTTTTGGTAGACAGCCCGAGCCGCCCCCGGATTCGCAACCGGCAGTTGAAATTTCTTCCATAGAATCTCCCAAAACTGACTCAACGAAAACAGAATCGAAGCCTGAACCGCAGCAGCCATTGAGCTTGAATATCAATACCGCGACTGTTGAGGATTTCACAAAATTGCCGGGAATCGGCAAAGGGCTTGCCCGCGCTATCGTGGAATTCCGCGAACAGAATGGCCTCTTCGAGCAAATCGAAGACTTGTTGAAGGTGCCGGGCATCGGCAAAAACAAGCTCGAGAGAATCAAACCCTTTATTTTTGTAGGAAAATAATTGAGATGGCCATGAAACTTCACTTCATGATTTTTGTGATGTTCGCTATTTTATTGACGGCGACTTCAATTCTCGCACAGGAGACCGTTGCCGAAAAACTACTGGAGACTCAGGAAGAAAGCGACGAGCAATCTGAGTTGTACGAAATCCTGCTCAAACTGCAAGACCATCCACTTGATCTCAATTCCGCGACAGCCGAAGAGTTGGAGCTTATTCCCGGTTTGTCGCTAGAGTTGCGGCAGGCGATCCTGCAATACCGCAAACAACACGGGCGCTTCAAAAGCGCAGAGGAATTATTGCAGGTGCCGGGAATAGATTCCGAGACTTTTGATTACCTGCGTGAACTGGTGTACGTACCTCAAACGCAGAAGTCCAAAATAGCAAGCGGTTTCCGAGTTCGCAGCCGCGTCAGTGATCGAATCGATCGACCCGTTGGTTTTGATGACGGCATCTACCAGTTCTCTCCGCCAAAAATCTACAACCGCATTCAATATCAAATTTCTTCGAAAATTCAAGGCAGTGTCGTGTTGGAAAAGGACAGCGGCGAACGGCCTTGGGACGATCTGCGGATTTACCACGTCCAATTTAATGCCAGTGAAAATTTTTCAATTTTGCTGGGGCATTTTCTTGTTGAAATCGGGCAGGGGCTGGTATTGTGGGGACCGTACGGATTCTCCAAAGGCGCGGATAGCGTTTTTCCAATCAAAAAACGTGCGCGTGGTTTTCGCGGTTATTCTTCAGTGGACGAAAACGCGGCCCTGTATGGCGGCGGCGTCCAGTTTGCTGTGCAAAATTTAGAGGCAACTTTTTTTGCATCCAAAACCAAACTGGACGCCACTCCAATTTCCGATGACGAAGTTTCCGGTTTGTTCGCCACGGGCTTTCATCGCAATGAAAATGAAATCAGCAAACGGGATGCGTTGTCAGAATCGTTGCTGGGCGCCGCTGTGCATTATTCTTTTCCGTTGGGAATCACGGTTGGCGCGAGTGGATATTTTTCGAAATACGACAAAAGCATTAACGATCCGGATTTGATTCGCCAACGTTTTGCGTTTCGCGGGAAAGAGAACACCGTCGTCGGATTGGACTGGGATTGGCGAGTTCGCGGCGCCAATCTATTTGGAGAATTTGCCCGTTCCAAAAACGGCGCGCTGGCATGGTTGATGGGCGGGATGCTCGGCGTCGAACGGGCACAATTGGCGGTGCTCTATCGAGATTATGCCAAAGATTTTCAAAACCAGCACGGCTTCGGGTTTGCCGACGCCAATGGCAGCACCCAAAACGAGCGCGGCTTTTATACAGGCTTGAATTTTAAGATTACGCCTCACACCACACTGAACACCCATTACGATATTTTCTTGCACCCGTGGCGGACGTTCTTCGAACCCCTGCCCTTGGAAGGCAATGAATTTTTAAGTCAACTGGAGCAGCGATTTGGAACACAGATTCGCATAACCCTGAGATTCCGAGAAAATAACCGTCCGGAAACCCAGACATTCCGCGATGAGCTCGAGCGGGATAAA
>Ga0247727_10012992_pt1 | contig 14144 bp, 17 predicted proteins | sample WisWelCaveWW1625_FD_202498 | JGI IMG/M metagenome (GOLD analysis project Ga0247727, IMG submission 202498) | Biofilm microbial communities from Wishing Well Cave, Virginia, United States - WW16-25 | ecosystem: Environmental > Aquatic > Deep subsurface > Groundwater > Cave microbial mat | place... | reverse complement strand
GTTTTGCAATCCCTGTTAAACGATTGAGGGAAACAAATACCTTGATGGCGTTTTATCACCCGAAGCCGTCGTATCCGTTCCATGTGTTGCTCGTGCCGAAGAAAGCCGTCGCTTCGTTGAAAGAATTGATTCGACAGATACAGCCTTTCTCACTGATTTGTATTCCGCCGTCCAAAGCCTTGTGGAGGAATTCCATCTCGCCGCATATCGCTTGATCGTCAACGGCGGGGAGTATCAGGATTTTCCGCAATTGCATTTTCATTTGATGTCAAAGTTGCCCCTTGTGTCAATCAATTCTGTGTTTTCATGAAATTGACCGAATCGGAAGCCTTACGGTATAATGTCGTGCCAGTCCGAACAGGCTGGCTGCTATTATTTTTGAAATGAGGAACGAGTAATGCCAAAAAGAACGTACCAACCGAAGATCCGCCGCCGCGTGCGCGTGCATGGATTCCGCAAGCGCATGGCTACGGCTGATGGGCGCGCGGTTCTCAAGCGCCGCCGACTGCGCGGCCGCCATCAACTGGCGAAGACCGCCAACCAACACGTGAAGAAAGTCCGCTGGTAAGCGGTATTAACAAAGTGCGTTGAGGGTACGGGTGCAGAGAAAATTTCGTCTGACCCGGTCTGAAGACTTCAAGCGGGTGCGGCGTTCTGGCAAGTCCTATGCCCACCCGCTTGTCCTGTTGATAGTGCAGGCTCACGACCAGCCGCGCGTGAAAGTGGGCATCGCGGCGGGGCGAACCGTTGGGACAGCCGTGACTCGAAACCGAGCCAAGCGACTCCTGCGCGAAGCCATGCGGACTCTCATCCCAAACATCGCTTCCAACGCGGACTTGATCCTGATTGCCCGCCCCGGACTCGCATCCGCCACCCTGGCAGATACAAAGCAAGCCCTGCTCAACCTTTTACAACGCGCACAACTTCTATCCACCTCAACACATGAACCCTGAATCGCTTCGCGACCTGCACGATTATTCCAGTGAGCCGCGTCTGCGCGATGTGCCGCGCACCATTTGGAATATGCCGCGCATTGGGGTGTTATCGGTGATCCGTCTGTATCAGATGACGATCTCAAAAGGCATGCCCGAAAACACCTGCCGTTTTTACCCATCCTGCTCGCATTATGGTTATCAGGCAATTTATAAATATGGCGCGCTCAAGGGTTCGGCAATGGCAACCTGGCGCGTGCTGAGATGTAACCCGTTCAACCCCGGGGGCTACGACCCCGTTTTATAGGAGTATCAATTTTTCAATGAGAAAGAAACTGTTATTTGGTTCCATCGTCCTGCTTGCCGCTGTTCTTTTGAGCGGATGTACGGGCGCGGTTGCATGGCCCGGCTTGGCGGCCACCGACGAAACGGCATATCTCGCGAACACCAATACCGTATATGCCATTGACCTGAAGACCGGCAGGGAAATGTGGAGTTTTTCCGGCGTGAGCAGCGGCTTTTCCCTGTTCAATACAAACCCAAGCCTCTTTGTCACCACGCCCGTCGTCACTGAAGATGGATTGGTGATCATCCTCGACTCGAGCAACAAACATGTGATGTATGCCGTTGATCCAAACGATATGAATACGGAAGAAAAAGCCCCGAACGTTGAATGGCAGTTTACAGAAGCAGGCGGGCTTTGGATCGCCCCTCCGTTGATCGTGGGAGATCGTTTGTTTGCTCCGAACTCGGATGGAAAAGTATACGTGCTGGATTTGCAGGACGGCAAAACTGAGAAGCAGGCAATCGAAGTGATTCAGCTTTCAGACTCGAACGAGGAACCCGGTCGTCTTTGGGCGCAACCCGTCAGTGACGGCGAGCGGATCTTCGTCACATCATTGGATCACAGCGTCTTCGCGATAGACATCGAATCCTACGAAATCCTCTGGGACCAAGACCTGGGCGGCGCAATCCCCGGCGGCGCGGCGCTTGGCTCCGATGGCAATTTATACGTCGGTTCGTTGGCGAAACAACTGGAACGATTCGATCCCGCCACCGGTGAACATCAACCTGTGCTGAATACCAACGGCTGGATCTGGGGCACCCCTGTTGCAGACGGCGACAACTTGTACTTCAGCGATATTGAAGGATACTTCTATTCGTACAACACCAAAGAACAGAAGTTAAATTGGGAGCCAGTGAAACCGGATAGCGCGATCACTGCCAGCCCATTACTGCTGGATGACCGCATCCTCCTTGCCACAGAATCCGGTGACATCTTTTCGGTGGATGCCGAAGGCAAGATCGTCACCTGGTACGATGTCAGCGACGGAAAGGCATACACCACGCCGGTCTTTGCGGGCGGGTATGTTCTTGCCGCATATCTTGAATCAGATTATTATCTGATCGCGCTGGATGAAGAAGGCCGTCAGGCGTGGAAGTATCCCGGAGAATAACAAAGAGAAATTATGAAAAACACCACCTCTCAAACACAGGCACAAGCGCAACGCCCCGAACTACCGCAGGGCTTCTCACGCGAGACGTTGAAAACCGTCGCGGTGATCGCCATTCTCGTTTTGGCGTTTACAAACTTCCCTGAAGTTATTAACTTCCTTGTCAACGTCCTGATCATCATTTATCAATATGTCGGCGAAAGTTTCGGTATTGCGATCATCCTGCTCACAATTTTGATCCGCCTCGTCACCTGGCCCCTCAACGCGCAACAGATGAAGGGCGCGAAAGCCATGCAGGATCTGCAAACCGACAAGGATTGGCTTGCCATGCAGAAAAAATACGCCAAAGACCGCGAGAAACTGGCGCAGGAACAAATGCGTCTCTACCGCGAAAAGGGCATCAACCCCTTTGGCTCCTGTTTGCCAACGCTCATTCAATTCCCCATTCTGTTCGCGCTCATCCCTAGTATTACCTACGCCATCGGCTCCACACCGTTGAGTATTCTCAACCTTTCGAATAGTTTATATTCTTTTCAGGATGTCGCGGCGCTGGTACCTCTCAACAGCAAATTTTTATGGATGGATTTAGGCTTACCCGAAAGGACTCTCCTCCTCGGGTTGAGCATTCCCATCCTTGCGCTTACCGTGGCGCTCACCACATACGTCCAGACCAAACTGACCATGCCGGCATCCACCAACACTAACGACCAGTCGGCGGCAACCATGAAGATGATGAGCATTTACATGCCGATCATGTTGTATTTCTTCTCTGTCAATTATGCCTCCGGGCTTTCGGTGTACTTTGTGGCAAGCAATATTCTGAGCATCGTGCAATACGCCATGATGGGCAAGGTCAACTGGCGCAATCTTTTACCCGGCGGTCAGAAAAAATAACTTAAGGAGGCGGGCATGAATCAAAGAACCACACTTGAGATCATCGCACCCACCGTCGAGGAAGCCCTCGCGCAGGGACTCGCACAGCTGGGTCTCACGGCGGATGCCGTCAGCGTTGAAGTGCTGGACGCGGGCAACAAAGGCTTGTTCGGATTAGGGAAGCCACAGGTGCGCGTCCGTTTGACGGTGGCGCCTCCAGGCGGGATGCTAGTTGTCGAAACAAGACCAGCCGCTTCTGAGTCGGACCCGACAGTTGATCCTGTAAAAGATTCCGAATCCCAGCTTGAGCATGATCCACTGCTCGACCGCACTGAGTCGGTCATCTCCAAAATGATCCACTTGTTGAATCTCGAAGCGCAGGTCTCCGCACATTACGGCGGGGAGGATCGCGAAGGCAGGCGCAACATTCACGTGGATATTCGCGGCAATGATTTGAGTGTGTTGATCGGGCGTCATTCTGAAACGTTGAACGCGTTTCAATATGTGGCTTCGCTCATCGTCGGCAGGGATGCGCAGGACTGGGTGCAGTTGGTGATTGATGTGGAAGGTTATCGCGACCGCCGCGAAAAACAATTGATCCAGATGGCGACACGCATGGCGGACCAGGTTGCAAAAAGCGGGAGGCGTCAATCGCTCGAGCCGATGCCCTCGGGCGAACGCCGCGTCATCCACATCGCGTTGCGCGAACATCCTGATGTGGTGACTGAAAGTTCGGGCGAAGATCCGCATCGCAAGATCACAATTGTGCCGAAGAATTCGTAAACTCGTGGGGCGGATTGATAATCCGCCCTTTTTTGTTTGGGGTAAAATTGTTGCAGGATAAAGATGCAGGCGAAACCAAAAACAAAAATTCGTTCCCTGAACTCACCATCCGCGAATCGCCGCCGGGCGCTTCAACGCGAGTTAAAACGTTGGTTGCCGCTTCTTATTGAAAATCTGAAGCCTGAACAAATCCTGTTGTTTGGTTCTCTGGCGGATAAACAGCTGGGCGAGTGGTCGGATATTGACCTGGTTATCGTCCACCAGACCAATTTGTCTTTTTATCGCCGCATCAAGCAGGCGCTGCAATTGATCCGCCCAAAGGTTGGCGTTGATCTGCTAATTTACACACCTGCAGAATTCTCAAGCCTTTCGCAGGAACGACGCTTCTTTCGCGATGAAATCCTGAATAAGGGGACAGTTTTATATGCGCGAAGCTGACCGCTGGCTGGAGTTTGCAAGACAGGATCTTCGCATTGCGGAATTGGCTCTGGAAGAGGGGTTTTACAACCAAGTCTGTTTTCATTCTGAACAATGCGTCGAAAAAGTCTTCAAAGCATGGTTTGCCGAAAATGGCAAAAAGATTCCACGCACTCACAGCATGGCTGATTTATTGACTTTGATCCCTGCCGATGCAGTCGGTGATATGTCGGAGGAGATTTTGCTGTTGGACAGGTTTTACATCCCAACGCGATATCCTGACGCTTTGCCTGGTTCATTGGAGGATGGAATGCCCGACAAGGATGAAGCTCTGGAAGTTTTGGATATTGCAACACGGGCATTGAAGAATATCGGCAAAAAGTTATAAACAGAATAATTTTCAGTTGGTTGTGGGCAGGTATGAGACCTGCTCTTACTTTTTCTCACGGTATAATTCGTTCATGCAAAATTTGATTCCGCCTGAGCCTGTGGATTACCTCGCGATAGGTCATGTAGCGCATGATTTGACTCCTGAAGGTCCACGCCTGGGTGGAACCGTTGCATACTCCGCATTGACCGCGCGCGCGTTGGGTTTGCGAGTGGGGATTGTCACCGCTGTTGGAAAGGAAACTTCACTTGATGCATTAAATGGCATCCCTGTCATCTCCATTAAATCCCCGCAAAGCACAACTTTCGAAAATATTTACACCGAGCACGGACGCGTGCAATATCTGCGTGCGCAAGCCTCAAAGATTGATTTCAGCGCGGTTCCCGAATCATGGCGGCGCGCTTCGATCATTCATCTCGGTACCATCGCCAATGAAATGGATTCGATCATCCCAGGTGAATTTTCTTCCTCGTTGATTGGCATCACTCCGCAAGGCTGGATGCGCCAATGGGATTCCGAAGGTCGCGTCTCTTTGCGAGAATGGGAAGATTCAGAGTCGATTCTCGCTCAGGCTGGCGCGGTTGTTATCAGCCGAGAGGACGTGCGCGGAGACGATGAACTGATCGAACACATGGCGCATCAAACGCGTATGCTGGTGGTGACGGAGGGCGCGGAGGGTTGTGTCCTGCACTGGAACGGGGACCGCCGCCGATTCCGCGCGCCCGAAGTCCACGAAGTGGATGCCACTGGCGCAGGCGATATTTTTGCGGCGTCGTTTTTCGTCCGTTTGTTGAACACGCGCGACCCATGGGAAGCCGCGCGTTTTGCCACACTCATTGCGTCGCGTTCCGTTACACGCGTTGGGTTGGATGGAATCCCAACTGCGCAGGAAATCGAAGAGTGCATCATGGAAGTTCTTCAATAGAAATATCTCATCCGCTAATCCACGCCAATCTCCGCGAAATAAAAAGATTAGCGCAAATTCGCGGAGATTAGTGGACAAAAATCCGAAATCGAAAATCCTATGACTCGCATCTACACCCTCGTCAACCAGAAAGGCGGAGTGGGCAAGACCACAACCGCCATCAACCTCGGCGCATATCTCGCGCAACTCAACCAACGCGTCCTTGTCGTGGACCTCGACCCGCAGGCAAACGCCACCTCCAGCCTCGGCGTGGATAAACACTCGGTGCAAACAAGCACTTACGAAGCGCTTTTCTCAGGCGAAGTGCCTGCTTCCTCCATCCTCTACAATGAACGGCTTCAACTCTCGCTTCTTCCATCGTCTCCCTCATTGGCAGGCGCGGAGATCGAACTTGTGGAGGAATCAGGCAGGGAATTTCGACTCAAGAATGCGCTCGAGTCTCTCAAAGGCAAATACGATTACATCCTGATTGACTGCCCTCCCTCGCTGGGACTCCTCACCGTCAACGGACTCGTCGCCGCGAAAGACGGCGTGCTTGTCCCTGTTCAATGTGAATACCTCGCCCTCGAAGGACTCGGCCAGATCACGCAGACGATTGAACGCGTCCAATCCTCGCTCTTTCCAAAACTGCGCGTGCGCGGCGTCGTATTGACCATGTTCGACCCTCGAACGAATCTTTCCGCCGATGTGGTGAAGGAAGTCAACAATCATTTTCCGGGTCAGGTCTTCAAGAGCGTTGTGCCGCGCAGTGTCCGTCTCGCAGAGGCTCCATCGTATGGGCTTCCCATTTCTGCGTATGCGCCTTCGTCTGTTGGCGCGCAGGCATACGAATCCCTCGCCAGGGAATTGCTCAAAGGCGATGGAAAATAATATGGACGTAGGGGCGGACCTATGTGTCCGCCCTTTGCGCCCGCCCAAATCTTTTGAATCAAAAGGGCAGACACGCAGGTCTGCCCCTACTTTTGATGTAAGGAGAACACATGCCCAAACGTTCCGGTCTCGGCAAAGGACTCGACGCCCTTATCCCCGCGGGGAAATCAACCTCAAGCGGCGATGCAGGCGGCGTCACCCAGGTTGCCATTGATTCGATCCAGCGCAACCCGCGCCAGCCGCGCGAAAAATTTGACATCGAAGAACTGGAGAATCTCGCCGCGTCGATTCGCGAGCATGGAGTGATCCAGCCTCTCATCGTTTCACCGGGCAAAGGCGGGGTGTATACCCTGATCGCGGGCGAACGTCGTCTGCAAGCCTCACGCAAAGCGGGGTTCAAAACGGTGCCTGTCGTGATCCGTCATGCAACAGACCAGCAACTGCTTGAACTGGCGCTCATCGAAAACGTCCAGCGCGAGGATTTGAACGCGATTGAAGAAGCAGAGGCATATCAGCATCTCGCCAAAGAATTCAAGATGTCGCATGAGACGATTGCCACGCGCGTTGGAAAAAATCGCTCCACGATTGCCAATACAATTCGTCTACTTGAAGCCTCCGTCGCAGTGAAACAGGCATTGGTCAATGGGCAGGTCACCGAAGGTCACGCGCGCGCGATGTTGACGTTATCCGCAAAGGCGCAGGAAGCGTTATTGAATCAAGTTATCAATCTTGATTTGAGTGTTCGCCAAACGGAAACTTTAGCAAGAAAATATTCGGGGCAGAAACCCGCGTCGAAAAAGAAGGCAGGCAAAAGCGCGGACGTGAACGATGTCGAACGTCGTCTGCGATCCAGTTTGGGCACGAAAGTCGCGCTCAAACACGGCAAAAAGGGCGGCACGGTCACCATCTATTATTATTCCGATGAGGAATTGAATTCGCTTCTTGAAAAATTGACGTAAATTCCCAAACCTGACATGTCTCATCTGCGCCGCAACCTTTCATAACTTTCGCGCGGACAACGGTCATTATCAATCAACTACTCGCGAAGACATGTCAGGTTTTTTTACAGGATTAACCATGAAACTCCTCCACAACGCCACCATCCACACCCAAAACCCATCACAACCTACGGCATCCGCGCTTGTCATTGACCGCGAACGAATCATCGCAGTCGGGGATGCGGATGAATTATTTAATCAATATCCCAACGCGGAAAAGCAGGATATGAACGGGCGCGTCATCGTCCCCGGACTCACCGACGCGCATTTGCATCTCAAACAGTATTCACTTGCCTTGCAAAAGATAGATTGCGAAGTAAACACCAAAGAGGAATGCCTGCGCCGCGTCGCGGAACGCGTCAAAAAATCCAAACCCGGCGAATGGGTTTTGGGTCACAGCTGGAATCAAAATGTGTGGCAGAGTCCCCCTCTCCCGTTGGGAGAGGGGCTAGGGGTGAGGGGCTGGCCCCACGCTTCTGAATTAGATTTGATTGCGCCCAACAACCCCGTCTACCTCACTTCCAAATCCATCCATTCCGCGTGGGCAAATACCAAAGCCATGCAAATGGCGAACATTACCGCGCAAACACCCGATCCGCACAATGGACAGATTCAGCGCGATGCCAAAGGCAATGCCACAGGCATTTTGCTTGAAACCGCGATGGAACTTGTCGGCAAGGTCACCCCCGAACCCACGATTGAAGAAATTGCGAATGCCATCGAAAGAGCCCAACCCATTTTATGGAAGATGGGACTCACGGGTATCCACGATTTTGATCGCCGCGATTCATTCATGGCGTTGCAACAACTGCACGCGCAAAATAAACTCAAACTGCGTGTGCTGAAAAATATTCCCGTTGAATTGCTCGACCAGGCATTCGAACTCGGCTTGCGCGGCGGCTTCGGCGACGACATGCTTCGCATTGGCAACGTCAAAGTGTTCATGGATGGCGCGCTCGGTCCGCACACCGCCGCGATGTTCCAGCCATACATCGGCGAGGAAAACAATCGCGGCATCCTCAACATGGATGGCGAAGAACTCTTCGAGCATGGGCGCAAAGCCTCGCAGGTTGGGCTTGGCATGACGGTCCACGCCATCGGTGATCGCGCCAATCACGAAGTATTAAATGCTTACGAACAACTCCGCAACTACGAAAAGGAAAATCATCTTCCTCACTTGCGTCATCGCATCGAGCATGTGCAGGTACTTCATCCCGACGACGCCCCTCGCCTCGCGCAACTCAACGTGATCGCCTCCATGCAACCGCTTCACGCAACGTCCGATATGTTGATGGCAGATCAATTCTGGGGCGAGCGTTCGCGCCTTGCGTATGCGATGAAAAATCAACTGGATTTCGGCGCGCCGCTCGCGCTTGGATCCGACGCGCCAGTCGAATCGCCAAATCCGTTTTTGGGATTACATGCCGCGGTCACGCGCAGGCGCGCCGACGGTTCTCCCTCAGCCGACGGCTGGTACCCCGAACAAAAAATCTCCCTGGCTGACGCGTTCGCGGGCTACACCCTCGGCGCCGCCTATGCCGCGTACATGGAGGATCGTCTGGGCAGGCTCGCGCCGAATTATCTCGCCGATTTGATCGTCCTCGAAAAAGACCCCTTCACCTGCAATCCAAATGATTTGCTCACGCTCGAATCCTCGGCTACAATGATAGGCGGAGAATGGGTATATGCTTCCACCGCCGTCCTCGGCGGTGGATAATCAGTACTTCACGAAAGGGTTTCGTAGTGGCGACTTTAGTCGCTTTTGCCCGAACGACTAAAGTCGTTACTACGTTTTCGTGATCTGCTGACAATCAGCGCCGTCCATAAGACGCTTCGAGTAATAATCATGGCTGAACAACCACAACTCACACCTGAAATGCTTGTGCCTCGCCTGGGGGAATATTTGATTCAAAAAGGGCTGATCACGCCCGAAGACCTGCAAAAAGCACTGGATCGTCAACAGGAGGAAACTGCAAAAGGAAATACGCTTATGCTGGGACAGGCGCTGATTGATCTGAAATTGCTCGAACGCGCCGCGCTCGATCAGGCGGTCACCGAACAGATCATTCAACTGAGATCCGCGTTGCAAGCCGCCAATCGTACACTCGAACGCCGCGTGGAGGAACGCACAGCGGAATTACAAAAAGCTCTCGAGCGCGTTTCAGAACTCAGCCAGTTGAAAGCCAACTTCATCTCGAATATCTCGCACGAACTCCGCACCCCGCTTACACACGTGAAGGGTTATCTGGAATTGTTGATCACCGAATCTTTAGGAAAGATCACCGATGAACAACGCCATGCGCTGCAGGTCAGCCAGCAGTCAACGGGCAATTTGGAATCCCTGATCGAAGATTTGATCATGGTCTCGCTCGCTTCGCGCGGGGATTTGAGCATCAAACAAGAGGCTGTGGACATTCGCCGCCTCACAAACCTGGCGATCAAGTCGGCTTTCGAGAAGGCGCAAAAACGCGGCGTAACCCTGCAAGCAATGACTGACGAGGATATTCCTTTCGTGCAGGCAGACTCACAGAAAATTGCCTGGGTGTTGAACCAACTCATTGATAACGGGATCAAATTCACTCCCGAGGGAGGACGCGTGAGCGTCGGCGTCAAACGCGAAGGGGCAAATCTCGTCATCGTATCCGTCACCGATTCAGGAATCGGGATTCCATCGAATCGTTTGAACGAACTCTTTGAGCCGTTCCATCAATTGGACGGCTCGACCACCCGCACGTATGGCGGCACCGGTTTGGGGCTTTCCCTGGTGAGGCAGATCGTGGAAGCGCATGGTTCGATGATCGAAGCGCTATCCCTTGAAGGGCGCGGCTCCGCTTTTAAATTTCCGTTGCTTGCCGTTGTGGATACAAAATAAAACATGGATCGTCAAACGCTCGAATACCTGCAGGAATTGATGCAATCCACCGCACAGGCGGGCAATTCGCGCGGCTCCATCGAAAAATTTCTGGCATCCTTACGCAAACAATTTGTGTTCGATAATGTCGCTTTGTATTTGCAGGATGAAAGCACCGGCGCGCTCGAGATCGTGTATGCGCGCGCGATTGGGCGCTCCAAAGATGCAGAAGCGGATGCCGCATGGGGTGAAACATTTGCAAGCCAGGTGCTCGCCACGGGAAAAATGTTGATGCAGGATCCAAAACCCGACACGCCGCCCGACGACCGCCTGCATCAGGCGTATCTGCTTGGTTTGCCGCTGCGCGCGAACGGTTTGATTAAAGGCGCGCTGGTCTTCGTGCGTTTTGGCGGACCCCTGTATACGGAAGACCACATCAAAATTGCGCTGATCGCCACAGACTTGCTGACTCTATTGTTCGAACGTGCGGCGTCGCGCGAAATGAACTCTGAATTGCGCGAACTGAAACGCCAGATGCAATTGCAGGAGGATTTTGTCAGCACGATTTCGCATGAACTTCGCACGCCGCTTGGCTTCATCAAGGGCTACAGCACCAGCCTGTTGCGCCAGGATACGAATTGGGACGAGGAAACACAAAAGGAATTTCTTACGATCATTGACGAGGAGGCAGACCGCCTGTCGCTGTTGATCGAAAACGTACTTGAATCCGCGCGCCTGCAAAGCAAGACCCTGCCGCTTCGCTTCCAACCCCTCAGGCTGGATGCTGTTTTGCGGGATGTCGTCATGCGGATACGTTCGCACTTTAAAACCATAGATATCAATATGGAGATCAGTTCCGCGCCTTCCGTCCACGGCGACGGGGTGCGCATCGCGCAGGTGTTTGAAAACCTATTCACAAATGCCATCAAATACGCGCCGGGCGCGCCGATCACCATCCGGCTTAATCAGGCGGATGACAACCTGCTGGTTTCATTCATGGACCGGGGTCCCGGCATTGATAACGATGCCTTGCAATTGATCTTTGAGCGTTTCTACCGCGTGCGAAGCGAGAAAACTGTCACCGGCTCGGGGCTTGGACTTTATATTTGCAGGCAGATAATTCAGGCACATCGTGGTAAGATTTGGGCAGAATCAACCCCCGGCGAGGGCACCACGTTTTTCATCGAACTACCCATCAATCCGTCGAACTGACAAGGAGGTCCTTATGGCAAAACGCATTCTGATCGTGGATGATGAACCTCGGTATCTGCGACTGCTCGAAGCCAACCTGCGAACCGAAGGTTACGAAGTGATCACCGCCCAGGATGGATCGCAGGCTGTGACTGTTTTTTCAGACCAGCCCGTAGACCTTGTTTTGATGGACGTGATGATGCCCAAGCTGGACGGCTTCGGCGCCACGCAACGCATCCGTGAATTTTCCAGCACCCCCATCATCATCCTCACAGCCAAAGGCGACGAGCAGGACCGCGTCCGCGGTCTCGACCTCGGCGCGGACGATTACCTCGTCAAACCGTTTTCAGCCACCGAGTTACTGGCGCGCGTGCGGGCAGTCTTGCGCCGCGCCCAGCCGCCCAGCGAAGCCGGGCAATCCCGTTTCTTCACACACGATAACTTGAAAATTGATTTCGCCCGCGCAGAGGTATGGCGCGGGGAAACCGCTATTTCACTTTCAGCCACCGAATACCGCTTGCTGTTGCAGTTCGCCCATCACGTGGGCAAGATCATGACTTCGGAAGAACTGCTCACCAGCGTCTGGGGACCCGAATATCGAACGGACAAGGAAATCCTCTGGGTCAGCATTGCGCGCCTTCGCCAGAAATTGGAAGATGACGCGCATACCCCCAAACATATTGTTACGCGGTCTGGTTTGGGATATCTCATGCCCCCCATTGAAGAGTAATGTTATCAAGTAGGAGGTTGTCATGGTTGGATCATCCGTTCTGATCCTCGACGAGAACTCAGCCAGCCGCAATTTCCTCGCAAATCATCTCCGCGGGAAACAATTAAATATTTTGGAGGCTGGCTCCGGCAGGGAAGCGCTCATCATTGCCTGGCGCGATGAGCCTGCCCTTGTGTTGTTCGACCCTGTCCTCTCCGATCTCACCGACTTGGAGTTCATCCATAAACTGCGCCAGGACCCCCGAACCAGCAGCACCCCGATGATCGCGCTTTCCAGTGACCCTGATCCCGCGCGCAGGGAATCATGCCTGAACGCCGGCGTGAACGACTATTTAATGAAATCGTCTGAGGCTGTCACCGCGTTGGAGGAGAGTCTCGCGCGTTTACTCGGAATCGAAAAACCACCCGCAACAACATCGGAACGCAGCGATAAAAAAGTGAATGGTGCGCTCATCGTCTTCCTCAGCGCGAAGGGCGGCACAGGCACGTCCTCGCTTTGCGCGAACATGGCGATGAATATCAAACGCGCGGAGCCCGAATCCCGCGTCGTTGTCGCGGACCTTGTCCTGCCCATCGGCTCGATCGCCGGGATGGTCGGCTATCAGGGAGAATTAAATCTGATAACGGTGGCAGACCTCCCATCCAGCCAAACGAACGGGGAGTACTTCCACAAGAATTTGCCTGAGCCTGAGTTGTGGAGATTCCAATTGCTGGCTGGTTCGCCCGATCCGCAACATGGAAATATCCTCAAAGGAGAGCGGATTGAAGAGATCGTGGATATGCTCCGCTCCGCATACGATTTCATTATCCTGGATATCGGACGCTCCCTCTCACGCATCAGCCTGCCCCTGATTCAAAAAGCCGATCTCATTACCCTGATCGTTTCCACCGACCTCGACACCATCAAGTTGACCAAGACAGTTTGGGAGTATTTTCAAGAGCAGGGAATTGACAACCAAAAAATTTATGCCATTTTGAACCGCGCCGTGGGGCTGGAGGGGCTGACCAAGACCGAAGCGGAGGCGATCATCGGTCTGCAGATCAGGACCACCATGCCATACCTGGGGAGCAATTTCGCTTTAGCCAACAATCAGAATCAACCCATCACAACGAAATATCCCACAGATACCGCCTCCGTCATTCTCAAGGAAACCGCAGAGAGCATGGTAAAGCTCGCGCGCCGCCTTCATAACCGATAAGTTGCCTTAAGAAAGTGAAAGGCAATCTCCAGCCAAATTCGGCTACACTGTATATGCGGGTTAAACTGCATCGAACAGCGACAGACCCAATCGTTTGCCGCTGTTTTATTTTAGTGTTATGTCATTCTGAGCGACCATAGGGAGCGAAGAATCTCGGTTTTTAGATGTGAAATTCACAAGAGGCAACATGTCCACTGAATATGATGAAAAAGGAAAGATCTTTACAGAAGTTGTTTCAAAGATAGCCATCTACGCGACGGTTCAGACCACCACGCACCGAATGCGCGGGCGACTCCACATCCGCCGCGACCAGCGCGTGAAGGACGAACTGGATCGCGGCGAAAGCTTCCTTGCCCTCACCGAAGTCAGCGTGCTGGGTTCGGATGGGAATGTTCTATTTGAGGCGCCGTTCCTTGCGGTGCGGCGCGAACACATTGTATGGGTGATCCCGGAGCCAAAATCGGGTGAGGAACAGGAATCATAATGGCAACCCCAATTGCATCGAACTTTACGCGGCTTACTTCTGCCGATCTT
>Ga0247727_10012991_pt1 | contig 14144 bp, 17 predicted proteins | sample WisWelCaveWW1625_FD_202498 | JGI IMG/M metagenome (GOLD analysis project Ga0247727, IMG submission 202498) | Biofilm microbial communities from Wishing Well Cave, Virginia, United States - WW16-25 | ecosystem: Environmental > Aquatic > Deep subsurface > Groundwater > Cave microbial mat | place... | reverse complement strand
GAATCCGCCATGGAAAATCTGAAACTCGCCATTGACCTGCGCCCGGAAAACCGCTATCACGCCCGCAACGACGAAGACTTCGCCTTCCTTCAGGAGGACCCGCGCTTTACCGAGCTCCTCTATCCGGAGCGCGAAGCCTCCGGCAGTTAACAAGCTCAGCATGCCCTCCTCGAAACCTGGAAAACGCGAACGGCCTCATCCCGTGCGCATCGTCGCTCTCGGCGGCGGCACCGGACTATCCACTCTTCTCCGCGGCCTCAAGGAATACATCGCGCCTCGCCGCGGCGACTCCGCTGGCCATCCCATTGCCGACCTTGCTGCCGTGGTCACGGTCACCGATGATGGCGGCAGCTCCGGCCGCCTGCGCCGTGACTTCCGCGTCCTTTCTCCCGGCGACATCCGCAACTGCATGGTCGCCCTCTCCCAGGACGAAGCCCTCCTCAGCCGCCTCTTCCAGTATCGCTTCCACGCCGGGCGCGGCCTGCGCGGACACAGTTTTGGCAACCTCTTCCTCACTGCCTTGAGCCACGTTACTGGCGACTTCAACCGTGCCGTCCGGCTCTCCAGCCAGGTCTTGGCCACCCGCGGCCGCATCTTCCCCTCGGCGAATCAAAACGTCTCGCTGGAAGCGGTCATGGCCGATGGCACCATCGTTTCCGGCGAAACGCGCATCGCCAAATCCCGCCAGCGCATCCGCCGCGTTCGTCTTGTTCCTCGCCGAGTCCGCCCTTTGCCGGACGTGCTTGACGCCATTGCCCGCGCGGACTTGATCGTCCTCGGCCCGGGCTCGCTCTACACCAGCATCATCCCCAACCTTTTGGTCGCCGGCGTTGCCCAGGCCATCGAAAAATCCTCTGCCTCCCGCATCTACATCGCCAACCTCATGACCCAGCCCGGTGAAACCAGCGGCCATACCGTGGCCGACTGTGTCCGCGCCATCTATGCCCACGCCGGACGCAAGCTTCTCGATTGGGTGGTCATCAATAACCAGCCGGTCTCTCCCGGCGTGGCTCGCCGCTATCGTCTTCTTGGTGCCGAACCCATGTCCGCCGACCTCGACGCTCTCCAGCGCCTGGGACTCCGCTGCATCTTTGACACCCTCCTCGAAGAGCATGGCGTTGTTCGCCATAATCCGGGGCGTCTCACTCGCCTTCTGCTCGAAGAGTTTGTCGCCCGCCCCCGCCGCGCCCTCGACCGTGTCATCTCCTCATCCGCTGGCTCTTCCCGCTGATCCCATTCCTAGAACTGTCTTCGACAGTCTCCGTACGCACGTACCGGATGGCATATCTGAGCGAACACACCAACTCCGTTGCGCCTCTGGGACGCAGAAGTGATAGGATTTAGGAAATCATTGAGGGATAGATCGATGAATAGAAATGCCCGCAAATACCCAAAGGTTGGGGACCCGCGGTGTGCACCCGCGTACACCATTGCCGAAGTGTCACGCTATGTCGGAATTCCTTGTGCGACAGTGCGATCGTGGGTGGTTGGTCGGGCATATCCAGTCAAGTCCGGCCGTCACTATTTTCAGCCCGTCACCATTCCTCCCGATAAGAAGTTCAGGCAGCTCAGCTTTCTCAACCTCGTAGAAATTTATGTTCTCGGTGCTATTCGTCGGGAGCACCGAATACCCTTGCCCGGAGTCCGCAAGGCCATCGGGTACCTGCGTGAGCAGTTCGGTTCGCGACATCCCTTGGCCGAACAGAAAATCGAGACCGACGGACGGGACCTATTCATCCGTTGGCTCAACTCATTAATCAACATCTCGCGGGAGGGGCAGCTCGCCATGCCCGAGTTTTTGGATGCTCACCTCAAACGGATTGAATGGGACACCTCAGGACTGGCGTCACGACTCTATCTCCTGACTCGAAGGCAGGATTTGTACTCTCCGAAGGTTGTGGTCATCGATCCGCGAATATCTTTCGGCAGACCTGTTCTCAAGGGCACAGGCATAGCCACTGCTGTCATTGCGGACCGCTACAAGGGCGGAGAAACGATTCGGGAGCTTGCCCACGACTATGATCGGGACCCCCTCGACATCGAAGAAGCAATTCGATGCGAACTCGTTCTCGATGCGGCGTGAACCGATCACCTTCTTCTTGGATCGCAATCTGGGCAAGAAGGCCTTTGCCAGGGCCCTTCGGGAGGCAGGGTTAATCGTCCAAATCCATGACGATCACTTCGCAGTAGATTCACCGGATGCGGAGTGGCTCAGAGTCGTCGGTCAGAAACGTTGGGTGGTAATCACAAATGACCGCAGGATGCGCTATCGTCCACTGGAATGGATGACTTTCCTTAATTATGGGATCCGGGCATTTACGTTTACGTCTGGGAGCCTTACTGCCCGAAAAATGGTGGAGATATTCCTGAAGGCACGAAACCAAATCTTCCGCCTCTTAGACGAGAAAGACAAAGCCTTTATCGCCAAGATGAGCCAGTCCGGGGACGTTTGGGTCTGGAAAGAGAGCTAACGCAAGCAAACTCATTCGGTACTGTCAAGTTGCGCCGCCTGTAAACGAATTGACAGGTGAGTGTCCCACCTTGCCTCCCGCCACTCCTGTTCGTATACTCCCCCTCTGTCCTTCACGGGAGTCGCCATGGCCACCCTTGCTGCCCACAACGAGTTGAACGTCTACGAATCCGCCGAGGCTCGCTTCGAGGTGGCTGCCCACAAACTCGGTCTCGAGGAAGGTCTCTACCGCTACCTCAAGTACCCCAGCAAAGAAATCACCCTGTACATCCCCGTCGGCATGGACAACGGCAAGCTCGAAGTCTTCATCGGCTACCGCGTCCTTCACTCCACCGTGCGTGGCCCGGGCAAGGGCGGCATCCGCTTCGACAAGAATGTCACCATTGATGAAATCCGCGCCCTCGCCGCCTGGATGACCTGGAAATGCGCTGTCGTCAACATCCCCTTCGGCGGCGCCAAGGGCGGCATCATCTGCGACCCCACGAAACTTTCCCGCGGCGAGCTCGAGCGCATCACCCGCCGCTATACCGCCGAGCTCAGCGAATGGCTCGGTCCCGAGCGCGATGTCCCTGCCCCCGACGTTGGCTCCAATGAGCAGGTGATGGCCTGGGTCATGGATACCTACTCCATGCACGTTCGCCATGCCACCACCGCCGTCGTCACCGGCAAACCTCTCGAGCTGGGCGGCTCGCGTGGCCGCAAAGAAGCCACGGGTCGTGGCTGCCTCATTGTCTGCGACAAAGCCGTCACCAAGCTCGGCATGAAACGCGAGGGCTGCCGCGTGATCATCCAGGGCTTTGGCAACGTGGGCTCCATGGCCGCCCTGCTCATGCACCAGGCTGGCTACAAGATTGTCGGCGTCGCCGATATTTACGGCGCTCTCTACAACGAAAAGGGTTTCGACATTCCCGCCCTGCTCGACTGGGTCCACGGCCAGCGCAAGCCCCTTGCCGAGCTTCCTCTCGGCGGCCAGAAAATATCTTCGCAGGAAATTCTCTTTCAGCCCTGCGACATCCTTCTCCCCGCCGCCATCGAAAACCAGCTCACCAGCCAGAACGCTCATCGCCTCCAGGCTCGCATCCTTTGCGAAGGTGCCAACGGTCCCACCACCGCCCACGCCGACGAAATCCTCGAAAAGAAAGGCGTCTTCGTCATCCCCGACATTCTCGCCAACGCCGGCGGCGTCACCGTCAGCTACTTCGAGTGGGTCCAGGATCGCCAGGGCTTCTTCTGGCGCGAATCGGAAGTCAACGAGCGCCTTCAGGACATCATGGAGCAGAGCTTCGACGAGGTCGTCCGCTACGCCGAAAATCACCGCGTCAACAACCGCATCGCCGCCTACATGCTGGCCATCGATCGCGTCGCCTTCGCCCTCCGGCTCCGCGGCATCTACGCTTAGTCGGTACCGCCGGCAGCTCGCCGGCTCCCTTGTCTGTCATCCTGAGGGCATCCGACGAGGATGCCCGAAGGATCTCGGCCATCTGATCTTGCCTCCCACCCTCGGTTCTTCCGTCCCTTCGCTTTTCCTCTGTGACTCTGTGTCGGCGCCTGCCCCGAGCGGCGTCGAGGGGTGGCTATCTTCTCCCTTTCTTTTGTTCTAGAATCCCGCTTCCGCATGTATCTTGACTCCATCTCCCCCGGCCATCTCAAGAGCGAAGACGAGCATCGCCGCGACATCTGCTCGGTTGGCCGCTGGATCCACCAGCGCAACTTCGTCGCCGCCACCGACGGCAACATTTCCGTACGTCTCGACCCTCGCCGCGTCCTCACCTCTGCCACCGCCATCAGCAAGGGCATGATGTCGCCCGACGATTTGGTGATCACCGACCTCGACGGCAAGAAAATCTCTGGTCGCCGCAACGCCTCCACCGAGCTTGCCATGCACCTGCTCATTTACCGCCGCCGCCCCGACGTCCACGCCGTCTGCCACGCCCATCCCCCCACCGCCACCGGCTACGCCGCCGCCGGCCTTCCCCTCAACAAAGCCCTTATCAGCGAAGTCGTCCTCGCTCTCGGCTGCATCCCCGTTGCCCGCTACGGCACGCCCGGCACGCCTGAGCTCAGCGAAGCTCTCGAGCCGCTCGTCCAGAATTTCGACGCCATTTTGATGGCCAATCACGGCGTGGTCACCTACGGCCCCGACCTTCTGTCCGCTTTCTTCCGCATGGAGACCACCGAGCACTTCGCTCACGTTTCGCTCGTTACCGAGCTTCTCGGTAAACAAGTCTTGCTTTCTGGCGGCGATGTGGAAAAATTGCTCGCGGCGCGCGCCCGTTACGGCGCGACCACGGCGGCTCAGATCGGCCCCGAGTGTCCCGTGACGTCCGACACTGCCGCGACCGGCGCCGATCGCATCTCGGTCACGCGCGAAGAATTGGAATCGCTGATTGACGAGGCGGTGCGCAACGCTCGCTCCCACCGCTAGCTTTTGGAGTGTGACGCCTTGCCGCTGTTTCGGCGTGAGTTGTCATTCTGAGTGCCGACGGTTTTTGTCGGCGCGAAGAATCCCTCTTCGGACTAGCTTTGTAGCGCCGGTGCCAGTCGGCAATTCCGTAGTGGCGGGCGGGGCTTGTCCTGCCTGTCCCGAGCGACGTCGAGGGGAGCGCAGTGGAAGGGTGCCCGCCACGGTTGGGTGCGAATGGAGACTTGTCATCCTGAGTACACCCGACGAGGGTGTGCGAGGGATCTCAGCGGAACGCGTGGCAACCAGTGTTTTCGAGGATTGCGAGTTCCGGTTTACGAGGAACAATTCGTGGATTTCGAATTTCCAGTTTCTAGTTTCCAATTTCGCATTTCCTGTTGTCGAGGGGAGGACGAATGGGTGAAGCACTCGGTATGATCGAGACGCGCGGCCTGGTGGCCATGATCGAGGCCTCCGACGCCATGGTCAAGGCCGCCAAGGTCACTCTGGTCGGCTGGGAAAAAATCGGCTCCGGCTACGTCACCGCGCTGGTCCGCGGCGATGTGGCCGCGGTCAAAGCGGCCACGGACGCCGGCGCCGCCGCGGCGCGTCGCGTGGGCGAGCTCATCGCCGTCCACGTGATCCCGCGTCCGCATGGCTCGCTTGAAGACGTGTTGCCCATCGGCAAGACCGCGATGGCTGCCTCTTCGCGCTAGCTGGCGCATGCACCCGCCTCGGCGGGCCTGTGCGACCTTCCGGCTCGCCCGATGGTCGCCGCTCGACCCCGCAGGCGCACTCCCTCTGCGGAGCGCCGGTGATCTTGATTTTGTAGCGGCGGGCGGCGCCTGCCCTGCCTGTCCCGAGCGAAGTCGAGGGAAGCGCAGTCGAATAGGCCTCGCCGGTGATTTGGAAGTTCTTCCGGCGTCCTCTGACGCAGGGTTTTTTCGATTTACCAATTTCTAGTTTCTATTTTCTAATTTCGCTTCACGCACTACGATTCACGGATTACGCACTCATGCTACTGGCCCGCATCGTCGGCACGGTCGTCTCCACGCGCAAAGACCCGCGCCTGGAGGGCAAGAAACTTCTCATCGTCAAGCCCATCTCCCCGCAGGGCGCCGACGAGCCCGGCTACCTCGTCGCCATTGACACCGTGGCCGCCGGCTTCCGCGAAACCGTGCTGGTGGTCTCCGGCAGCTCGGCCCGCATGGCCGCCGAGTGCAAAGATCGCCCCGTGGACGCCGCCATCGTCGGCATCGTGGACGAAGTCCACCTCGACTCCGAGCACGAAGCCGAGCTCGCCGCCGCCCGCAAGAAGTAGTGTAGGAATGAGCGGAAATCGTTTTGAATCTCTCTCTGGGAGCCTCTTTGAGCGATAATGGATTCATGAAATACCGCGTCATTCTCGAGCCCGATCTCGAAGCAGGCGGCTACGTCGTTCACTGCCCCAGTCTGCCCGGCTGCGTTTCTCAGGGCGACACCCGCGAAGAAGCACTGACAAACATCCGCGACGCCATCGAAGGCTATCTGGTTAGCCTAAAAAAACACGGGCTTCCCCTGCCCAGTTCTCTGTAGCGTTATTTTGGGGAGGTCGCTTTTCAATTTAGGGATTACGACTTACGAGGAACGAATTTGTAGTTTCAAGTTTCTAGTTCCGCTCTTATGCAATTGGGCCGCATTATCGGCAACGTCGTCTGCACTATGAAAAACGCCTCGCTCGAAGGCCATCGCCTGCTCCTCGTCCAGCCGATTGACCGCCACGGCCGCGACAAAGGCAAACCCTTCGTCGCCGTGGACTCGGTCGGCGCCGGCGCCGGCGAAACGATTTACTGGTGTCGCGGCCGCGAAGCCAGCTTCCCCTTCCTCCCCAACGACGTTCCCACCGAAGCCACCATCGTCGGCATCATCGACTCCATCCACATCCCTTCTTCGGCCCCGCCACCCGGAGAATCCTCATGAAATACAATCGTTTCGAGGAACTTCCCGCATGGAAGGCTGCCATCCAATTGGCCCTCCGTGTTTATTCCCTTACCGTGAAACCCTGTTTCGTGCGCCATCGCAGCCTGCGCGATCAAATCGAGCGCGCCGCTGTCTCGGTTTCCAACAATATCGCCGAAGGCTTCGAACGAGGCACCACGCAAGAGCTTCTTACGTTTTTGTATGTTGCTCGTGGTTCAGCCGGCGAAGTCCGATCCATGCTTTGCCATTTGGACCAGCTCCCATCTTTTTCTGATTTGAAATTTGAAATTTCAAATTTGAAATCTCTTGCCGAGGATGTTTCCCGCCAGCTTCGCGCCTGGGCGGACTCCCTCCAAAACAGTCCCATCCGCGGCCAGCGCTACCTCACGGAAAAGGTGCGCCGTTTGGAGAAATCTCGACAAGACCGCGAGGAATTCTTGCAGGAGCTTCGGCAGACGCGGGACAAGCCTCTGTTGGGGGGACGAACACTCTGATGCTGATCGGCCGCGTCATCGGCGACGTTGTCGCCACTCAAAAATCGCCCTCCCACCAGGGACGCAAAATCCTCGTCGTCCAGCCTCTTCATCTCGACGGCTCCGACCGCGGCGAGCCCGTCCTTGCGCTCGACGCTGTGGACGCCGGCATCGGCGACCGCGTCCTCATCGTCACCGAAGGCTGGTCCGCCATGACCGCCGTCGGCCGCCCCAACTCCCCCATCGACACCGCCGTCATCGGCGTCATCGACTCCATCGACCTCGTCGCCGGCACCCAGAAATGATGACCTACGACGCCCTTGTTCGTGGCGCCAGCACCCAAAAGTAAGACTCTGTCATTCCGAGCGCAGCGAGGAATCTGCTTTTCTCATCCTCACGCGCACTGCGATCTCTGAAATCTTTTTCCTCCTCCTGACGTAGAATTCCTCAGCACGCTCCGGAGGCCTCATGCCCGACTTCGCTCTCTCCCGCATTGCCGTGTTCATGCTCGGCGTCACCGACCTCGCCCGCAGCGTCGCCTTCTATCGCGACACGCTCGGCCTCCCTCTTCAATCCGAAGTCCCCGGCGAATTTGCCTTTTTCAATGCCGGCAGCGTCACCCTCGCCCTCAGTGTCCCGCACACCAAACACACCGGCCGCGGCCCCGGCGCCACCGAAGTCGTCTTCAGCGTCGAAGGTGTCCGCGAAGCCTACGACGCGCTTCGCTCTCGCGGTGTCCGCTTCTCGAACGAGCCGCGCGTCGTCACTGGCCCCATGTGGGGCGCCAATTTCTCCGACCCAGACGGCCACCTCCTCTCCCTCTTCGGCCCCGAGCGCAAACCCTAGCGCCTCAGGTCTGTCATTCCGAGCCCCGAGCGCAGCCGAGGGGCGAGGAATCTTGGCGTTTCTCCTCCCTCCTTGTAACTCACATCCCGATCGCCGACTTTCTGCGGGCTGATGCGATGTCCTCCCCTCTTTGCTTTCTGCAATCTCCAATCCTCGCTCTTCAATCCTCAATGACTCAATGGCTCAATCCCCTCATGCCTCCCTCTCTTTCCCAATTCCTTCCCTCTTCATCTGTGTCCATCCGCGTTCATCTGCGGTTCCCTTCTTCTTTCCTCTGTGCCTCTGTGCCTCTGTGGCTTATCATCCTTCCGATGTCGCCGACCAATTCCTCCCCTGCCCCTCTCGACCCTGCCGCTCTCGAACTGGCGCTCGCCCCGCACGGCTCCAGCCGCAATCTCCCCCAGGACGCTTACATCTCCCGTGCCGTTCTCGACTGGGAACTCTCGCATCTCTGGGAAGCTGCCTGGGTCTGCGTCGGCCGCTCGGAAAACCTCTCCCGACCCGGCGATCAGACAGCCCTTCGCATCGGCGGCGACGGCATTCTTCTTGTCCGCGACGAAGCTGGCGCTCTTCGCGGCTTTTACAACGTCTGCCGCCACCGCGCCCACGAGCTGCTCGCTCCCGGCGCCTGCGCCCACGCCCGCGCAATCCGTTGCCCCTATCACGGTTGGACCTACGAGCTCGACGGCCGTCTTCGCCTCGCTCCGCGCACCGGCGATCTTCCCGGCTTCGACCCTGCTGACCATTCGCTCTCCGCCGCGCGCCTCGCCGAATGGCATGGCTGGGTTTTCGTCAACGCCTCCGCCGACGCTCCACTTTTCGCCGAATGGGTCGGCGAACTCGACGACCTCGTCCGTCCCTACGAGCCGGAGCGTCTTCGCAGCGCCGCCAGCAAATCCTACGAAGTCGCTGCCAATTGGAAGCTGGTCCACGAGAACTACCACGAGTGCTACCACTGCCCCAACATCCACCCCGAGCTGTGCAAAGTTTCCCCGCACGAAAGCGGCAAGAATATGTCCCGCACCGGCGCCTGGATCGGCGGACGCATGGACCTCATGCCCCACGCCGCCACGATGTCTCTTGACGGCTCATCCCGAGGTGTCCCGCTGCGTCGCCTCTCGCCCGAGCAGCTCCGCCACGTGGACTACCTCGGTCTGGTCCCCAATCTTTTCCTCTCGCTCCATCCCGACTACGTCCTCACCCATCGCCTCGAACCGCTCGCACCCGACCGCACGCTCATCGAATGTCACTGGCTCTTCCCGCCCGAAGCGCTGGAGAAGCCCGGCTTCTCTCCCGACTTCGCCTTCCAGTTCTGGGACCTCACCAATCTCCAGGACTGGCGCGCGCTCGAATCCGTCCAGCGCGGCGTCTCTTCGCGCGGCTATCGCCCCGGCCCTCTCACCCAAAAAGAGGACGCCGTCTACCAGTTCGTCCGCCGCATCGCCCGCTCCTACCTCGACGGCCACTTCGCCCCCTCTCCTGCCACCGTTCCCAGTTCCCCGTAGGGGCACGCCACGGCGTGCCCGCAAGGTATCGCGGCATCCCTGCTGGCGTACTTCCATCTCTGAATTCTCTGTGAACTCTGTGCCTCTGTGGCCAATCCTTCTCTTCATCGGTGTTCAACTGCGGGAACTTGTCCCGAGCGAACTCGAGGGAACTGTGGTTAAATCTTCTTATGATTGCTCAGCTCCGCGGCACGCTCATTGACAAGCGCCCCAACCAGATCCTCATTGACGTCGCCGGTGTCGGCTATCTGGTCCACATTCCGCTCTCCACGTTCTACTCGCTCGGCGACCTCCACTCCGAAGTTACGTTGCTCATCTACACCCACGTCCGCGAAGACCAGCTCTCGCTCTACGGCTTTCTCACCGCCCGCGAAAAGCATCTCTTCGAGCTGCTGATTTCTGCCTCCGGAGTCGGCCCTACCCTGGCCACCAAAATTCTGAGCGGCATGAGCGTCGAAGACCTCGTCCCGGCCATTCGTCGCGGCGATCTCGGCCAGCTCACGCGCATTCCCGGCGTTGGCCGCAAGACGGCCGAACGCATGGTCGTCGAGCTGCGCGACAAACTCGCCGCCGTGGAGGCTCGCGAAGCCGCTCCCGAACCCGCCACCGGCCTCGAAGCCGACGTTGTCTCCGCGCTGGTCAACCTCGGCTACGACCGCCGCGCCGCCGAACGCGCCCTCGAATCCACCCGCCACGACGGCGCCCATGCCACCTTCGAATCACTCCTCCGCGCCACTCTCCAGCAGCTCGCCAAACCCGCCTCCCGCGCCGCCTCTCGCTGACGTCGCCTTTCGCTGCCGCGTTTTCCCTCTGTCATTCTGAGGGCCGACCTAATCGGCCCGAAGAATCCCTCTTCCTCTTCCCTCTTCCTCTTTTCTCTTTCTTTCTCTCTATTTCTTTTTCTCGTTTCCTTTCACTCTTCCTCTGTGTCTCGGTGCCTCTGTGGCTAATCTCCTCGTGCTTCCCCATTTCCTCCAACTTTCCTGTATCATTCCCTCTCATGTTCCTGCGTCTTTTAATTCAGTCTTCCTCTGTGCCTCGGTGCTTCTGTGGCTAATCCGGTGATTCGCGCCCCTCGCATCGTCTCCGGCCAGGCCTTTGACGAAGACGTTCGTCTCGACGCCAGCGTCCGCCCCAAACGCCTCGCCGACTTCATCGGCCAGTCTCGCGTGAAGGAAAACCTCTCCATCGCCGTCCAGGCCGCCCGCTCGCGCAACGAAGCTCTCGACCACGTCTTGCTCTTCGGCCCGGCCGGCCTGGGCAAGACCACGCTCGCGCAGATCCTCTCCGCCGAGCTCGCCGTCGCCATCAAAACCTCCAGCGGCCCGCTGCTCGAGCGCAAAGGCGACCTCACCGCCATTCTCACCTCGCTCGACGCCCGCGAAGTTTTCTTCCTCGACGAAATCCATCGCCTCATTCCCGCCGTCGAAGAGATTCTCTACCCCGCGATGGAAGATTTTCGCCTCGACCTCATCATCGGGCAGGGTCCGGGAGCGCGCATTCATCCCTTCATGCTCAACCATTTCACGCTGGTCGGCGCCACCACCCGCGCTGGCCTGCTCACCGCTCCGCTGCGTTCGCGCTTCGGCATCGTCCATCGCCTCGACTTCTACACGCCCGACGATCTCCTCCAGATCGTTCACCGTTCCGCAAAAATTCTGGGCATCTCCATGGACGACGACGGCGCCCAGGAAATCGCTCGTCGCGCTCGCGGCACTCCTCGCGTCGGCAACCGACTCTTGCGACGCGTCCGCGACTTCGCCGAAGTCCGTGCCGCCGGCCGCATCACCCTCGACGTCGCCCGCGAAGCTCTGGCCATGCTCGGCGTGGACGAACACGGCCTCGACGACATCGACCGCAATCTCATGCTCACCATCATTCAGAAATATTCCGGCGGCCCGGTCGGCCTGAACACCATTGCCGCCTCCCTCAGCGAAGAAGAAGACGCCATCGAGGAAATCTACGAGCCCTACCTCATGCAGCTCGGCCTGCTTGACCGCACTCAGCGCGGCCGCGTCGCCACTGCGCTCGCCTACAAACACTTCGGCCTCGACTCCCCCCGCTCCGCCCAACCCCCTCTGTTCTAAAAGGCTCCGCAATGCGTCTGTCGTTTTCTGTTTTCGGGCTTTTTGCCATTGCGACGGTGATCGCACCCTGCGCTCAATTCGGGATCGCGCAGCAGCCTTCTTCAGTGGAAGATGTTTTCTCACCCATTCCCCAACAGCACCGTGCGCGCCTCCGCGAGCGCCTAAATCTTCTCATTCAGTACCAAAGCAAGCAGGACTGGCCGAAGCTCTACGACCTGCTTGTGCCTGAATGGCGCCCGATGAGCAAGGAAGCATACGTAGGAGAGAACAAGTGGAGCACTGGCCGCCTCAAGTTGTCACAATTTACCCCCGAGTTTGTGGGCACGGAAGTCTACGCGGTCGATGGGAATCTGGACACTTCGCAGTTCAACGAATGGATTATCTCAGGCTGTGCCGAATTCGGCCGAGGCTGGCCCAAGGAGAAATACTCAGCCCACACAACCGCTCGGCTCGAAAACGGCAATTGGTTTTTCTCCGAGATCTCTGTCACGTTTGAAGCGATTGATGGCCCGCCCGCTTCATGCAAAAAGCGTAAGAAATAATCCGACCCAACCCATTGCAGCGTTTCTCCCCCCGCTCCGCCCAACCCCCCTGTTTTAGTTCTAGTTTTATTCTTAGTTTTGGTTTTCTCTCTGTGCCTCGGTGCCTCTGTGGCCAATCTTCTGAATCCGTGTCCATCCGCGTGCATCTGCGGTTAAACTCTTCTCTCCAATGGCCCAATGCCCAATGACCCAATGACTCAATCAACGCAACTCCAATCGTTTCCCGTGCGCCCTCGCCACACCAGCATTGTTCTCCCCGTACTCGGCCTTCTCCTCTCTGCCTGCAACTCCGCCATCTCCCCCGGCTATCGCATTGAAAAACACGACGTCGAAGTCCGCTTCGTCCCCACTCCCGGCCAATCTCTTCATCTCCGCGCCGCTTATCGCCTCAAGAACATCGGCAACTCCCCGCTCGATTCCCTCGACGCCAAACTCCCTTCCGAATCTTCCTTCAGCCGTCGCAACCTCCTCATCTCTCTCGACGGCCAACCCATCTCCCCCACCTTTTCCGCCGACACCGCGCGCATCCCCTTCAATCCTCCCTGGCCCGTCAAGTCCACTCGTACCCTCGTCATCGAATACGACCTTGCTCCCCCCAACCAATTCACCGAAAACGCCTTTTATCTTCCCCCCGACAACTGGTACCCCGCTCTACTCCCTCCCAACCATCTCCTCGCCCGCGCCGACCCTCCCGAACAATGGGATCTCCGCATCCGCGTCCCCGACGGTTTTCTTGTCCACGCCAGCGGCCGTCCCCGCGGCTCCTCCCGCAGCGGTTCCGAGCGCGTCCACCGCTTCACCCAGCGCCCCACCGACGACTTCCGCCCCTTCCTCCTCTCCGGCCGCTACCATGAGCAACTGGTGCGCTCCCACGGTATTGCGGTCAACTTCTGGTCCTTCCAGTCTCTCCCAGCGGACAAATTTGTGCCTGCTGGATCGCGTCTTTCCTCAACCGCCGCGGTGTTTCAAGATCTATTCGGCCCTGCAACCAAAACACTGTGGATTGTGGAGATGACTCCGCTTCCATCTCCGTCAGGACGCGGCTCTGTCGTTTCGCCGTTTCCGGCCGGCGTCCTTCTTCCCTCTCCCTTTTTCAAAGAATCGCTGAGGCAACCGGTTTCGCTCGAGCTGGCCGAGGCCCTACTCGCCCACACCTGGCTCTCGGAGCTGTCCGTATCGAATCTCGGCCCGTATCATTTCGTGGAATCGTCTCTCATTTATCATGCCGTCTGGCTCGCTCGCCAGCGGCGAGGCGAGCCGCTCGACCCCCAGTCTCTTGCTGTGCAGAATCTCCGTGATTCCCGGAAGCCTCCGCTGTTCGCTCTCGCACTCCGAGAAAAATGCGGAGAAGAATCTCTGAATCGCGGCCTGCGCCGCATGATTCAGGCGCGTCGCGGTCTCGACTGGTCCATTGACGATCTCCGCTCCGCCCTCGAACTCGAATCCGGACAAAACCTCGCCGAATTCTTCCGTGTCTGGCTCTACCAACCCGGCATCCCGGACGACTTCCGCCGCCGCTACTCCTCCCCTTCTCCGTAGCGGCGCCTGACCGTGCGTCCGCCTCCCCACCCGCCGTAGCCTTGGCGTAGGCGGGCCGCCATCCACGAGATTCAATCAAGCCCTGAGCTCGCCGAACGGGTGCCGCCGGCGATTGTCGATCGTGTAGGGGCACGATATATCGTGCCCCTCTGGGACCTGGAGTGCGGGATTTTTCTCCTGCATTGGTGGCACAGGCACTCTTGCCTGTGCAACCTATGCAATTGGAGGGGCACGCCATGGCGTGCCCCTCCGGAACTTGGAGTGCGGGATTTTGCTCCCGCATTGGTGGCACGGGCACTCCCGCTTGTGCTCTCCGTCCCCG
>Ga0247727_10012990_pt1 | contig 14146 bp, 20 predicted proteins | sample WisWelCaveWW1625_FD_202498 | JGI IMG/M metagenome (GOLD analysis project Ga0247727, IMG submission 202498) | Biofilm microbial communities from Wishing Well Cave, Virginia, United States - WW16-25 | ecosystem: Environmental > Aquatic > Deep subsurface > Groundwater > Cave microbial mat | place... | reverse complement strand
AAATTGTTGACACGTTGCAGAATTTGAACGATCATACACACACGCCGCAATTAAGCGGCGAGGAGAAAACGAAAATGAACATCACCGGAATCCATGTAGACGGCCTCAACGATCAGCGCACACGAGCCGCCGCAGGCTGGCAGGACGGAGAGGCGCGCTATCACTTCTGGTTTGACCTCAAGACCCGCACGATCGAGGGTCTGCACTTCACGGACGGCAAGCCGACAATCTATAAGAACTCGCTCGTGACGGAGTCGCGCGAGCCTGGCTACTTCAACACGCGCTACATCGACGCGACGAAGAAAAAGAACGTCGCGATCATCGCTGCCGTGTGGGACGAGATCAACGCGAAGGAACTGATCGGCAAGGCCATCATCGAGCAGGATGCAGTAGACCTCAAGCGCAAGCAGGAGATCGACGCGCACGCCCTGCAGTGCCGCAAGCAGGACGCTGGCGAGCGCCTGTTCGACGCGCTCTCCGCGATCCTCGAACACGGTGAGCCGGTCCTCCATCCGAAGTGGATCGACACGAGCGCCGGTCAGGATTGCCTGAAGGCTCTGCGCGACGCGAAGAAACTGATCGCGGAGTTCGCATGAAACTCGGACCCAACACAAAGCCGCACCGCGATGACGCGGGCTACGTCGCCGAGATGAAGTGCAAGCTCGGCGGTCACATCGTCATCTACGATCGCGAGAACGGCGGAAACTGGATCGACGCCGACACGCGCTGGATCGTGATGCACCAACCGAGCGGGAACCACGTAGCCGCGAAGTCCCTTTCGATGGCGCGGTCGACCATGCAAGGCGTCGCCAAGGCGCGCACCGTCAGCGAGGCGTGCGAGCACGCGGACATCCTGCCGGTTCGGAATGATCAGGTTGGATCGACGGATGTAGCCGAGCGCCAGGCACGCACGGCGACGCCGCGCCGCCCGCAGGCCGAGGTCGACGCCGACCTAGCGACCTTCATGGCAGACCCGGAGAACGAGCCGAGCGAGGCAGGGATCGCGGCGCGGCGTAGGCTGTTCGCGTCATGAGCGCCCAAGGGCTGACGCTGTACCGCAAGGTCATCGTCCCGGCGAACGACTGGAAGGGAGAGCCGGTCGTTCTCACTTCCAGGCAGGGCTGCGACAGGTACTACACCATCGTCGACGAGCCTTGGACGCACGGAGAACTGCTGATCGACTTCGATCGAGATCGACAGGCGCTGATCGAGCGCGCCGTCGCGATGGCGATGTGGCACGTCGACGACCTGATCGCGCGCGGCGTGGAGATCAAAAGGGTCATGACCGTAGGGTTCGGATCATGAGCGTCGAACGCTGCTCTGACTGCTGCCAGCAGTTCGACACAGACGACGGTGATGTCGGCATAGTCGACGGAGGAGAGTTCGTCTGCTTCGGATGTAATGACAAGCGCGACGATCCGCATGCGGACGACGCGCATAACGATCCACGTCGCGGCCAGGCGCGCGACCTGAACAGAGGGAGATAGCAATGGCACGTTGCACGCACGTCAAAAAGTCACGTAAGAAAATACCCGAGTCCCGCTGCGGCATACCTGGCGGCATCCCGAAGGGCAGCGAATACTATTGGTGGAAGTTCCGGCGCGGCGGCATGCACTACAGCCTGACGCCGCCGAAGCGGTCGCAGCTTACGCAGTCGGCGTTCTTCGCCACGGTCTACAACATCGAGGACGTGAAGGAAGCTCTCGAAGAACTCAAGGACGAAGCGCAGGGCAACCTCGAAAATCTGCCGCAGGGTCTGCAGGAGAACCACATGCTGAACGAGCGGATCGAGAATCTTGAGTCCGCGATCAGCGAGCTTGACGGCATCGACGTGCCGGACGACGAGGCCAGCGAGGAGGACTTCGAGAACGCGATCGAGGAGGTCAGCAACGCGATGGGTAATCTGTCGTGAGCCGCGCCGATCGCATCGCCACAGTCCCGCCGACCGAAGCCGCCTGGCACGCGCTGCGTGTGCAGGACATCACGAGCACAGAGTCGTCCGCGTTGTTCGGTCACTCGCCCTACTGCACGGAGTTCGAGCTATGGCATCGCAAGCGAGACGCCGTGCAGGTCAGCATCGATCCTAACGAGCGCATGGAGTGGGGAACCGAACTGCAGTATTCGATCGCGCAGGTTCTCGCCAGGCGCAACGGCGTCGGCTGCAAGCCAGTGCCTGAATACATCAGCCTCGGCGATGCCCGCATGGGAGCGAGCTTCGACTTCGAGATCAACGAGCCGATAGCGAAGTTCGCCGAGTCCCATCCTGGCGACAAGGGTCCGATCCTGTACTCGCTGCTGAACGATCACGGTCCCGGCATCTTCGAGATTAAGGCCGTCGACTACGGCGTGTTCCGCGACGAGTGGAAGGTCCGCGAGGACGGACACCGCGAGGCTCCGGCGCACATCGAGATTCAGGTACAGCATCAGATGCACACGAAGGGGAATCAATGGGGCGCGATCGGCGTCCTCGTCGGCGGCAACAAGGGACACGTGATCGTCCGGCGCTACGACGAGAAGGTCGGCGAGGTCATCGAGTCGAAGATTCGCAAGTTCTGGAAGTCGATCGCCGACGACGTGCCGCCGCCGCCAGTGTTCCCCGGCGACGAGACGTTCATCACGGAACTCTACTGCCAGGCGCAGGCAGGCAAGCAGGCGGACCTGCGCGGCGTCGAGGAGATCGCCGCGCTCGTGCAGGAATACCGCGACGCTGGCGACCGTGAAAAGCTGGCGAAAGAGGACAAGGACATCGCCCGCGCGAAGCTGCTGATGCAGTTCGGTGACGCCGCCAAGGTGATCGTCGACGGCGGATCGTTCGACTGCGGCATCACGAAGGGAAGCACGTACACGGTCAGCCGCGAGGAGTTCCGCAGGTTCAAGTTCAACCCGAAGAAAGGGATCGGCGCATGAGCGAGAAGCAGATGACCGAGGACGCCTCGACGATGTGGCTCCGTCACACGGACGAGAACGGCGACACGTTCGTTCGCGAGCATCGCGTGTGGGACCGCGCCGGGTTCCTGTCCAAGCAGCACGCTGAAGCTGCCAAGGTCGGCGGCAAGTCGAAGGTCGAACAAATCACGGAGCAGGTCTACAAACAGGAGCGCGTCAAATGAAGATCATCAGATTCACCGCCGAAAATTTCAAGCGCCTGCAGCTTGTCGAGATCACGCCGGACGGCAACGTAGTCGAGATCACCGGGCGCAACGGGCAGGGCAAGACCTCCGTGCTTGACGCGATATGGGTCGCGCTCGCCGGTCTCGATCATTCCCCGGTGAAGCCGATTCGCACCGGCAAGGACGAAGCCAGGATCACGCTTGACCTCGGCGACCTCGTCGTCACGCGCCAGTTCCGCGAAGGCAAGGCGAGCACGCTGCGCGTCGAGTCGAAGGACGGCGCGAAGATCAGCAGCCCGCAGGCGGCGCTAGACAAGCTGCTGTCTGCGCTCGCGTTCGATCCGCTGGCGTTCAGTCGCATGGATGCAAAGCAGCAGTTCAACACGCTGCGCCGGTTCGTGCCTGACTACGACTTTGACAAGGCGGACGCGCTGAACGCCGCCGACTTCGACAAGCGGACCGGCGTGAACCGCCGCCTGAAGGATGCCGAGGCGCAGGCCAATGCCTCGAAGCCGACCGGCGCTGTGCCGCCGCGCTCGGACATCGGCGAACTGTCGCGGCAGCTTGAGGAGGCCGGACAGCACAACACCGACATCGAGACACGCAAGGCGAACCGCGCCAAGGTCGCCGACGAGGTCGCCCGCCACGTCGCGGAGAACAAACGCATCATGCTGCAGGCCGAGGCGATGGAGAAAGACCTTGCCCTGCTGCGCGCCGCCGCCGTCGAGGAGTGGAATCAGGCCGAGGCGAAGCAGGCCAGGCTCGCCGCCGCGCCGCCGCTGCCGGAGCCGAAGGATACCGCCGCGATCCGCGCCCTGATCGACAGCGCGCAGGCGATCAACAAGCTCGCCGATCGCCACGACCAGCACCTTCAGCACGTCGAGATGGTCAACAAGCTGCGCGAGGAGTCGACCACGCTGACCGCCGAGATCGACAAGCGCCAGGCGGCGAAGGTCGCGGCAGTCGCGGCGGCGAAGCTGCCTGTCGACGGCCTCGCGTTCGGCGACGGCTTCGTCACCATGAACGGAGAACCCTTCAGCCAGGCGTCTGACGCGGAGCAGCTTCGCGCCTCGATCGCGATGGCGATGGCAATGAACCCGACCCTGCGCGTGATCAGGGTCCGCGATGGCTCGCTTCTGGATGACGAGTCGATGCGGCTGCTGGCGGAGATGGCTTCGACCCATGACAATCAGGTGTGGATCGAGCGCGTCGACGGCAGCGGCAAGGTAGGATTCGTCCTCGAAGATGGATTCATCAAAAAGGAAACAGCATGAAACGTCCGTACATCTGCACTCCTGTCGGCGACGCGATGCCGAACGCAAAGCCGCGCCTTGTCAACGCCGGGACGCCCGCCGCCGCCAGGCTGCACGTCACCAAACCTCTCTACGAGGTCAAGCCTGCGACCGCCGCCGACGTGTCGAAGTTCTACGAGCAGGGCGGCAAGATCGAGGAGGCTGCTGCTGACGGCGTCACCGGCACGTTGCCCGGCGTAGGCGCGCAGTCGTAGCGCCATGCCGAGGGGAATCGTCACGATCGAAATCTCCGGCCCGCAAGGGTCGGGGAAGTCGGTCGCCGCAAAGAAAATCGCCGAGATGTTTCGGCTGAACGGTAAGGTCGTGCGTCACTACGATCTCGCCAATGGAGGCAGTCTGCCGGACATCATGCCGACCGACTGTCATTACATCATCATCGAGAGGCAGACACGGTCATGACCACACAGCAGCAGCAGTCGGCAGGCAAACCGATCGACGACATTCGCAAGTCCCTCGGCAGCATGGCCGCGCAGTTTCAGGCCGTGATGCCGACGAAGGAACACGTCGACCGCTTCATCCGAATCACCGTGACCGCCGTCCAGCAGAACCCGAAGCTGATGGAAGCGGATCGCAACAGCTTCTACGCCGCGTGCATGAAGTGCGCGCAGGACGGCCTGTTGCCGGACGGCAAAGAGGCGGTCCTCAACATCTACAAGGAAAACATCGGCACGCGCGAGTCGCCTGACTGGAAGGCGGTAGTGCAGTATCAGCCGATGATCGAGGGCATGCTGAAAAAGCTGCGGAACTCCGACGACATCATCGGCGCTCCGAGCGTGCAGGTCGTCAAGGAATTCGACAAGTTCGAGTTCCGCCTCGGCGACGACGAGAGCATCGTCCATCATCCACATCTCGACGGTGATCGCGGCAAGACGCGCGGCGCTTACTCGATCGTGAAGTTCAAGGACGGCGGCGTCTCGCGAGAATACATGTCGATCGACGAGATCATGCAGGTCCGCGCCAGGTCGAAGGCGAAGGACTCCGGTCCGTGGAAGCTCGGCGAGGGCGGCAAGCACACGACCGAGTTCGACGAGATGGCGCGCAAGACCGTGTTCCGTCGCCATACGAAAAAGCTGCCGAAGTCGACCGACCTCGACAACCTGATCGACAGCGACAACGACACGTTCGATCGCTACCCGCAGCCCGCCGTCGCAAGCAACGCCCTGGCCGCGCCGTCTACCGGCGACACCGGCACGGCGTCGACCGGCGCAGAACGCCCGAAGGCGCTGCAGAACGTCGTGGATCAGGGCGGCGGCGAAAAGGTGATCGACGGAACCGTCACCGGCAAGACCGAGACGAAGGTCGCGGCTGGCAGTCCGCCCGCCGACGTGCTGTGACCTGGCTGCTGCGACGCCTCCTGCTGTGGAAGCTGCGGCTGCAGGAGACGAACCTCGTCGACACCGTGGCGCACGGCGAGGGACTGATGCAAGATCACGCGCGACGCCTGGCGAACGCGAAGCACGAGCTTGCGCAGGTTCGCCGCCGCATCGACCTGAACACCGATGCGCAGGACATCATCAGGGGGATCACCACATGAAGCTGCGAGGCGTGTTCTACTTCTGCCCGACCGTGCCGTCGTTCAAAGGTGTCGGCATCCTCGGCGCGTGGAAGTGCCGCTACTACGGCGTGACCGATGCGCCGCAGCCGCCAGAGGTAAAGTCGGACGGCCTGCATATCGACATCAGCAGACCGATCCGGCCAGGCGCGTTCTGCAATCCTGCAAAGCTCGCTGTCGCGGCGGTTCGCGAACGCTTCACGGAGGCAACCTGATGGCGAAGATCACGATCACGATCGAAGATGTCGGCAGCAACGTCAAGATGGAAGTGAAACCGACGGCGGCGGAACTGTATCAAAAGCTGATGCAGCAGGGACACGAGAAGCTGTCTCCGTCCGAGGCATACGCGCTGTTCATCGTCAATCAGGTGCGAGCGCAATCGAAGGCGGTCGGCGGCGCGATGAAGCTGATGATCCCGCGCGTCAAAGGTTCGCGATGAACTGCCTCGTGTGCCAGGTCGAACTAGACGAGGCAGGGTTCGCCGCTGCCTGCCCTCGTCGCCTGCCGTGCCGCCGCGATCTGCCTGCCTTCGAGAACGAGGTCAAGCTGACGAAGGAATCTCTCAGCCTTCAGGTGATCGCGGAGATGGAAAAGAACTCGATGCCGGAGAGCTACACGCCGATCCGCGCCGAGGTCGTAGCGATGGCGAAGCTACTGATGCAGGCGCTGCGGCAGAATCAGACGATGATGGAGCAGCTACGCAAGCTCGGCGTCGACATCTCGAAGCCGCTTCACTGAGCGGTCTTGACCCATTCCCGCAGTGCCGCCTTGTCCTTGTTGCACGACGAGAGCGCGTCCTCCACGTCGTAGGAGAAAGTCAGCAGCCCGCCGTTCGTGGTGTACGTCCGCAGCGGCGCGGCTGTCTCAACGATCAGGCTTGCCGGAGGGTATTCCCGCTGCGTTTTTGTCGACGATCCTTTCTGCGGCACGGAGCCGCAGGCCGACAGGAACAGGCTGATCACGCCAATCGCGAGCATCTTTGTTTTCACGGTAAATCCTCTCTACGTTTTCGTTAAGGGTCTGACGCTCGCGAGCCGCGCCGCTGCGCTCGCCCTCGCGCCTGGCGAGGAGAGCGTCGACGCGCTGCTTGTCCATGCGAAGCCACATGTTGTCGGCAAGCTGCTCGGAGTTCTTCTGCAGGAGGTCGTCGCGCTCGACCGTCAGCTTCGCGTTAGCTGCCTTCTGCTTCTCGGCCTCCTCGATCGCGCTGTTGTACGTGTGAACGATGCCGTATCCCATCGCGCCGACGAAGGCGAGGATCAGCAGGTATCCCCACCACGCCATCACGAACCCGCGTTATGACCCGGTTAAGCATAGCTCGCGCTCCTCTTTCCGTCGCTTGTTGAGGCCAGGCCACACGATGCCGCCCGCCTTGTTGTAGAGCAGGATCGCATCGCACGCGCCGAGGTAGTCGCCCGCGTTGTCCTTGCGCGCGATCGACGACCGGCAGAACGCTCCGGTCCCGATGTTGTAGGCGAGGCTCGTATAAGCCGCCTTCGGGTACGGCGGCAGCGCCCTCGTGATGCAGGAGTCGACGCCAGGACCGAAGTCACGTTCGAGCCTGGCGAGAAACATCTCCTCGCACTCCTCTTTAGTCGCCCGATCGCCAGGTCGAACCGGCCTGCCTGCGGCCTTGTTGAACGTCTCGCCTATGCAGTACGTCGGGATGCCGACAGGGTCTTTGTAGGCCAGCGTGCGCAGCCCCTCGGCTGGCACGGCGCAGGCCACACAGATTGCGACCCACGTCTTTTTGTTCACTTCAGACCACGCCAGGCGGCGTATGCCGCGATCACGGAGGCAGCGATACCCGAGACCCACTTGACCAGCTTCCCCATCGTCTTGCCGGTGACGAGCAGGTCGCGGACCTCAGTCGTCACCTTCGTATTTTCGGCAAGCTGCTGCAGACCTGTCGACACCTTTTCGTCGAGGCTCTGAACTTGCTCGTGAAGAACGACCGTCCTCTCGACCTGTCCCTGCATCTTGTTGTCCATTAGCTCGAAGCGTTCGCGAATCTTCTCGAACTGATCGTCGATCACGCGACGACGCTCGACTTCGGGCTGATTCAACACGGTCTCTTTTCCGGTCATGGGATTGGTAGTTTGGTTGTTATGCGAGCGGTGAACCCGGTCAGCGCGACGCTGCCGTCGTAAACGTCGTAGGTCTGCACGCCGGGGAAGTCACGATATGCAGGACTGTCGAACCCGTAAGCCTTGTAGCCGAGGTAGATTCCGAACCGGCCCCATCGCGCCGTGAAGAACGGCAGGCGCTTCGTCCGCACGTACTGGCGAACCGTGCGATCGGGGATGCGGTTGAACCACACGCCGCCATTCGGATCGCCGCCAGGTCGCACCGTGTTCCAGCCGGAGCACGAGAACAGATTGCCGCCGCGCCACCACAGATTGAAGCCGCGCTCTCGATCCTTGATGAACGGATGATTTTGGAACGGCTGCGGACCGTCGCCGAAAACGATCATCGCTGGAATAACACGCTGTCGCGCAGCACGCGCCTGGCCGCGATCAGGACGATCCGCACGAGACGCTTCAGGAACGTGCGCTGCCCGGCAGTGCCGCCGTTCGCGTTGCTCCAAAGGTTGTCGATCGTGTTGTTGATGTCGACCGTCGTCATGTTGAGATCGCTGATGATCTGCGAGTCCGCCTTCGCCGCCTGTCGCTCTGCCTCGTCGAGCGCGGTCCTGCTAATGTTCGATGCTTCGAGTGCGGCCCAATCGGTAGCCAGGTGCGTCGCGATGATCGCCCTGACAGCGTTCTCGTCTGCGTCATCGCACTCGACTGATACCGCAGTAGCGTCGTGCGTACCGACGAACGTGATGCCAGCAAGCCGGATCGCCTCGTTCAGCCTGGCGGCACGCAGTTGCTGTCCTTGAACAAGCGGCTGAATTATTTTCATGCGCGAGCCTCCACGACCATCCTGCGGCCTGTTCCAGAATCTTGAGTTGTTGACGGGTTTTGCGCGGCGTATTTAACTTCTGCTTTGTGCAGCCCAAACGCGACTCGCACAAAGTCCCTGCTAGAAACTAGAGTTTGGTAGTTTGCCCCCGCCGAACCCCATGCCAATCCAGACGACTTCGACATCGGGTATCCGTCAATCAAGGAAACGCGATACGAAGCAAAGGCGTTCGTATCGTTGTACGAATCCGCAGAGTAATCGACCTTGACCTGCGAGCCGACAACAAATCGCTCCATTTCTGGGATCTGCGCGAGCGCCGGGTAGACAGAATTGGTCGAAGGCGTCGCCACGATCCCGTGCTGCGTCGCAAGCTGCACCACTTCGTCGCCGACATAGTTCTTTTGCGTCCCGCAGAATTGCTTAACGCTGATCGGCGCTCCGCTGTTGTATAGCGTGGCGAGGATCGAAGTTTTGTCGCCGTTCCAGATGGCGAACTCAGAGAGCGAGCCGGAAGTGAACTGTGGTGGTAGCCACGCAGTGTTGTAATACTTAACGTAGTCCCAAACCGCGTCGGCGTTCTCGTTCGCGCTCGGGTTCGCGTCGCCAAAAACGATTTGGTTCAGAGCGGTCGCGCCAGTGTTAATCCCGGTGAAATCTGTGACGAGACGCCCATCCTTGAACATCATCGCGTCAGAACCTTTGCCGATGATGTAGACGACGCTATCGTAGGCTTTGTGTTCTAACTGTGGGTAGACACCGGCAGCGGCAAAAGCCACCCCATAGAACTCTTGCGGGAAATACTGAAGCAGTTTTGCGCCATCGTAAACGGCGATGTTGATGCCGCCGCTATCTTTCGTGTTCGTGTTGCTAGACGCACGCACCTTGTACGCAGAGGCGTGGCCGTTGGCGTTGCTCAACGCGAGCGCGTTCTTCAAGTAGTTGCCATCACCGCCCGCAGCGTAGCCGCCTTTGTTCTGCATGAGCTTGCCGCCCTGGATGCTCATGCAGTTGGCTTCAACGCTGGCGGTTCCGGTCGTCCACGTCCAGCCATCAGCCGATGGAAGAACGCCCATCGCCGTGTCTTTCGTCCATGCAGGCGTGACTTGGAAGCCGCCGCCGATCCAGAGCGTGCCGATCTGCGCCGCGCCGAACAGCTTGTCGAAGCTGATCGTCTGTGACGAAAGCTGAGAACCGTTCGCCGCGCTATCTACATACAACCCGACCACATCAGCGCCAGCGCCCTTCGCCGTGATCTTGAGAGCGACATGGTGGTAGCCGGACGACAAATCCACGCTCGTCGCGGTGACGGTTTTCTTCGAGCCTGCGCTGTCGTACACATCCACTTGCGCGAACCCTGTCGTCACGTTCGACCGCAGAACTATGCGATCGTGATCCATGCCGTACTGAATGTCGAGGATCGTCTTGTCCTTCGTCCACGCCTTGCCCGCGATGTGGATGGTGCAATCGGTCAGGTCGAGTCCAGCGAAGTCGCGCAGGTTCTTCACGCGACCGTTCGACTGGTTCAGCGGAGAACCCTCGAAGAACGTCAGGTAGCCATCCGGCGAATTGGAGTCGCCAGCTTGCAGCGATGCGGTAGTGGACGGCGCTTCAACCAGGAAGCATAAGTCCAAAGCCGCCGCCGCTGTCCATGTTGGCGTAGCATCAGCGGCGGCATAGTTCCCGTGCGGATACTTTCCGGTGGATTTGTACTGCCAAACCCAAAAGTTTGCCGGGTCAACCGCGCCGCTAGATTTCAGTGTTAGCCAGTATTGCGTACCCGCAGCAAGGGCGCACGGCGTCGGGAACACGAACCGCACCCACTGGCCGTTCGTGTCGCTACTGTGCAGCTTCCCGCTTTGCGCGGTGGCCGTCCCGTTCGTGATAGCGGTGAAGTTGGCGGTGGGCTTCGTGCCTGTTCCATCGTCCGCCTGAATCCTCATTTCAAGATTGTTCGCCGGATTCCCGGTCTTATAAATCTTCACCCAAATGGCGGCATAAGAATCGGATTTGCTGACTTTGAACCCCTGTGAGACTCCTGTATTCCCGGCTGCGCTGGCTACGTTCGCTATCGCGTCCTGTTCAATTTGCTGAGTTGCCACCTCGAACCTGTACGTCACGCCAGTCGCACCGTCCGCCATCTCGAAGTAGTGCGGAGCGCCGCCCCACTGCTGATTGAAGAACGCAGGCATCAGGCCGGAGGCGATCATGTCGCGGTGTCCGGTGTCGGTGTTCGCGTGGTAGAAACCGCGAAGATCGGAGATCGCCTGCTGTACGGCGGTAGACATTAGCGAGTACGGAATGGTCCCGCCTGACCCGGTGAATCCGAGCGTCGTCCTGGCGGCGGCAGCGTTCACGTCGTCGAGCACGGTCGCCATGAACGCGGACACGGCGACGCCGCCGAGAGACACGAGGTTCACGAGACTGTCAGCCGTCGCGCTCCATCCGATCGCAGCGCCAGCCAGCGGCGCAGGCAGTTCGAGATCGAAGTCCGCAGGGTCGTAGCTGGCGGGCAGCAGGAACGCGCGCGACAGCGCATCCTCGTGCTGCTGCATGATCATCGTCATGTAGTCAAAGGCGTCCTCGTGAACGTCCGCGAAGAACCCGCCCTGATTCCTGATGTCCGTACCCTGCAGCACCGGCACGACGCGGCGAATCGCCATCGAGTAGCCGGTCTTTAGAGTGCCGTTCGCGTTCTGCCACGCGCCGCCGACCACGGCCAGGACGACGGTCCCGCCAGCGGATCGACCTACTCCGGTGACGCTGTAGTGCGTCGGGTAAGTGAGTGTCGTCTCGACGCCGACCGAATCCTTGACGCGAACGTCAAGGTGTGTCGCCGCGAAGATTTTGAACAGGTAGTCAAAGGACGTGGCGGTGTCGTTGCCGATTGCGTCCTCGCGGTAGACCGCATTGATGGTCATCGATCACTCCCTTTTGCGGAGAATAACATCATTGTTTAGGTGCTCCAAACAGCACTGCTGCAGGGTTCTTCGTGTCGCCCTCGGACAGCGCGAAGCCGCCCTCTACAGCACGCCGGACCTGGCCTGCCGGGTAGTGGAACAGGATGCCAGCAGCGTCGTTCAGCGCCTTCCAGAACGCGCCATCGGCCTCGCCCTGCTCGGACTGCTTGACGAGCTTCCCGATCGTCGAGAAGAACCGCGCGCCAGCCGGACCCTCGTAGCCGCTGTATCCCTGAATCACGCTGCCGATCTCGCGCAGGCCGACCATCGTGCCGAACAGGTAGCTCAGGTTCTCGCGGATCAGCTTCTCGACGAGCTTGTCTGGATCGTCCGCGTCGCCCTTCAGCGCCGACTTCATCAGCGCGCCCATCGTCGCAGGCACGATGTAGAGCAGAGCGAAGTCGACGGCCAGGCGTCCGACCGAGATCGGGTTCGAGAACTTCGTGCGCCCGATCGACTCGCGCGACATGTTGTAGGTCACGTTGAAATAGGAATAGAAGCTAGTCCAGATTTTCAGCAGAGGACCGCCGCGCTGGATCGCCGCCATGTCCTTGATCTGCCCGCCGCCCTGCGAGTCGAGCACGGCCTGATCCGCCAGGTCGACCGCGCGCTGCTCGTTGATCGTGCCGTCGTCGTTCAGCGCGTCGCCGTTCGCCATCGCCTTCTCGTAGGCTCCGAGCCAGGTCGGGATGTCCGCGATCTGCTGCGCCTTCGCGATCAGCCAGAAGTAGCTATCGACGACGCCCTGCTTCGTCACCGTGTTGAACGTCGTCGTCCGCATCGCCTGATCGATCCAGCCGGACAGCTTGCCGCTGTTCACGCCGACCTGATTCCTGATCTCGTTGATCTCGCGCTGCTGCGTGCGAAACCTGTTCGCCATGAACGTCGACCGATCCTGAATCCACGCGGCTGACCCTTCCATGCCAGCGCCGCTCGACAGCCATCGACGCATCCCTTGGCCGACGTGCATCGGTCCGATCCGCACCATCGACTGCGCCAGGCCAAGCGGCTGCAGCAGCGAGGTCATCAGGTTCCAGCCGAGGCCAGCGATCGTCGCGCCTTGCCGCAGGTAGTTGATCGACTTCTCGAACGCGCCGACCGCAGGGATGTCGCCAGCCGCGATGTCGGTCAGCGTGTTCTGAATCTGCTTGTATGTCACGTCGCCGTAGACCTCGATCACCGATCCAGAGACCGGCTTCGAGCGCAGGATGCGAGTCACGTCGATCAGCATCTCGTGGTGCGACAGGTCGTGCGTGACCTGCGTCACGTGCTCGAAGATGACGCCGAAGTCGAGCCGGATCGGACGGTTCACGCCCTCGACCCGTTCCTTCGTGTGACCGCGCCGCGTGGTCTGCGACGTGTAGCCGCCGCGCATCATCTGCTCCGCCGCCTCTTTGATGCGGTCGCCGTGCGCCGCAGCGTCCTGGCGATCGTCGTAGCGCAGCGGGAAGTAGCCGCCAGCGAACTCGCCGAATTTGGTCATGACCGGACTGCGCTCAACCTTCGCCGGAGCGATCCCGTTCACGCGCTTTTCCTTCGCCTCGATCTCCGTCCAGTAGGAGTCGATGAAGTCCCAAACGCCTTGAACGAACTTCCAGTCGCGCGCGTCGAGCGTGTTCAGGATCGACTCGATCTGCACCGTCGTCCATCCGTAGCCGTCCATGATCTTCTGACGGTTGTCGTTGTTGCCCCAATTCAGCGCGACCATCAGGCGAGCCATCTTCGTCAGCGAGCCGCCGATCTCCGGCACGACGCGCTTCACGTACAGGTCCGCGCCCTCTTTGCCAGCGTACAGTTCAAACAGCTTTTGCAGTTTCTTCGTCGAGTCCGCGTTCATCGCGGCCTCACGGTTCGCGGCCTCGTTGATCGGGCGCATCACGTACTCCCACAGCGCGCCGCCGTCCTTCCAGCCGTCCATCTGGCGCAGCATGTTCGCGAGCTTTCGGTGCATCCCGAACCACGTGTCGACGAACCGCAGCGCCTCGTCGGTCGGCAGGCGGCTCTCGATCTGCTTGCCCTTCACCTTCGTCGCGTTGCCACGGATCGAGGTCTCGATCTCGTCGACCACTTCGGCTAGGTCGCGGTTCTTCTGCGCGGTCAGCAGCCGGTTCTTCAGCTTCGCCATGTGCTCGATGTGCTTCACGCTGTCACGCACGCCGCGCAGTTCCTCGACCGTCATGTCCTTGTAGTTCGTCCGCGTCTCGACGACAACATCGTCCGGCAGGTTGACCTGCTCGCCCGCTGCCTCTTTCTGCGCGACCCATGCCGCGAGCGACTTGCGGCGTTCGAGCGCCTTCTGCGACACCT
>Ga0247727_10012989_pt1 | contig 14147 bp, 12 predicted proteins | sample WisWelCaveWW1625_FD_202498 | JGI IMG/M metagenome (GOLD analysis project Ga0247727, IMG submission 202498) | Biofilm microbial communities from Wishing Well Cave, Virginia, United States - WW16-25 | ecosystem: Environmental > Aquatic > Deep subsurface > Groundwater > Cave microbial mat | place... | reverse complement strand
CCGTTGCTTTTAAGGAACACAGAAAACCTATCCCCTGCAGCAACTTTGATAACATTTGTTAATCCTGAAACCTGAACAGGAAGCAATAGAGGGGCTGACACAAGTGCATCATTTCCAATCTGACCGCTAGCATCGCTGCCCCATGCCCATGCTGTGCCATCGCTTTTCGCAGCAAGCATGTGGGTGTAGCCGGCAGAAATATCAACAATGCCTGAAAGAAATCCTGTTCCCGGAGGGTCTTTTACCTGAAAGCAAATGCTATTAGTTGCGACAGTAGTATTGTTTCCCATTTCTCCGTTGCCGCCATAACCCCATGCATAAACTGAGCCATCACTTTTTAAAGCCAAAGAATTACCGCCAACAGCAAAACCTCCCCCACTTACTTTTATGATGCCACTTAGAAATCCTGATGCCGGTGGGTTTCTTACTTGAACTGCCACATCCCTGTTAAGAACAGTTCCGTCTCCCATCTGGCCATAATTATTATAGCCAAACGCCCAGGCAGTGCCATCGCTCTTAACAGCGAGACAATGCCAGTAACCTACATCAAGCGATGTAACAGAAGAAAGTGAGCCGGCAGCGGGCATGGTAACCGGAGTATATATAAATGTTGTGGGCGGATTAGGGAAGCCCAATTGGATTGCTCCATTCGCTCCAGCAGAACGGGGCTTGTTGTCATCGCAAAGCACTACAGAGAAATCATATCCTGCTGCTATTGACTGGCAAAATATAATTTGAAAATTAAATGCAAATAAAACTGTGAAAAAAAAAATCAGGAAACTATAAGGACATTGATAAATCATTCCACAAAATTAAAAATATCCTTCAATAAAAAAAATTCAAGAGAGAGAATAATTATCACGGACTATTAGGTATCGCTTTGGACAGAAATCAATTATCAAAGTGAGTTCCCTTCTTTGCTCTTTTGCTTCGCATCCTCAGGTTTAGCCCTTCTACCAATAATGAGAACGCCATGGATACATATATATACTGTTTGGGCACGTGAACATGAAATGCGTCAAGGATTAATATCATTCCTATCATCAGCAGGAAAGCAAGCGCGAGCATTTTTATAGTTGGGTGCTTATTGATGAAATCGCTCACTCTTTCTGAAAACCAGAGCATGATTGCCATTGCAACTATAACTGCCGCAACCATTATCAGCACATTGGAAACTAAACCTACAGCAGTGAGAATTGAATCAAAAGAAAAAATTATGTCTATGAAAACTATTTGCATGATAATGGCATTTAACGCAATCTTCTTAATATTCATTCCCGCCTCGTCCTTTCCTTCAATCTTGTTATGAATTTCAAGTGTGGTTTTGATTAAAAGAAAAACTCCTCCGGCAAATAATATGAGGTCACGCCCTGTTGCGCCAAAATCACTTATATAGAATAGCGGCTTTTTCAATCCTATCACCCAGGTGATGCTGAACAAAAGGGCGATACGCATTAACAGGGCAAGCGACAATCCAACCGCTCTCGCCTTGCGCTGATCCTTTCTATCAGGAAGTTTTCCGGCTATGATCGCTATGAAAATAATATTATCTATTCCCAGAACAATCTCCAGCACCGAAAGCGTGAGCATGCTGATGGCTGCTTGTACCGAAAAAAGCTCCTGAAAGTTCTGCGTTAAGTCCATTTTTTTTCTGTTGAGACAAAAATACTCAGAAAAGTTTCGTTTCAACTGAAATTATTCTAATTCATTTTCAGCAAGTTATACCAAATACACGGCTTAACACGGTATTATGTGTTGCAAGGTACTGTTTTATGTATACCTTTGTCGTGTCAATCAGTAAAACATAAACAAAATAAAACCAATGGACATTGAAAACACACAGGCGCAGATGAGGAAAGGAGTCCTAGAGTTTTGCATTCTTGCCACACTCACGAACGGGGACGCATATCCCACCGAGATTATTGACAAGATGAAAGAAGCAAAACTCGTTGTGGTGGAAGGAACTCTCTATCCCCTGCTTACACGCCTGAAAAACATGGGTCTACTCAGTTATCGCTGGGAAGAATCTACATCGGGACCACCGCGCAAATACTACAAACTCACTCCTGTTGGAAAACAATTCCTGAAGGAACTGGAATCCACCTGGGATGACCTGGTAAAAGCAGTAAACAAAATCACTAACTAATTTTAATACACAAACAAAATGAACAAGACAGTAAACATAAACCTAAGCGGAATCATCTTTCACATTGATGAAGATGCTTACGGAAAACTATCGAGTTACCTTGCCACTATAAAAGGATATTTCTCTGAGTCGGAAGGCAGAGATGAAATCATGGCGGACATCGAGAACCGCATTGCCGAAATGCTTTCTAAAAAAATTTCTGACAGGAAGCAAGTCGTGCTGATGATGGATGTGGATCGTGTGATAGAAGTAATGGGCAAGCCAGAGGACTTCGCAGGAGAAAAAACTCAAAGTGAAGAAACAAAAAAAGAACAACCCACTTACAGTTCGTCAGGAAAACGCAGAAGGGTTTTCCGCGATAGCGACAACTCAATTCTTGGAGGTGTATGTTCCGGGATAGGAGCGTATTTCAATATTGATCCATTGTGGCTTCGTCTTGCACTCGTAGCAAGTTTCTTTGCCTTCGGAACAGGATTCCTTCTTTACATTGTATTATGGATAGTAATCCCTGAAGCAAAAACTTCCGCTGAAAAATTAGAAATGAGCGGAGATGACATCAATGTTTCCAACATCGGAAAAAAAGTGGAAGAAGAAATGAAACACTTCGGGAAGAAAGTGGAGAACTGGGGAGAAGAAGTTAAAAAAAGTAATCCCGCTAAAAAGGCCGAAACCTTCATAGGAAAGTTTTTTGATTTCCTTGGTTCAGTATTTGGCGCGTTCTTCAAAGTGTTCGTGAAACTGCTGGGCGTATTCATTGCCATAGTAGGCATGCTCCTGCTGGTAGGAATGATAAGTTCATTATTCGGAGGAACAGGATTTGTTCACATTGACGGAGAATCATTTTCTATTCGTGACGGTTACAATATGTTCTTTGAAAGTCAGGAGCAGGAAGTGCTTGCCAGTTTCGCAATTTTTCTTTTTATAGGAATTCCGCTCATTATGCTCGTGTACGGTGGAGTAAAACTTCTCATTGGAATAAAAACCAAAAACAAATTTGTCGGAATGGGAGCCGGCATTCTGTGGCTGGTAGGATTACTTCTTGTAATCATTCTCGGAAATCAGGTGAGCGGATTATTTGCAGAAGAAGCAACAAGCAAAAACATTTTCACAATCGCTCAGCCGAAGTGCGACACACTTTTTCTGAAAGTGAAAGGAGGTGCAGACAACTACGAGCGCGAACGAAGAGGAAAATACTTGAAAGTGAAAATAAACAAGCGCAATGTAATTTCATCTGACAGCGCCAATCTCAATTTTGGATTTCCCGAACTGAATATTGTAAGAGGAGAAACCGACAGTTTCGAAATAGTTGTTTATGGAGAAGCAAGAGGTAAAGACCGAAAAGAAGCATTGCACCTGGCAAAAAATATCCTGTATGATGTCTCTCAAAAAGATTCGCTCGTAGAGTTCGCTTCTTTCTTTTCCGTTCCGAAAGATGAAAAATGGCGCGGTCAGCAAGTGCATATTGAGGTGCGCGTGCCAAAAGGGAAAACAGTTTTCATAACTAAAAGCATGAAACGTATAATGTATGACGTAAGAAACGAAACCGACACATGGGACGGAGACATGGTCAACCGCAGATGGCTCATGGGCGAAGAAGAACTTCGCTGCCTGGATTGTGACGGACTTGATACAGAGCACGGAAAAAAATGGAAGAAACAAATTGAAAAAGAAATTTCCGATTCAATTGAAAAAAAAATTTCTAATGCACTAGAGATAAACGAGAAAGACTAAAAAATAAACTTCACTTAATAAAAACAAAATCAAATGGAAACTCAAACACAAAACACAGTAATAAAAAATGCTTTCAGAAGAAGAAGCAAACTTCTCCTCACAGCATGCATAATGGTGAGCATATCAGCAGGATGGCTTCTTGGAAATTTAACCACCAATGCCTTCTCGCAATCGGTAACAAAAAATGCGGATCGCGACAATAGCATCCATCTTCCGTCTTTTTCTGTTAACGGGGAAACACTTCCCACCATTATGCTTACAGAATTTTCAGTTATTGCTAAAAACAAATAAGTTATAAATAATAATATCTATAATTCTAAAAAAAATAACAAATGGAAACTCAAACACAAAACACAGAAAAAAAGAAAGAAGCAAAAAAAGTAGGTGGAGTATTATTTACTGGCTGCATGTTCATCGGGATGGCGGCTGGCTGGTACTTCGAACATTTCAATATCGGTTTGTTCGCTGGGATGGGAATGGGTTTCATCATGATGGCGGTAGTGATTGCATCTGCAGCAAATAAGAGATAGTTAAAAATTGTTAAACCATATTGCATTTAATTCATCAAACAAGAAAAGCAGTATTATTGTCTATATGAAAAAATCGTTTCTTCTCATATTTGCTTTTTTCCTTCTTATTTCTTACTTATCCTTCGCTCAGCAATGGCAAGGCACTGGCGGTGGTGGCAACATGAAAGAGATGGCTGAGAAAATGAAAGTCGGGCAGTTTTACGGAAAGATTATAGACAGCACATCTAACAAAGCAGTTGAGTACGCATCAGTTCAACTTATCGGCAGTGTATTTGACACCGTGACAAAATCAATGAAGCAGGGTGTCGTGGTAGCGGGGCAATTAACACAGGAAAACGGGGAATTCCGATTGGAAAAAATCAATGTGACGGGTAAGTTCATGCTGAAAATTTCAGCGATGGGTTACGGCACAAGGGAACTCCCTGTTTCCTTCAACTTCGACATGGAGAAAATGAAAAGCGGAAACTTCCAGGGAGCAATGGGAGCGATGTATAAAGATTTAGGGAACATAAAAATAAAACCGCAGGCAACTCAGTTGAAAGAAGTCACTGTTGAAGGAGTCACTCCTGTATTCGAACTCAAACTCGACAAAAAAGTTTTTAATGTGGATAAGGACATGAGTTCCGCAGGAGGAACTGCCGAAGACATTCTTAAAAAAGTTCCTTCTGTGAGCGTGGATATGGATGGCAACGTAACAGTACGGAATTCTTCTCCCGAAATTTTTGTAGACGGCAAACCCACCACGCTCACCATTGACCAGATTCCAGCCGAAGCCATTCAAAGCATTGAAGTGATTACAAATCCATCCGCGAAATATGACGCATCAGGCGGTGGCGGTGGAATCCTGAACATTGTTTTGAAAAAAGACAAGCGCATGGGCTACAACGGAAGCATTCGCGGGGGCGTTGACCAGCGCGGAAAAATGAATGGCGGTGGCGACATGAACGTGCGCGATGGAAAAATAAATTGCTTCATCAGCGGCAACGTGATGCAGCGCTACAACATTTCGGAAGGAAAAACAAACAGAAATAATTTAATAGGCAATCCGCTCACCAACATTTTCCAAACACAAACAAACATTAACGATGGAATGTTTTTGCATTCGAGAGGCGGCATTGACTGGTTCATGAACAACCGCAACACATTTACCTTTGCCGGAAATTATGTACAAGGAAAATTTCAGCCGACAGACGAACTCAATACAACCACCGATACAGTGGATAACAATTCCTCTTCCTCCTACTTCCGCCTTTCCGAAACCGGAAGGAAGTTTCACAACGCGGGAGGTTCCGTTCAATACAAACATTTATTTCCGAAGGAAGAAAAAGAATTGACTGCCGATGTGAACTACAACAAAAGCCAGTTTGATGGATGGGGAGATTACAGTTCACAATATTATGACGGCAGCGGAAATCAAACCGGAAACCCGATTCTGCAGAACATGAAATCAAACGGATACACCGAGATTTTCAGCGCACAAACCGACTACACGCTTCCCATCAACGGAAAAGCAAAGTTTGAGACAGGCGCGCGCGGAACCAACCGAAATTTTTTAAGTAAGACAGAAAACTTTCTGAAGAACGACAGCACGGGCGAGTTCGACCCCATAAAAAACCAGAGCAGTAATTATAAATTCAACGACCAGGTGTATGCAGGCTACCTTATATATGGGAAGCAATTCACTAAAACAAGTTTCCAACTAGGCTTGCGCGGAGAAAGTTCTTTTTACATAGGAGAATTAGTCGATTCGAACAAAACTTTTAAAAATTATTTTCCTATAAGTTTATTTCCCAGCGGTTCGGCTACTTATAATGTAAATGATAAAGACAATTTTCAACTTTCTTATTCGCGAAGAATCAGCCGTCCCACTTTTTTTCAATTAATTCCTTTTACAGATTACTCCGATTCGCTCAATCTCCGCAGGGGAAACGCAGGATTGAAACCCGAGTTCACGCACTCGCTTGAACTTTCTTTTCTCAAGGTTATCAATGTGCACAACAATGTGCTCCTCACCGGTTATTTCAAAACTTCTACTGATTTAATTACAAGTTACCAGGTGAGCGAATACGACACGGTGCTCAAGCGCAACGCCATCATCAGCACCTATGAAAACGCAGACGCAAGTTATGTTTATGGAGGAGAACTCACTAGTAAGCACTCCGTGAAGAAGTGGCTCGAGTTCACGCTGAACGGAAACGCCTATTACGCTGTTCTTGATGCAAAAAATATTGAAGCCAATCTCACTAACGAGCGCTTCAATTGGAACGCAAAAGGAAACTTCACTATCAAACTCCCGAAGAATTTTTCTGTTCAACTCTCGCCCGAATACAAAAGCCAAAGCGCTGTACCGGTGAGCGGAAGCGGAAGCAATAAATTTGGCGGACCCACAGGCGGAATGGGCGGACAAGGATGGGGCGGAGGAAATTCTGCCACCGCGCAGGGCTATGTGCAGGCGCGCTGGAGCGTGGAAGGTTCTGTTAAATTTGAATTCATGAAGAACAAAGCCGCCAGCATTACGCTGAATGTGCGTGATATTTTTTCCACCGACATTAACGAAACTTATACCGAATCGGTTTACTTCACGCAAACCACCACGCGCATCCGCGACCCGCGGTTTGTAAAATTAAATTTCTCTTACCGCTTCGGAAAATTTGACGCCTCCATCTTCAAACGCAAAAACATGAAGATGAATATGGATGGAATGGACATGGGGATGTAACTACATCACACTCACCAGCGAACTATGGCTCACCGCGTTTTCTTCGGCAGGATGTGAGAGAAATTTTTCGTGCACCTTTACCTTATTATAGTCATTCATGAGAAGTTTGCGGTCAATACGCTCTGTTACAGGTATGCTCATCTTTTTATACAGCGCTTCATACTCGTAAATCCGCATGCGGTTCATCGGCTGAACGCTGTTGTCAATCCACTTCCATGCGCTATCAGAAAATTTCAGGAAGTTGTAAATAGTAATGCTGCCGTCCATGTGCGCGAAGTGGTCGCTCAGGTCAATGGCATGGCTCATCACCCCGCCTTTTTTGCAGAGGCGTTTCAGTTTTTCAAGAATGCCTTTCAGAATTTTCGGATAGATATGTTCAAAGGTATTGTTCGAAGTAACTAAATCAATGCTCGCATCAGGCAGATAAAGTTTGCGCGCGTCCATCACCATATACACGATGTGATGTTTCTCCAGCAGGTCAAAAAAATCTTTGGAAGGATTCTCTGCTTCTGACAAAACAATCTTCAACCGCTCCTGCGAAATACCAGGAAGAAACTTTTCCAACTTTCCGTTCTTATGATACTCGGAAAATTTTCGGAGTGTGGCAAGCGTGAGCACCGGGTTGCTGAGGCGCGTCAAGTCAACAGTGGTAATGCTTCCAGCCCCGTACAAAAACATTCCTGCGGGAACAACGGGATACCACCCCGTGCCGACTTCAAGATGAGAAAAATCTTTTGTTGAATTATATTTCCTGAAGTTTTTGTAATGCTGCGCGCAGTGAATCAAGCGGTCTTCAAAATATTCATCCGACAAATGAACTCCGCGCGTAACATATTTCTGAAACAGGAAATTGATATTATGGCTGTAAGGAAGAAATGAAATTCCCTTCTGAACAATCGCTTTTGCAATCCATTTTGCCATAAGATTGCGAAGATAAGAAAGACATCAAGTGGTGATAAAATTTGATTTCCTCATCCTTAAAATCGTTAATCGCATTGTTATCTTTCATTATATTTGTCCGCATTGATTATGGCACGAAAAAGTACCAGTGAAAGCACAGCACAGAAAATATCTTTTGAGGATTTCAAAAAAACTATCCTCAACGATTACCGCATTGCTAATGAAAGCCGTGAAACAAGTTTACTCGGCAGAAAGGAAGTACTCACAGGCAAAGCCAAGTTTGGAATTTTCGGTGACGGAAAAGAAGTGGCGCAGATTGCCATGGCGAAAGTTTTCCGTGAAGGAGATTTCCGTTCCGGTTATTACCGCGACCAGACTTTTATGCTCGCGACCGAAACACTTACGCTGGAACAATGGTTCGCGGGTTTATACGCGCATGCCGATGTAGAAGCCGACCCTATGAGCGCAGGCAGGCAAATGGGCGGACATTACGCCACGCGCTCGTTGAATTCTGACGGCACGTGGAAAGATTTAACCAAGATTAAAAATTCTTCTTCTGATGTATCTCCTACGGGAAGTCAAATGCCGAGGTTGCTCGGACTTGCGCTTGCTTCAAAATTTTATCGCAACAATCCTAATCTGGTCAGCGAAGAATTCAAAATATTTTCTAACGAAGGAAATGAAGTAGCATTCGGCACCATCGGTGACGCGAGCACCAGCGAAGGAATGTTTTGGGAAACGATAAATGCAGGAGGCGTTTTGCAAGTGCCCATGATTGTCTCTGTTTGGGATGACGGACATGGAATTTCTGTTCCGAAAAAATACCAAACCACCAAAGAAGATATTTCTGAAGTGCTAAAGGGTTTCCAGCGCGATGAAAATAAAAATGGCTATGAAATTCTGAAAACCCGCGGGTGGGATTTTCCTCACCTCTGCGAAACATATGAGAAAGCAGTGAAGATTGCGCGCGATGAGCACGTTCCTGTTTTGGTTCACGTAGATGAAATGACACAACCGCAGGGGCATTCCACTTCAGGTTCGCACGAGCGATACAAATCGAAAGAGCGTTTGCAATGGGAAATTGACTTTGACCCAATAAAAAAAATGCGCGAGTGGATATTGAATTCTGCGATTGCTTCTTCAGAGGAATTAGATAAAATTGCATCTGACGCGAAACAGCGCACACGCGAAGCAAAAAGTAATGCGTGGAAATCTTTCAATGCCCCCATTAAAGAAGAATTGAACGCTGTTCTTTCCCTGCTAAATGAATTAAACGGAACGGAAGAATTAGTCAGCGAACTTAAGTCTGCCATTGACCCTTCGAGAAAAGAAGTGATTTCCACAGCGAGAAAAGCATTGTGGCTCACATCAGGAGATAATTCCGAAGGAAGGCAAAAACTTTCTTCGTGGACAAAAAAGCAGATGACGCTGAACTTTGAGAGGTACGGTTCTTCTCTTCACAGCGAATCAGAATTTTCTGCGCTAAAAGTTTCTCCTGTTGCCGTTGAATATACAGATGACAAACAATTGGACGGACGAGAAGTTCTCCGCGAAAACTTTGACGCGCTACTTACAAAATATCCTGCCGTGCATATTTTCGGAGAAGACTCAGGAAAAATTGGCGGAGTGAATCAAGGGCTGGAAGGATTGCAGAAAAAATACGGAGAGCACAGAGTATTTGACACAGGAATCCGCGAGTGCACCATCATCGGGCAGGCAATCGGAATGGCGATGCGAGGACTTCGTCCCATAGCAGAAATTCAGTATTTGGATTATTTGCTTTATGCTTTACAAATTCTTAGCGATGACTTGGCAACCGTTCAGTACAGAACAAAAGGCGGACAGAAAGCACCCGTCATCATCCGCACGCGCGGGCATCGCCTCGAAGGAATTTGGCACAGCGGTTCTCCTATGGGAATGGCAATAAATGCTTTGCGCGGAATTCACGTTTGCGTTCCAAGAAATATGACAAAGGCATCCGGATTTTACAACACTATTCTTGCAGGTGATGAACCAGCGCTGGTGATTGAACCGTTGAATTCATACCGACTGAAAGAAAAATCACCTTCCAACTTTGGTGAATATAAAATCCCTCTTGGTGTTCCTGAAATTCTCAAAGAAGGAAATGATGTTACGCTGGTCACCTACGGACCGAACTGCAGAATTGCAATGGAATCTATTTCTCATCTTGAGAAAAAAAATATTTCCGTTGAACTGATAGATGTACAGACCTTGCTTCCGTTTGATATTCATCATTCCATTGTTGAGTCATTGAAAAAAACTAATCGTATTGTTTTCATGGATGAGGATGTGCCGGGTGGTTCTTCTGCATATATGATGCAGAAAGTTCTCGAAGAACAAGGCGGATATAACTTTCTGGATTCTGAACCGAAAACTATTTCAGCAAAAGCACATCGTCCCGCCTACGGAAGCGATGGAGATTATTTTTCAAAGCCGAGTGTAGAGGATGTCTTTGAAGTGATTTATGATTTGATGCACGAATCAAATCCAAATAATTTTCCTAAACTTTATTAAGGTGAACAGAATCACCGAATCAGATTCCCGTTACAACCATCTGGAGAAGATGGAGATCAAAAAACTTCTTGTTAGCATTAATAAAGAAGATAAAACCGTTGCATTCGCGGTTCAGAAAGCAATTCCCGCTATAGAAAAATTAGTAAAGGTGATTGTCAAAAAAATGAAACGAGGCGGAAGGTTATTTTACATGGGTGCAGGTACGAGCGGAAGATTGGGAATTTTGGATGCTTCTGAATGTCCTCCAACGTATGGAGTTCCGCAGGGAATGGTGATTGGATTAATTGCAGGTGGCGACAAAGCCATCCGCAAAGCGGTGGAGTTTGCAGAAGATGATACAGAGCAGGGATGGAAAGATTTGAAAGCAAATAAAATTTCTAAAAAAGATGTTGTGATTGGAATCACTGCTTCAGGAACAACTCCTTATGTGGGGGGTGCATTGGAAAAATGTAACAAGAATGGAATTATTACGGGTGGAATCACCTGTAACCCGAGAAGTCCAGTTGCGAAAACGGCAAAACACTCGATAGTAGTAGTTGTAGGACCGGAATTCGTAACAGGAAGCACCCGAATGAAATCAGGCACCGCACAGAAATTCGTTTTGAATATGATCTCCTCAGCCGTAATGATAAAACTCGGACGCGTGCGCGGAAATAAAATGGTGGATATGCAACTCTCCAACAACAAACTCGTTGACCGTGGAACAAAAATGATTATGCGCGAACTTAAACTCCCCTACTCTGTTGCTAAAAAATTGCTCTTGAAATACGAAAGTGTGAGAAAGGCGATAAATGCAATCAGGTAATTACTCTTGAAATCTCTTCAAATCGTTTTTGGTGAAAGTCCATTCAGGAGTGTGTAGTGTTTCACCAAAATCAGCAGAATACCAGGGGCTTAGTTTTTCATCATTCGGGTTTTTAAGAATCTGCGTTTCCTGCGCAGGCATGTAGCTTTGGGCGAGCATGAAAATTTTCTGATTTGTTTTAGAATTCACTGCAACGTCTACAACAATTATAGCATGACCGGGGCTTCCGCCAAGAATAAATACATCTCCTATTTGCAAATCCTCAATTGGAACAGATTTCATTTCTTTCGATAAAGATAATGAACCCGCATAAGAAAAAATCATCTCCATGTAATTCCAGAAATCCTTGTAGGTGTTGGATGGCTGGGCAGATTGTTTCCATGAAGTTTTATTTCCGTTGACAGCAATTCTCTTTCCTTTCATCCATTCAGAATAATCCACTCTGAAACCATTTGTGAAGTTGAAATGAATTTTATCGTATTGCTTTTGCTCAAATAAATATTCAGCATGCAATCTCATTACCGCGTCCGCGCATTGGTGTAAATCTTTCATTCCAATTGACAAATCAACTACAGCGTCATAAACTCCTTCTGAATTTTTCTCCTCACCATTATAATATTTTACTTTACTTCCATTGGGTTTAAGAGAAAGTTTTCTGAGGTAATTGCCAAAAGAGTTTGAATCTTCTTTTGTTCGCTCGAATCCTTCAGGCAAAAGAAACCTGGCTTCAAGCGTCTTGCCGGATGGATCTATTAAAGATTTGTCAACCTGAATTTCAGAGAAAGCAATTTCCTGGACAGGTTTCTGTTTTTCTGAAACAGAAATATTTCCACAGGAAAAAAATAGAAAAATAAAAATGAAAAGTTCGTAAAGCATCGGCTTCATTAAAGCGCTTTTTCTTTTATTTGCTCGGTGATTTTTCTTCCGGGGTAAACTTTGAGCGCTTCATCCAAACAAATCATTGCATTTTTCAAATCTTCAATTTTTAAAACGTATGCAATACGCACTTCATCCTTCCCTGCTTCGGGAGTGAAATAAAAACCTGTGGCGGGCGCAAGCATCACTGTTTGATTCTTATACTCAAACTTCTCCAACAACCATTGGCAGAAAGCATCTGAATCATTTACAGGCAATCGTGCTATACAATAAAACGCTCCTTCGGGTTTCGGACAGAAAACTCCGTCTATTTTATTCAACGCGTCAATTACAAAATCTCTTCGTGCCACATATTCTTTTTTTACATTATCAAAATAGGATTGAGGTGTATCAATTGCCGCTTCCGCAGCAACCTGACCGAATGTCGGAGGACTCAATCTCGCTTGTGCAAACTTGAGAGCATTTGCAATCACTTCATTATTTTTTGAAATGAGTGCGCCAATTCTCGCTCCGCAGGCACTGTATCGCTTCGAAACAGAATCAAGAAGAACCACATTGTTGTCGATGCCTTTCAGACGCATCACGGAAAAATGCTCTTCAGTTCCATAGCAAAATTCACGATACACTTCATCTGCAAATAAAAACAAATCATGTTTCTGCACCAAGTCGCGAAGCGCTTCAAGTTCAGTTTTAGAATATAAATATCCGGTAGGATTATTCGGATTGCAAATCATGATTGCTTTTGTTTTCTTTGTAATCACTTTTTCAAATTTAGTGATGGAAGGAAGAGCAAATCCGCTTTCAATATAGGAACGCACGGGCTTGACAACCACTCCCGCTTGAGTAGAAAATCCATTATAATTTGCGTAGAAAGGTTCTGGAATAATTATTTCATCTCCTTCGTTCAGGCAGGTCATCATTGCAATTTCAATCGCTTCAGAACCGCCTGTTGTAATCAGGATATCCGTATAATCGATATTGATATTATGCTTTTTGTAATACTCAGCAAGTTTTTTACGATAACTTTCTATTCCTGCGCTGTGCGAATACTCCACCACTTTAGGCGCAAATTTTTTTATCGCGTTTAGCATCGTTTCAGGAGTTTCAATATCGGGCTGACCGATATTTAGGTGATACACTTTTCTTCCTGCTTTCTTTGCTTGCTCCGCATACGGAACCAATTTTCGTATCGGTGATAGAGGCATTTGGTGGGCTTTGTGGGAAATCTTAGGCATAACTTTGAAATTACAAATATAGAATGAAGAATGACGAATTAATACAGATACAAACTTATTACTTTTTCGTTTCTTTTTCAGATTTATCTTCCAGAATTACTCCTTTGAAACGGAGTTTTGTAGGAGAATTCACTGCGTTAGAAATCACATCTACTGTCCTATCCTGCCTGTCGAATTTTTCTTTTGTGTTAAAGGTGATGAGAATTATTCCTGAATCGCCCGGCTTGATTGGAAAATGCGGATAATCAGCAACAGTGCATCCGCAAGCAACTTCAATGTTTGCAATATAGAGAGTATCTGTCCCGGAATTTTCAAAGTAGTATTCAATCTTGACAACAGATCCCTGTTTAACAAATCCAAAATTATATTTTGGATCTTTCACTTTCAGGAAAGCACCCTGCCCTTTTTCCTGTGCAGAAAGAAAGTAGAAAAAAAATATCCCGCACAAAATAAAAATGCACGGGATGGTTTTCTGAAATTGTTTCACAAATCAAGATGCGCTTAGTGAGGCGCAGGAGGAGTGATAGTAGTTGTAGTAGTTGCAGGAAGAGTTGGAGCCGGCTTTACGATGCCTTTTATCTTCAATGTTTTGCTTGGAGTTTTCCCGTTAGAAGCAACAGTAATTGTTTTCTCAAAATTTCCTACGCGCTTTGTATCATAGTGAACTTTT
>Ga0247727_10012988_pt1 | contig 14148 bp, 16 predicted proteins | sample WisWelCaveWW1625_FD_202498 | JGI IMG/M metagenome (GOLD analysis project Ga0247727, IMG submission 202498) | Biofilm microbial communities from Wishing Well Cave, Virginia, United States - WW16-25 | ecosystem: Environmental > Aquatic > Deep subsurface > Groundwater > Cave microbial mat | place... | reverse complement strand
CTTCCTGTTGAGCCATTCCTGCGCCCGTTTTTTCGCTTCGGAAATCTGAGCTGCGGTCATGCGCCGGGCCAGTGTTTCCAGATGAATACCAGCCACGCCATATCCCTGCTCGTTGCTCAAGAACAGCCACATGTAGGCCTCGACCGGGTCCAGTGGCAGCGCGCTCTGGCCGGAAAACATCATGCCCAGATAGCACTGAGCCGTGGCATGTCCCTGTTCGGCCGCCTTGCGAAACCAGGATTCGGCCTGCTTCTCGTCCTTTGCAAAGTGCCGGCCGGTGAAGTAGAGGAACCCGAGATTGTTTTGGGAAGGCGCATAACCCTGCTCCGCGGCCTTGCGGTACCATTGCAACGCCTCGTTGATGTCGCGCGGAACGCCGGAGCCATCTTCATAGGCGAGACCCATGTGGTCCTGCGCGGCCGCGTGTCCCTGTTCCGCGGCTTTGCGGTACCACTTCAGCGCCTCGGCGGGGTTGGCCGCGACCCCGTCGCCCTCCTCGTACTTCCGCCCGAGCTGATATTGTTCCTCCGGTTGCGTGGGAGCAGTAGGAGCTTTGGGCTGTTTCTTTGGCTGTGCAGTAACTCCTGGCGCTGCCAAAAGAAAAAGCGCGTAGACAAACGCAAGGAAGCGAAGAAAGGCCCGCGTCGAACCCCAGAGATGCTTCGCTGCGCTCAGCATGACAGTAAACCTACCCTCGGGAGCCCTTGGACGCCGTGATGTCGAGGTTCACTTGGTCCACGATGCCGACGATGGTGGCTTCCGTGGGGGTTTCGCCGGGCAGGAAGGGGAAGCTGGCCTCGCGGCCGCGGCACCAGTAGATGGTTTCGCCGGCGCCGGCGCCCACCGAATCAATGGCCACAAACGCGCGCCCCTTGTCGTGCCCGTGCTTGTCCACCGGCTGCACCAGCAGCAGTTTGTGCCCCACCAACGAAGCGTTCTTGATGGTGCAGACCACGTTGCCGATGATGCGACCGAGCTGCATCGGTTCAGTGACGAGTGATGAGTGACGAGGGCACCGCGAGATTCCGGCTCTTGAAGCTCGCTAAAACGCTCTCGATTGCATCGCGAATATTGGTCAGCGCTTCGTCTCGCGTGTCTCTCTGGAAAACGCAACCCCTTAGGACAGGGCAACTCACGACGTAGCCACCAGTCGCATCAGTCTCGAGAATCACGCGGCAGCCACTAGCGATTGCTTTGATTCGAGTCTTCATGGGTGCAAGACGTACAGTCTCAGTCTCTGTGTGCTCTGCGCCTCTGTGGCTATCTTCGCTTTGCGGCCGCAGCCAACTCGGCTTCGTGAGCCTCGTCGAGCTTCACCGTATCCACAATGCCGACGATGGCGCAGTCCACCGGACGGTCCTTGCAACTTTCGGCGTTGCGCGCCGAACTGCCGCTGACCACCAGCACGGTTTCGCGGAAGCCCGCGGCCACCGTATCCACGGCCACCAAATAGCCCGCTTCGTCCTGCCCTTGCGGGGAGATGGGTTTCACGATGAGCAGTTTCTTGCCTTCCAGCCGCGGGTCTTTGCGCGTGGCAACAACGGTACCGACAATGCGGGCGAGAATCATGGCGACTGGTGACTCGTGACGGGTGACTGGTGAGGGCTCCTGAGAAGGTGAGTCATCGTCTGGGACCTTTGGACTCTTTGACCCTGTGCGAGAAAGAACCGCGTCGCCCGAGAGACACAACCTCAGGCAGCGCGAAATGCAATGGGATGCCGCAGCCTACTTCGCCGAGGCGGCCATCGCGCTCTTGCCGATGGGCAGCACGTCTTCCAGCGACTGGTGCGGCCGCGGGATCACGTGCACCGCCACCAGCTCGCCTACACGGCGGGCCGCAGCGGCGCCGGCATCGGTGGCCGCTTTTACGGCCGCTACGTCGCCGCGAACCATCGCGGTCACGTAGCCCGACCCGATCTTCTCCCAGCCGACCAGCGTCACCTTGGCGGCCTTCACCATGGCGTCTGAGGCCTCAATCATGGCCACAAAGCCACGCGTTTCGATCATTCCCAGTGCTTCACCCATGCGTGTGTCCTCCGAGCGGTGCTCGAACGGTCAAACTCTACACCCTATCGGCCCCCGATGCGCGCCTTTACTGCCTCTTCGATCAGCGCTTCCAATTCCTGGCGCGTCAGCGTGACGCGGTCGGCCCCCAGCGACTCTGCCGTGACCGGGCATTCCGCGCCCACTGGCGCCGCCGTGGTCAGCCCATAGCGGGCCCGCGCTGCGAGCAATTTTTCCACATCTTCGCCGGAAAGCAAGACTTGTTTACCGAGCAGCTCGGTCACCAGGGCGATGCGGGCAAAGTGCTCGACCGTCTCCATGCGGTAGAAGGCGGTCAGCAGGTCCGCCCCGTAGGTGACCACGCCGTGATTGGCCATCAGGATGGCGTCGTAATTGGGCACCAGCGGCTCCAGCGCTTCGGTCAGCTCCGGCGTGCCCGGCGTGCCGTAACGCGCCACGGGAATACAGCCCAGCGCCAGCACGATTTCGCTCACCAGCGCCTTGTTCAGGGGCAGCCCGGCCGCGGCATAGCCGGTTGCCGTCGTCGGATGGGCGTGGCACACGGCGTTGACGTCGGGCCGCCGCTTGTAAATGAGCAAGTGCATCGCGAGTTCCGACGACGCATTGCGCGGCCCGGCCAGCTTGCGTCCCTGCATGTCAGTGATCACCAGGTCGTCGGGCTGCATCATGCCTTTGCTGATGGCGGTGGGCGAGGTGAGCACGCGGCGCGGGTCGAGGCGCACGCTGATGTTGCCGTCGGTGGAGCCCACATAGCCGCGCTGATGCACCCAGTAGCCGACGGTGCAGATGTCGCGGCGGTGTTCGTCCTCGGTCTTGACGGCGCCGTGCGAGATGGAGTGCGGCCAAATCATCATGAAGGTAGGGGCGGGCTTACCCCGCCCCTTGAAGCCAAGATCGTGGCGGCATGGAGCCGCCCCTACGACGCAATTCTACGCGTAGATGCCGCGGAGCTTCAGGGCCTTGGCCACACGCTCAATGGCCACGATATACGCGGCGATGCGGTTGCGCACCTTGTAGTTTTCCGCGGCCTCCACCACGCCGTCGAAGGCCTGCTCGATAAAGTCCTGCAAGCGGTCGTTCACTTCGCTCTCGCGCCAGAAGAAGCCCTGGCGGTCCTGCACCCACTCGAAGTAACTCACGGTGACGCCGCCGGCGTTGGCCAGGATGTCGGGAATCACAAACACATCTTTTTGCGCCAGGATTTCGTCGGCGGGCGCGGTGGTGGGCCCGTTGGCACCTTCACAGAGGATTCTCGTCTGCACGCGGTGGGCATTTTTGCTGGTGATCTGGTTCTCGATGGCCGCCGGCAGCAGGATGTCGCACGGCTGGAAGAGCACTTCCTGCTGGTCCATCTTGGCCCCGCCGCCGGGAAACTCCGGCAAGGGCTTGCGCTTGAAGCTCACCCAGTCCACCAGGGCGGGAACGTCGAAACCCTTTTCGTTGTAGAGCGCGCCGTGAATATCGGCAACCCCCACCACCTTGTATCCGGCGATGTACATCAGCAGCGCGGCCATCGAGCCGACGTTGCCGAAGCCCTGCACGATCACGCGGCAGCCTTCGCGCTTCATGCCCAACTTGGCGAGCGCCTTGTCGCAATTGATCAGGCAGCCGCGGCCGGTGGCTTCGCGGCGGCCGCGCGAGCCGCCCAATTCAATGGGCTTGCCGGTGACCACCGCGGCGCTGGCCTGCCCGACGTGCATCGCGTAGGTGTCCATCACCCAGGCCATGATTTGCTCGTTGGTGCCCACGTCCGGCGCGGGCACGTCGCGCTCCGGGCCGAGCCATTCGCCCAGTTCCGCCGTATAGCGCCGCGTCAGCCGCTCCAGCTCGCCCTTGGACATCTTCGCGGGGTCGCAGATGACTCCGCCCTTGGCGCCGCCGAACGGGATATTCACCACGGCGCACTTCCAGGTCATCCAGGCGGCCAGCGCACGGATTTCATCAATGGTGACGTTCATGTCGTAGCGGATGCCGCCCTTGCCCGGCCCGCGCACCGTCGAGTGCAGCACCCGGTAGCCGGTGAACACTTCCACCTGGCCGTTGTCGAGCCCCACCGGCAGGTACATAGTGATTTCCTTGTCGGGGTGCTTCAGGTACTTGTACACGCCCTGCTCGACGCCCAGCTTGGCCACCGCTTCTTCAAAGCGGGCATCCGCTGACTCGTACACATTCAATTCGTCCTTGATCGCAACCATCGGAAAACGGTCTCCTCGCGCGGGCCTTCCGGAGGCGGATGCGCTCCGCTTTTCGGCGTCGGCCAGTATACGAGGCCATCTGTTTAGAGGCAAGACGGTGTCGGCGGCTGCAAGGCGTTTGCAGTTCCAATTTTCGAATTTCGCTTTTCGCGGCTAGCGGCGGCGGTGGATGAACTCTTCCAGCAGCAGGCGGGTGAGGCGCGGGGCGTGGTGGCGAGCGACGCCGTCTTCTTCCACCAGATCATCGAGCACGACCTTCATGCCGAGCTTGTGCAACTCGGCCACGTCGAAGCGCACCGGCGCGGCGCCTTGGGCCTTGTAGCGGCGCAGCAGTCGCGGCGAGATGGACGCGCGGTTGATCACCACCCAGTCAATTACGCGCGCCCGGGTGTGCTCGTGGATGGCGCGTACGTGGTCGGCCACCGAGTAGCCGGTAGTTTCGCCCGGCTGGGTCATCAGGTTGGCGATGTACACCCGCACCGCGCGCGTGCGCCGCAGCGCACTCACCATGCCGCGCACCAGCAGATTGGGAATCAAGCTGGTGTAGAGCGAGCCCGGGCCGAGGGTGATCACATCCGCGGCGCGAAGCGCCTCCAGCGTTTCCGCCAGCGGGCGCGCGCCGCGCGGCTTGAGCCGGACGCGGTGAATCCGCCGCTGCGAGCGCGAAATCCGCGTCTCGCCGGTTACCACCCTCCCGCCTTCGAGCACCGCTTCCAGCGTGACATTCTGCGTGGTGGAAGGAAAAATGCGCCCGCGGATGGCCAGCACTTGCCCGGCCTGCCGCACCGCTTCGTTGAAGTCGCCGGTTACGCCGGTCAGCGCGGTGAGAAACAAATTGCCGAAGTTGTGTCCGGCCAGCCCGCGGCCCGCGGCAAAGCGGTACTGAAACAGCCGGCTCAACAGCGCTTCGTCCTTTGAAAGCGCCACCATGCAGTTGCGGATGTCGCCCGGGGGCAGCATGCGCAGGTCGCGTCGCAGCCGGCCGGAGCTGCCGCCATCGTCGGTGACGGTTACCACCGCAGCCAAATCAGCGATGGGCCGCCGCGCCTGATCTTGCTTGCGCCGCGCTACGTGTTGCTTCAGCCCGCGCAGCAGCATGGAAAGCCCGGTGCCGCCGCCCAGCGCGGCGATGCGCACCGGTCGAAACTCGCTCTGGGCGGTTGGAGTCACTTTGTTTGCGCCGCGGCGGGCAATCTCAAAACCGTGTCAGGCGTGCTCGCGCTCCGGATAGATCAGGTCTGTGAAGCGCGGGTCTTCGCCCAGGAACTTGAAGTCTTCGTCATTCCGCGCGTGATAGCGGTTCTCCGGCTTCAGGTCGATGGCCGTTTTCAGGTTTTGCAACGCGGCATCCGCCTCGCCGGTCAAGCAATCCAGCGCCGCCAGGGCATAGAAAACATAGTCGGCCTTCGCGGCCAGCTTTTTCGCTTTGTCCAGATGCTCGCGCGCCTCGTCCCAACGGCCCAGGTTCATCATGGCGATGCCGCCGTGGTAGTGGTCGTCGGCGCTGCGCAGGCTGGGCTGTGGCATTCGCGAAATGCGCTGCTCGCACACGTGCAGGTGCATGCGGGCGCGGTCGGCCAGTTCCTTGCCGAACCCGGCAATCACCTTCTCAAAAGCCTGCCGGGCCTTGTGGAGTTTCTGCTGGTTGAAATAGCGCATGCCCTCATCGTACAGTTTGAGCTGCTGCTGGATACGAGGATCCACCGGCTCCGCCACGCGCCGCCGGGCGGGTTTGGACTTCGCCAAAACCTTCTTTCTCTTGGATTTGGCGCGGGACGGTGGGCGCCTTGCCGGGCGCCTGCTGCGTTTTGCTTTGGGCATTGCGGGGGATTGTAGCAGGGGCCTGCGCGCAGCGTCAAATGCGGCATAAACCATAGAAAATGGTGAGTTTCCTACTTAACTGTGTGACGTGAGCGCCCGGTAAGCTCTTTGTGCCCGGCCGGATACTGTGCAGCCCACAAGAAAGCTGGCCTCCCCGCGCCGGGCTATGCTATATAAGGTAGCCGCTTTCTACTGGGGTACTCGTGTCGTTTATCAATTTTCCAGCTCGCGAAATCAACTGCAAGCTTGTCTACTACGGCCCTGGTCTGGGCGGCAAAACAGCTAACTTGCAGTGGATCTACGAAAATACCGGCTCCAACGTGAAGGGCAAAATGATCTCCCTGGCCACGGAGACCGACCGCACGCTGTTCTTCGACTTCCTGCCTCTCGATTTGGGGACGGTGCGCGGCTTCAAGACCCGCTTCCATCTGTACACCGTACCCGGCCAGGTGTTCTACGAAGCCAGCCGCAAGCTCATCCTGAAGGGCGCCGATGGCGTGGTGTTCGTGGCCGACTCGCAGGAAGAGCGCGTGGACGCCAACCTGGAAACACTCGATAACCTGCGCGAGCACTTGAAGGAACACAGCCTGGACATCAACTCCATCCCTTACGTGCTACAACTTAACAAGCGCGACCTGCCCAACGTGTTGCCGATAGACGAATTGAAGAAGCACCTGCAAATCAAAGGCGAGTCCACCATCGAAGGCGTGGCCATCACCGGCCAGGGCGTGTTCGAGACACTGAAGGAAGTCGCCAAGCTGGTCCTCGCGGAACTCCGCAAGTCCGCCTGAGTAGCACAGGCTTTCAGCCTGTGCGCTTTCTCTTGCCAAAGGGATCTATTCCGGACGGTCCACCATGGGTGGAGTGCGTCTCCTATCGAAGCAGCGATTCGATGAGTTGCTCCGCTTGTGGTGCAGGTCGGCGGGCGCGCCGTAGAGCACCGACGTGGTCTTGCCGCTGCGGTCAAAGACGAACAGCGTGGGCACCGACACTACATCGCCAAAAGCCTGCGCCACTTCCGGCGTGCCGATGGCCCAAAGCGCACGTCGCGGCTGAACTCACGCGCCATTTTCTTCACGTCGGTCTCCTGCGATTCGACGGCCAGCGCCAGCACCGCGACCCGGTCGCCGTGCTTTTTCTTCACCTCGCCGAGCCACGCGAGCGTCGAGCGGCATGGCGGGCACCACGTAGCCCAGAACTCCACCAGCACCACGCGCCCTGCGGCCTGTTCGCTGGTCAGCGGCTTGCCGTCCAGGTCGGTCAGCGCGAATTGCGGCAGCGTGACAATCTCGCCGCCGCCCGGCTCATCGCCGCGCTCGGCGCGTAGCGCTTCTTTCTTGCCGCTCAGCACCAGGTCAATCATGCGCACCAGGTCCTGCTGGAATTTTCCGTGATTCTTAGCGTCGCGCCAAGGCGTGTAGCGGCCGGCATTCTCGCCGGTCGCAAAAAAGCCGAAGTCGCGCGGCCGCGCCACCAGCACATCGTCCACAAACACCGCGGGGTAGCGCGTCACGCCGTACCGCTGCGCCAGTTCAGAGTCGCCGAAATTCTCGCTCACAAACGCCACTTTGCCTTGGTAGCGCCGCGCCACTTCTTTGGCCAGCAAACTTGCTGGGTCAGAGAGGTTTCAAGTGTAGGGCCAGCGCACCAGCGTGACCGTGAGTTCGGCCTTGGCCGCCGTGGCCGGTCCGCCAGCTGTGCGTTCGAGCGCAGCAAAGTACGCTGGCAGAACCTGCTCGACAATGGCTCGCGCGCTGCGGCCGGAAGCCTCTTCACTCGCTTGGGCGCGCTCGGTTTCGCGGCCAGCCAGCTCGATAAACAAGCGGGCTATGCTGTGGTCGCGCCGGGGTTCGCCAAGGCGCTTTTCGAAGGCTATCGCGGATTCTTTCAAGCGTGCGAGATCCGCCGCCCTCGGCGAAGCAACAAGTAATTCACCGAGCGAACGCGTGGCTTCGAGGTAGGCATACAGCGCGCCGTAGTAGAGCTTGCCCTGGTCGAGCTCGACGGCGCGCTTGATCCACGCATTGAGACCGATGAAGTCGCGATGCCGGTCAATGGAAAGCGGCGGCCGGTAAGCCTTTTCCACTTGCTGCTCGAGCCGGTCAATCTCCACGGCAAACGAGCGCGCCGGGAAATGACCGTAGGATTCGGCGAAGCGCAGCTTGCGGCTAAACTGCGCGAAATCGAGCGCGCCGCGCGCCTGCCCGAGGTAGAACAGCCCGTATGGCACTGCGGTCGCCGCGGCATATTCGCGGCTGGCTTCATACAGCGGCCGCGTGGTAGCCAGCGTTGATTCGGCCAGCGCGCGAACCACCGCCGGCGTCTTTCCCCAGGTGGCCTCACGAAACAACCGCTCGACGGGACGCATCTCGCCGTCCACGCGGCGCCACTCCCGCTCGAAACCGCTGAGGTCGCCCCGCGCTACTTCAGCGCGTTGGTTCACGTAAGCCACCGCCAACAAGTGGAAGCGGATGTTTGCCAGCCCGCGCACCGCCACTAGCACGCGGCTGGCCGCTACGTCTTTTTCAATGCGGTCGAGTCCGGTTTCGACCGATGGCTTCAGGTCCTTCCACAACTCGCCCTCGGGCTGCGCGCTGGCTTCCTTGCGCAGCCGCTTCACCTCATCAGTAAGCTGCTGTTGAACGGTTTGCGCCGAGCTGACCGCCGGCAGGGAACTCAGAAGGATTGCGCACAGCCACCGCGCCACATTCATTCGCCATGATGTCACAGCCCACCCCCTGCTGCTTGGACGCCGGTCGCAGCGAAACCGCTTGGCTTATCCAAGCTTACTTTTCACAGTTATTGCCCGTGGGAGGGCGCGCTTTCTAGCGTTGCGCGGTCAGCAGTAGCCAGCGGCGGTCGAAGCTGACCGGTTCGCCGCAGAAGCCGCCAAAGGCCTGCACGCGGCGGAAACCCGCCCGCGCGAGCATGGCCTTCAGTTCGTGGCAGGAGTAAACCCGCAGATGCGTCCAGCCACGGCGTGGCACAGCCTTCAGCCTGCTCGGCTTTTTGCTTCCGCGGCCGAGCAACCGTGAAGCCGCCGGTACGCTGTCCCAGCGGACGATCCATTCTGCGTGAATCACGCTGGTGGGCAAATCGAGGCGCGCGCGCTGCTCCAGCCGGAAGCCGGGCAGGCGGGCGCGGTCAAGGGGCTTGTAATGCCGCACGATGAAGTCGCGGTTGATCGTGTGCAGCACCAGCCACCCGCCGGGCTTGAGCGCGCGATGGAACGATTTGAGCACACGCTGGTCGTCGCGGTCACCAAAATAACCGAAGCTGGTGAAGAGGTTGAGCAGCAGGTCGAACTGACGGCGGTAGCGCAGCCGTCGCATATCGCCGCGGCGAAAATCAACTGCTGCGCCCTTGCGGCGCGCCTTGTCGCGCGCCTGCGCCAGCAATTCGGGGCCGAAGTCCACGCCGGTGACGCGATACCCGCGCCGCGCCATCAGAATCGAGTGCCGCCCGAAGCCGCACGGCACGTCGAGCACGCGCGCCCCGCGACGCACCCCCAGCCGCCGCAGCAGCGGGAGCACATCGGCATCCGACCCGGCGCGATGCCGCGTCACCGCCGGCCCAATTGCCGGCCACACCTCACGAAAAAAGCGTTCGTTCATGGAGGGTTAGTCTAAACCCGGAGCTCGTCTCTAGGGAATTATCTACTTGAAGCTGGCGACGGCTTTGGATTCGTCGTCGAAGGTGGGGATGCAGCTCACCAGGCGCGTGACTTCCAGCACTTCTTTCACACGGCCAGTGGGTTTCATTATTTTGAGCATGCCGCCCTTCTTGCCCATGGTGACGTAGTTGCGCACCAGCGTGCTGATACCGGAGCTGTCAATCTGCGTGATGCCTTCGAGGTTGACCAGAATTTTCGAGCAGCCGCTCTCGATGGCCTCGCGCAGCTTGCTGGAAAGCAGGTCGTTGCTCGCGCCAATGGTGGCGCGCCCGCGCACATCGAGCAGGATCACTTCTCCGGTTTTTCGGACCTCAATTTGCAGTCCCACGGCCCAGCCCTTTGGGGGTGCGAGTTTGCTCGCAACCCGGCAAGTTCGGAATGGGCGCATTATACTCCCCCGAGGCACAGGGCAAGGGAAAAAATGCGCCGCGCCGATTCGCAGATGGCCATGAAAGCTAGGAGACTCCACTCCTGGCGGGTAACGCCGGCCGAAGCGCGTCGCATCCAGAATGAGTTGCGCGCGCGCATTGAGCTGCGCGACCGGCTGGGGCCCGTGCGCATGATCGCTGGTGCTGACGTGGCGCTCGATCTGGTGCGCAGGCGCGCCATCGCCGGCGTCATCGTCTTCCGCTTCCCGGGTATGGAAGAAGTGGAGCGGGCCAGCGCGGTCCGGCCCCTCACTTTTTCTTACGTGCCTGGCCTGCTCAGTTTTCGCGAGGCGCCGGCGCTATTGGCAGCGTTTGCGCGGCTGCGGCACTCGCCAGATCTGCTCTTTTTCGACGGCCACGGCTACGCCCATCCGCGCCGCTTCGGAATCGCCTGCCACCTCGGCTTGCTGCTCGACCGGCCGGCCATCGGCTGCGCAAAATCGCTGCTCATCGGCGAGCACCAGGAGCCTGCCCTGGCAGCGGGCAGCCATGCGCCGCTTTTCGACGACGGAGAGACCATTGGCGCCGTGCTGCGCACGCGCAACCGGGTTAAGCCCGTGTACATCTCCATCGGTCATCGCATCTCGCTCGACCGCGCGGTCGAATTCACGCTGGCGGCCACCGATGGCTTCCGCATCCCCCGCCCCACGCGCCTGGCCGACCACTTCGTCGAGGCCGCCAAGCGCGGCAAGTAGGAGGATAGACACTCGCCGCCCGAAAAAATTGAATTTTTTGCCACTCTCACGTAAGATACCAATCGCGTTCCCCTTCGCGCTCCCTGCACCTCGGACAAACTAGAGGACCCCGTGCCGATCATGACGGAACCGGCAGACATCGCCGTGGAACAACAGGTCCCCGCGAGGGGCGACCGCAAAGAGGGCGCGGCCGGCAGCGCGGCAGCTTTCCTCACGGTTCGCGAAATCCAGCAGCGGCTGGACAAGCTGGAGCGCCGCGAATGGTTCCTGTGGTGGGCCGTGGTGGTGGTGATGCTGCTGCTGACCACCGCGGTGGTTTCGCTCTCATTCCCCGAATTACTGCGCGATGCCAACCCCTTTGCCCAGCTTCAGCTCAGCCAATCGGTCCGCGCGCTGGTCGGGTTGGTGCTGATATTCAACATTTACACGGTCTTCCAACACCTCCAGATCCGCCGCTTGCGCGGCGCGCTGGCCGAACAGATGGCGCAAATCGGCGAGCTCGAAATGCGCGCCGAGCAGTTCTACAACCTCGCCGTGCAGGACCATCTCACCGGCCTTTACAACCGCCGCTACGCCGACGAACGCCTGGCCTCCGAACTCCGCCGTTCGCAGCGCCATGGCCCGCCGCTGACCGTGGTGATGCTCGACCTCGACGGCTTCAAGCTCATCAACGACCGCTACGGCCACGCTGCCGGCGACCACGTGCTGCGCGAGTTTGCCAGCCATCTCACGCGCGCCATTCGCAGCACCGACCTCGCGGCGCGCATCGGCGGCGATGAGTTTATGGTTCTCCTCATGGAATGCCCGGCAGAGAAAGTCCAGATCTTTCTCGACCGCCTGAGCACAGTGGAGGTCGAACTCGACGGCAGGAAGCACCCTTTGGGAATCTCCACCGGCTGGGCCACCTGCCAAAAGGGCGACCAGCCCGAATCATTGGTGGACCGTGCCGACAAGTCCCTCTACGCGCGGAAACGCGACGCCAAAGCAAAAACACCCGCCAAGAACTAAGAGCTGATTTCGCTTCCGCAGGCAAAAAAAACCGGGAGGCAAAGCTTGCGCTCTACCTCCCGGGGTGGGGTGGGGTGTTGCTGGACAGAACTCTAGTGATCTGGAATCCGCATTGAAACCGACCGCACCACTCGCGCTAAACGCCTTTCTAGGAGGTCCACCACCACTTTCTAAGCCTCGAATTAACACACTCTTCGAGAGCCTGTCAACACAAATCCTCGGCCGTGATTAATATTCCTTACCTGCCATTTAAGGCCCCTTCTGGGCCCCCAGTCGCCGGATTTCACGGAACTCTTCCGCGGTGAGGGGCGAGACGGCAATCGGGCGGAACATCTTGAACAGTTTCATGCCCTTAAGCTTGGCATTGGCCTTCAGTTCGGCCAGCGGCACGGCCCGCGGGAACTTCTCCACACCACGCAGTTCCAGCACCCAGTTCTTGGTTTTTTCCTCCGGATTCTGATACGGGCCGCTGACCGCCTCCAGGATGGCATAGGCCGATTTCTCCGGTGCGGTGTGGTAGCCCACAATCAGGTCGCCCTTCTCGATGGTGCCGATGTACTTCTGCGCCATCGCGCCATGCACCCCGTCCCACACATCTCTCTTTTTCTTGAACAGCTCGTCCAGGTGGTAATCCTCTGGATCGCTCAGAAAAAACCAGTAGTTCGGCATCCCCTACCTCGTTTTTTGATTGTCAAACCCGATCGCCCTGCATTCCAGCAATTTTCCCCGCCGCATCCAAAAGAATTCGCAGGAAGTAACGGCCCCTGGCGAACTCTGCTCGATAGTACAGCAGCCGCCCGCCACACTGGACCTCCTGATCCAGAAACGCAAGCGACCTGAAATCCCCGAGCGATTTCAGATCCTCATAAATTTCCCCCGTGATCGCTTTCTGGAAGTGCATCCCGAATTCCGGCGCGTACAGAGTCTTGTCCGACTGCCCCGTCTGCAGCCGCAACAATTCCTCGCGCAACTTGTAGGTGAATTCCGGGGCCGTATCTGCTCGGGGCTGCATCGCAAGCCAGGAAGCCCCGGGGACATAAAATCCGGCGACACCGTTGGCCAGGCCGTGCGGGTTGCTGCCCGAGGGGCGGTCGAGGTTGGTCAGCACGATCACCGTCGTGCGGTCGTCCGGCATCCGCCAGATATTCACACCGGTGTATCCGCCGTGCGAGATGATGCGGTGCCCGCGAAACGTGTCCAGCACCCAGCCAAACCCGTACGACCGGAATCCTCCCCGGAAGCGCACTGGCTGCCCATTGTTCAGCCGTGCCGCCGTCCACATTTGCTGGAGGCTCGCTTTCTTCAGAAGCTTCTCGGTGTAGAGCGCCGCGTCCCATTGCACCAGGTCGGCGGTCGTCAGCAGCAAGTCGTTCCACAACCCGTACTCGATCTCGCGCCGGTTGCGATGCAGCTTCCCGCCATCGAGTATGTACCCGGAAGCGCGGTTGCCGATCACCTGTTTTGGTTCCCAAACGGTGACGCCAGTCATTCCCAACGGGTCCAGGATGCGTTCGCGCAGCACATCGTGGTAAGGCTTTCCTGCCACGCGTTCCACCAGCAGGCAAAGCAGAAAGAATCCCTGATCGCTGTAGGCCCAGCTCGCGCCCGGCCGGAAGTTCAGCGGCACGCTGCGGGCATGGTCGTAAAGTTGCCTCGTGGTGTAGTTGAAAAACTCCCGGCCGCGAACCGTTTCCACCCAATCGTCACTTAACCCAGCCGTGTGTGACAGCATGTGACGAATCCGGATTCCTTTCCAGGCACGCGGAGAGTCGGGCAGATGCTTTCCGATTTCGTCTTCCAGGTTGAGTTTGCCTTCTTCGACGAGCATCATCACCAGCGTGGCGGTGAACTGCTTATCCACCGAAGCAATGTTGAACCGCGTGTCGGGCGTAACCGGCACATTCCGCTCTACATCGGCCAGCCCGTAGCCCCTGCTCTTTACGACGACGCCGTCTTTCACCACCGCCAGGGCCAACCCCGGAATTTGCCGGTTTCGCATCTCTTCGAGCAGGTAGCGATCCACCTCGTCCGCTGGCGCCACCGGCGCTTGTGCGGCCAGCGGACCGGCCAGCAGGAAAAAGATCAGCCCCGCGGCAACCGCTGCGTTTCGAAACGAAATCGCTTTCCCAACGGTGATCCTGCCGTTCATGAGGAGGCTTTCTCCAGTGTGACCCAGGCATTGTAGTCGGGCTCTTTGCTGATGGGGTCGAGTCGGCTGGAGATCAGCACGTTGCACTCCGGCCAGTAGGCTTGCAGCGTGCCGGGCTTCACCGGCGCCAGATGACACACGCCGCGGAACTCGC
>Ga0247727_10012987_pt1 | contig 14148 bp, 14 predicted proteins | sample WisWelCaveWW1625_FD_202498 | JGI IMG/M metagenome (GOLD analysis project Ga0247727, IMG submission 202498) | Biofilm microbial communities from Wishing Well Cave, Virginia, United States - WW16-25 | ecosystem: Environmental > Aquatic > Deep subsurface > Groundwater > Cave microbial mat | place... | reverse complement strand
GAAGCGGGGGTGGGGGCTGGGCTTAAGCTTGTCAAAAAGAATTGTGGAAGACTACCACAAGGGAAAACTCTTTGTCAAGCAAAGCACGCCGGGCAGCGGAACAACATTCAGGATAAGATTGGAACGGTAGCAAGCGATTTCAGGATCTCTTCTCCGCGACTACCGGCTTTCAGTTTCCCGAGCACTTCTTTCGCCTTTGCCCTTCCCATCACAAATGTTTCCCCCAGCTTCGGCTGGACGAATTCTGTGTCCTGAACCGGCAACTCTTCCTCGGGGGCTATGATCACAGGTGTGATGACATGCTTGTTCCCTTCCTTGAAGGAAAATCGCATTTCTTCCCGTCGGATAACTGAACGGAGTTTTTCTTTTGTTTCGGCATCAGGCGCGGCATCAAGGAGTTTCTGCTTCAGGGCATCCCAGACCGTCAGGTCGTTGTTCACATCATTGACGGTTTCCATATCACGCTGAAAATAGAGATTCGGCAGTAACTCCAGTGCTGTGCGCATCAGAAATGAAAACACGTTTGGAAACCTCGTCCTGATGCTGTGCTCGGTCTTGTTGGGATACGAAGGGTAGGTGTTGATGACATAGAGCTCGCTGACGTTGCCCGCTTTCAGTATGCGTTTCAACGGTGTCTTGTTGGAAATTCCCCCATCGGCATAGAACTGCTTGATCGCACGAAGCTCAGAAGGAATATCCGGGTCTTCGACAACAGTCTGGACCGGAGGGTATGCCACAGTGGTGATCGTGGATGCCATGATGTACTCTCGGGCCTTTCTGACATCACGCTCGTCGGTAATGGATTTCAGATACGCCTCCCCGGTATTGAGCGAGCAAAGGGACACATAGAACTGGTCGACAGTGTTCTTCGCCCACACGCGTTCGGGTTTGAAATAATCCAGGACAAAGCGTTTGTAGAGCGGAGAGTTATCAAAGAGGGAGTCAGGCCCGGGGACCGTCGGCCAGAGCTCCATCCGTGTCGTGGCAAACTTGAGGATGAGGCCAAAAATCTCCCAGCCACGAATATGATAGACATCCTGATTGGTCAGCTGTCTCCACTGACCTTCAATCTCGGCACGGGCCGACGCCAGGCTCGACTCTTGAGCAAGGCACATACCGTTAAGCGCACCGACGGATGTCCCCGCAAGAATGTTGATATGCTTGCCGTTTTGCTCAAAATATTCAAGGAGTTCAACAAGTGCCCCGGCCTGGAAGGCGCCCCTCGCACCCCCCCCCGAAAGGACTAACGCAAGTTTACCCACAGTTGCTCCAAAGAAATCAGACAGACTGGATGAGACCTGAATCCGCTCGCATCAAAGATACAAATTTTGGGAATTTTGCGCGGTTGCAAGAGCAGGGCTGCCGGGTCATAACCACAACAATTAACAGTTAATGGTCAACCGATCACCGGTTATTGATTATCGGTTAACGGCTAGGTTTGCTATGAAAGCGTACACCCCTTTCACGATTCGAAATTCCGGCAGTCGTGACCTGAAAGAAAGCTGGTATGATTGCCCAGCAAAACGACAAAGCAGGTCATTACCAAATCGACAGACGGACTATCCTGAAGTACGGACATTTAGTCGGTGCTGGCGTCGATAGAGAGGATTGGTGTACGCTTTCATGCCAAAGTTAGCAGTTAACTGTTAATCTCTCGTCGCCACCGATGTATGATCGTGCGTGATTCTCCAGCCATCGCCGAACTTTCTCAGTACAAGAGTGAACACACCATGAGGCCTGTCGGAACCGCGGACAAGCTCCCATTTCCCAAGCACCCACGCGCCTTCCGGTGACAGGAGCGAGACCTCGACATCGCTGAATGTGAGAACACCCATTTTGTCACGCGTGTTGTATGTTCCCGCATACTTATCAAACGTCGCGCGCCATCCACGGTTCACGGTTCCGCCACTGGTGAACACCAGACTGTCCGACTTCCAATAGCCCTCCATGTATCCGGCGATATCGCCTTTGTTCCATGCCTGAACCTGAGCATCGAGGACTCCTTTGATGTCATCGATTGGCCCGGCTTGAACGAGAGCCGCGAGCAGTACTGTTGTAAGGAGACCCATAGATTGATACCTGCTCTTTGTCGTTGTTTCCGTCAGGAAAACATCGCACCTCGCGGGAGCGTAAAGGCAGCCAGCACCCTGCTTATGGACGCGCGTCCAACTCTCTTCTGACTCTACGAAACACGCGATCGAACATTGCTTCCGTCAGCTTTCCGGTAAAGGTATTCTGCTGACTGGGATGATATGAAGCAGTGAAGGTGATCTCTCCGAACCGATACGCCCCGGCGTGCGCGAAGGACGGTTTCCGACCAAAGTCGATATGGCCGTTTTCCCTGAACGCGTTCAACGCAGCCTCAAACCCGATTCTCCCAAGTCCGACTACCACCTGGACCCGTTTTAGTAGCCGGATTTCGTGCAACAGAAATGGTCTGCAATTTTCCAGTTCGTTCGGGGTCGGTTTGTTGTTCGGAGGGGGGCACCGCGCTGCAGCCGTGATGTAGCAGTCGATCAGTCTGAGCCCATCGCGAGTGTGAAGCGATTCCGGCTGGTTTGCGAAACCTGCTTTGTGCAGGGCACGATAGAGCCAGTCGCCACTACGATCGCCTGTGAACATCCGACCGGTACGGTTTCCGCCGTGTGCGGCAGGCGCAAGGCCAACGATCAGCAGACGTGCGTTGTGATCGCCGAACCCTGGAAGTGGTTTGCCCCAGTAGCTCTCCTCTGAGAAACGTCGAACCTTTTCTCTCGCGACCGTCTCCCGCCAGCGAACGAGCCTCGGGCATAGTGTGCAACACACAACAACCTTGTTAAGGTCAGCAACAGACTGCAAAGCATAACTCAGCATCTGCTATCGGCAATCAGTGTCCGTCATCCACATCTGTGATCCATAATCCGTCGTCTGTCATCTCACATCTCTCATCCCACATCTCTCTAAAATCTCGACCCAATTACATGAGGCAGCATCTTGCGCCAGGTTGGCCAGTCGTGAGGCACGTCGTACCCCCAGAGATCAACATCATGCGGGATGCCCTTTGCTGCAAGAATATTTCCGAGCTGCACCGATCGTTCGGGCCGCTCATAGTCACCCTGACCGGAAAGAATATGGATATGCCGTTTCGAGCGGAGCCGGTTCAGGGCCCACTCATCGTTCAGGTTCGGGAGATAGTCGACCGGACTGTTGAAGTAGCAGTTATCATCATAGTAGCCGTTGGTGTACGATTTCAGGTCGTAGGTACCGCTCATCGCAATCGTTCCGTCAAACAAATCGGGCCGGCGGAACACCTGATTGGCGGCATGCAGCGCTCCGAAACTCGCCCCGGTGGTAATGATCATCGTGTCCTGGCTGCAATGACTCCTGATGAACGGAACCACTTCGTCGGCCACGTACTGATTGAACTGCTGGTGCCGGACTGCTTTGTACGGGGCGGGAATATGATCATTGAGCCAGCTTTCGTTGTTAATGCTGTTGATGGAAAAGCATTTTACCTTGCCGGCATTGATGAGCCCGGCAAGGGCGTCAATCATGTAGAAGCGTTCATATTCCAGAAAGTCCGCCGCGGCCGTTGGAAAAAACAACAGCGCAAAGCCATAGTGGCCGTAGGCGGCAACTCCCATGTATTTGTTCAGGGCAGGACTGTGCCAGCCATGAATTTCACGATGCATTCGATCCTCCTGTTTTGAATTTGAAATAGTAGATACATTGTACACTCCGCCCTTTCCGGAACTTATCAGATCGCCAGGGCGGAACCCGAAGTAGCCCTGTTTCCAACAATTAAAACAGAACATTCTTTTTTGAGGCGGCACTCAGCGCACAAAGTGACGACAGTTGAATAATGAAGTGCGATCAAGCGCCGCATGCCTGTGCAACTATTCATTCGCCTTGAATGACTGTCGAACAAGTGAAATGAGATACTCAAGCTCTTGGTCAGACTTGACCTGGATTTCGTAGTCTCCGTTCCCCCAATGCCCGACCTTGGAGACATCACGGGCGAGCTTTTTGGGATCGTCGAGTTTGCCTTTTCGAACGTTGACAAACACCTTTAGCGATTTCTTGAGGACAACGGCGTCAGTAATGTTCGTCTTGGAGCGGAATGCGACATATTTCTTCATAGGTCTAACGGTCAGCTCCGGACTGATTCCCAACACGAGATCTTTAAACCTTCCATAGAGTTCGACGATGTTTGGCTCTGCAAGCTTCAAGTGACCCTCCTCCGTGTATGCTTTCACTTCTCGACTGATTGCTTCGACGACCTCGCTCTTTTTTGAGACAGTCTTGATTGTAGCCGTGGCTGACATTGGCCTGAGTTGGTCAAAGCGGACGGTGTTGTTTGCATATCGCTTCACCTCCCACAATTCAATCGGCAGGTCCTTGAAATTGATTGCCGATAGTTGGAACGGAGTGAAAGAAGGGGATATGAAGATGACCTTTGACTGAGACCAATCGACATCGTTTCGCTTGAGAGATGCGTTGCATCTTTCGTTATACTCTAGAATAAATTCAGCTTTATTGTTGAGCATCAATCCGAGATAGCTCATTCCCTGGTCAACAACTGAGTAGTTTGACCCCTTTTTGTACTTCAATGATGACAAATGCCTGAGCATCCTTATCGTATCCCAAGGTGTCAATTCGGAGTCCGCCAAGAGAGAATTCGCTTTGCACAAGCTGTAGCCCAAAAAGCGAACCCAAATTCCCCTGGACGATGGCTTGAACGTCCTTCTCTAGCTTGAAGGCATTCTCTTTCACTAGCTCAAGTTGAAGTTGGGAGACTTTGTATAGCGGCATGGGGTAAAATTCCTATTCTATCGAGGACAAGTGACGAAAACTCGCGGACACCCACACCCCCCTACTCCTTCTTCGAACATTCATCCTTGTACACCTTCCCGTTCTTCATCACAAAGCCAACCTTTTCGAGAAGCGTAACATCGTCGAGCGGGTTGCCAATCACAGCAATGATGTCGGCGTATTTTCCGGCTGCAATACTTCCAACCTCCTGCTGCATATCCAGGGCCTGGGCTGAGACAATCGTCGCCGATTGTATGGCTTCCATCGGGGTTTGTCCGGCCTGAACGTGCAGCCGCAGCTCCTGGGCAGCCAACCCGTGAGGCAGCGTGATCATGTCGCTCCCGAATGCGGTTTTCACTCCCTGCTTCATCGCCTTTCCGATGTTCTGCATCATCCGGTCAAAATGTTTCCGCGAAAGCTCGAACGCTTTCTTCCATCCTTCAGAGGCGTTGGCAGGCGGCTCCTTGCCGAGCTCTTCAATCGTTCTTAAGGTTGGGACGAGGAATGCTCCTTCCTTCTTCATCAACGCAATCCCTTCATCGTCGATGAACGTCCCGTGCTCGATCGTCCGAACGCCAGCCCTCACGGCGGCTTTGATTCCCTCCGTTCCATGTGCGTGGGCCGATACAAAAACACCGAGACGCGTCGCTTCCTCGACTGCCACCTGCATCTCTTCGTCAGAAAAATGCTGCTGACCGGGATCGTCGCCGGCTGAAAAGAACCCTCCGGTGGCGTAGAGCTTGATCCAGTCGCACTCGAACTTCACGTCACGACGGACGGCCTTGCGCATTTCCTCCGGGCCGTTCACAATGTTCCCCCCTTCCGTTTCGTTCTCCGGCGCCACGCCGTTGTTGTCCCCATGTCCACCGGTAATGGAAAGAAACCTTCCGGCCACACGCATGCGCGGTCCCATGAACCATCCCCGCTCGATGGCATCGCGCAACGAGACATTCGAATAGCCAGGTGCGCCACCTCCGGGATCACGGATGGTCGTGAACCCGGATAGCAGAACCTTCTCTGCATTCCGAACACCGTTTAGCACATTGTCTGCGGCCGAGCCACGGCCTGCAGCGTCGGGACTTCCCATGATGTGGCAATGGAGATCAAACATTCCGGGCAGCACTGTTGCCGATGAAAGATCGATGACCTGTGCGCCTTCGGAAACCGGAACCGACCGGCCGACCGCCGTGATTCTGTTTCCTTCAACAAGAATAACAGCTCCCGTGATTGTCGCCCCAATGTCAACATCGACAAGGGTGCCGCAACGGATCGCAATTGGAGAGTCTTGTGACAAACAAGGGAGCGCGATCAAAAGAGTGAGGGCGAGAAGAGCAGAACGGATCATGATTCTACCGGCGGATTTGGTGGTGGTTGTATGGGAGTCCCGGAAATCGTCCCAGCAAACGGATCTACCTTTGGTCTAAACAACGCAAAACCTATCACTCCGCCCAGCACCCCAAAAAGGGGGCCGACAAAAAGCCACACGACGAGCAGGGCGAAAACGTTAAAGACCGATAGTGGCTCCTGGTCGTAGAGCATTTCTTCAAATGAGTCGATGAGCTCGGGAGGCAGGGCATCGAGAAATCCGCCCTGTCCCAGCTGGGATGATATCAGATCGCGCACGACGTCGCCGACACTCAGCAACATCAGTACTTTGAGAATCGATCCGAGGAGTGCGCCGAATACACCGGAGAGTGCTCCGAGCTGAACGGCATCGCTGGTTGTCGGTGACCAAACGCCGGGGCCAAGGTCCCGCGTGCAGAAAAAAACGCTCAGGACTCCCCCCAGAATCACTCCTGCGCAACAAAAGCAGTTGAGAAAATCAAGGACCGGCAGGCCGATCGTTGCAGCGGTGACAACACCGCCATACAGTGCGTACCTGAGCATCCCGGGGCGATCAGACACGGGAGAACCCCCTTAACCGCGAGGGAATCTGGAAGCGGTGAAGTCGAGCCATCTGCCCGGCGCCATCAACCGCCAGCGGGATAACGCACCAGGCAATAATGATCCCGAACCAACCGCCGGTAAATAGCCGGGAGAAATCCGTCATCGAGTACACGCCCAGGGTCCCTCCGGCGACATCGAACAACATCGGTACCGAGGCGATGATCACGAGCCAGCGGTAGGAGTATCGGGTCGAAGGTTTGCTCCCGAGAGCGACGTACATGATCGTCCCCAGGAGGAACCCGAAGTAGACGGCACTGCATCGAACGCATACCGCCAGGGGATAGTCTCCAAGGTAAACCGATCGCGAATCGATCTGATGACAGATCTCACCGAAGGAAAAGTAGATGGCCTGACCTATCACCTTCGGAAACCCGGCTCCGGCCACGCATACCGGGGCAAGGAGAATCGCGGCACACCAAATGGCCGCTCCGTAAAGGAGCATCACGGGTATCTTGCTCGAGAGGGTCACGATCGCAGCGGCAGAGGAACTATGGCATGGACGGATGCGCTTTCTCGAACGAAAGCGATGCGTCAACATAAGAGGAAAACTGCGGATTGTCAAGCAGGCGATTTGCCTCACGAAAAATCCATTCAAGATGAGGATATTGCATCATGTAAGTTTCTATTCGAAATAGCGACCTTAGTGCCCAACAAAGCACAGGAGGTCAAGAATGGGGCTTGCCATGCGTGAACGACATGCCGTAGTTCGTGAACTGGCTCCACGATTTCAGGAGGCATCGAAGAAGGAGCGGAGCCACATCCTGGATGATATTGTGGAGTTGACACGCTATACACGCTGCTACGCAGCGTTCATCCTTCGGAACTGTGGGAAGAAACAGCTCCGCACAGTAGCTGGTCGGCGCATTGTGTTTATCCCGGGCCATGCTGGGTCGAACGGGACGCAGCGACACCGTCAACGCAAGTATGGCAGTCCTGAGTTTCTGGACGCCCTCAAACGTCTCTGGGCTCTTGCTGACGGTCTCTGCGGCAAACGTCTGGTCGTTTTCATTCGCGAAACGCTACCGGCACTGCTCCGCCAGGGTTCACTCCGCCTTGCGGACCCCAGGCTGAAGGACCAACTCCTAACGATCAGTCCTGCGACGGCTGATCGCTTGCTGGCCCCAACAAAGGCCCGTCTGCGTTTAAAAGGACGATCTACGACTCGTCCCGGAACACTCCTGAAGTATCACATCCCGATCAGAACCTTTGCCGACTGGAACGATCAGCGTCCCGGTTTCTGCGAGATCGACCTCGTTGCCCATGATGGTGGGAGCGCCTGGGGCGATTACACCCACACGCTTGATCTCACCGATGTGGCAACGGGCTGGACCGAGCCCCAAGCTGTTAAAAACAAAGCTCAGTGCTATGTCTTTGACGGCTTGAAACAGATTCGTGCCCGTCTACCGTTTCCCCTCTTGGGGATTGATTCCGATAACGGTGGCGAGTTTATTAACGATGAACTCCGACGCTATTGTGAAGCCGAGCGTATTACCTTCACCAGGAGCCGTCCTTACCGGAAAAACGACAACTGCTTTATCGAGCAGAAGAACTACTCGATCGTTCGTCGAACCGTGGGCTACTGCCGATACGATACTGCTGATCAACTGACCTTGCTCAACGAACTCTACCTCACCTTACGACTCTACAACAACTTCTTCCTTCCCGTCATGAGGCTAAAGGAAAAAGTCCGGAACGGCAGCAAGGTGACTCGACGCTACGACGCTCCACAAACTCCCTATCACCGCCTTCTGGCTCATCCCCACCTCGACAGCAAGGCGAAGTCTGCTCTCCAGAGTCAGTATGAACAGTTAAATATCGTGCAACTCAAAAATCAACTTGACACTCTGCAAGCACAGTTGTTTCAATCAGCGATCAAGGCAGGCCCCCCGCCTCAAGCTCCATCGAAACATCATCCTCCGGAAGGGCATCCACTCCGCGGCCGTGCCTACGGTCGTGAGATCCTGAGAATCAAACTGAACCCAAAACCTCCAGATCTTGCTTTCCAACAAAAAAACATTACACTTGTTTCCACCATACCCACACCCACACCAAATCACCATGAATAGAAACTTAGCTGGGGCAACGAATACACTTCGAATAGAAACTTACGTGAGGCAACTGGGCAGGTAGTGTCTCAATTTGAAGTGATGTAGAACTCACCCTCCAAAGGCCCAACCCAAAGGGTCCCTTTGGCAAAGCCATTCCTTCGGAACGGGAAGGGCTCCTTCGGAGAGTCCTTCGGACCCGCCCATGAAATGCAGTGCACCGAGGCCGGGTATCCTCTCCGTCAGTCTGATGAGGTGTTCGCTTGCCAGATAGACAAGCGATGATATCGCCCTTTCAGGGCTCGAGTGTATCTCAACGTTTGCTCTATCGTGGGACTTTGTCCCACGTTAGAGTATTCAACCCCTTTGGGGTTGGATTATTTGCCCCCGAAGGGGGCCGAATACATTGGGCCGGGGCGAAGCCCCGGTTTCCAAAAAACCTAAAGTGAAAGCCTGCCCTGTAAGGGCTGCATCACAAAGGGACTCCGCCCTACGTGCTGTGTTGCTTTTCAATCTTGCGTCCGGTATATTTTTCGGCCATGAAAAAACCTCATTCCCCTCAGCGGCACCTCTCCGGCAATCAGCGAGCCTTCCGCGCGCAACCGACAACTTCGAATTTCCTCGCCCTACCCAAAACATCCTCTTCATTCACAGAATCCCGGTGTGTCATTCTCCCGGCCCCGTATGAGTACACCGTCACCTACGGCGGCGGCACGCGCTCCGGTCCGGAGGCAATCATCAAGGCCTCTCATTATGTTGAATTCTACGATGAAGAATTTGAGCGGGAGCTCTGTCACGATTTAGGCATCGCTACACTTCCGCCGATCAAGTTCGGAAAGAAGGCTGATGGAGAGGCGATTGCCTTGCTTCAGGATGCTGTCACCGAACTACTCAAACTCGGGAAGTTCGTCGTAACATTGGGAGGAGAGCACACAGTTTCCCTCGGTCCGATTGGCGCATACCTCGGAAGATATCCCCAGCTGTCGGTTCTTCAGATCGATGCCCACTCGGATCTGCGCGACAGCTACCAGGGAAGCGGTTTCAGCCATGCCTGTATCATGGCCCGCGTTGCAGAGATTCTCGATCCGAACCGGATTGTCCAGGTTGGAATCAGGGCTCAGTGTATCGAAGAGGCGCGTTTCATCCGGGAGCAGAAAGTGAACACGTTTTATGCACACGATCTCCGAAGCGGCAAGTATTCTGCGCATCCCGGCGGGTGGCAGCAGGAGGTCATCGACAGGCTTACCGACCATGTGTACTTAACGTTCGATGTCGACGGCCTTGATCCTTCCATTATGCCGAGCACCGGGACGCCGGAGCCAAACGGACTGTTCTGGGCGGAAACGGTTGAGCTGTTGCGAAAAGTGGGGACTCACAAGACGATCGTCGGATTCGACGTGGTCGAGTTCTCACCCTGCAATGGTGTCTCCCACGCCGATCTCACCGCCGCCAAGCTGACCTACAAGCTGATGAACTGTGCGTTGCAGGAGGGAACGCGATGACCTTGAGAAGAAAGAGGGTACCTGGTGATGAGCGAAGAGCGATGAGAGAATACGGAATGGGTGTGGTCTCCAGGAGTGGTTGGATTTGGAGGCGAACCAGGAGACCCTCGGATGTACGCCTGATCGGCCAATCGAGGCATAGAAGGGCTGGCAGGCTGCGTCAGGGTGCTGCTTCAATCTTGACAAACACCCGGTCTTCGCTTATATTCACCGGAGGTCTTTCTAATTCAATATTCTCCCAACATACAAGAGGCTCCAACATGAAGATCCGACTTCCAAATCGGCACAGACTCTTCGGCTTGCTTCTCGCAGGGGTATTGACTCTTCTTGCGTTTGGGTGCCCTTCCTCCGGTGATTATTGATCCTCTGACGGCAGTCTGTTCAATTCGGCGGGCCGCCACTGGAGCGGTCCGCCTCTGTTATTCTCCGCCCGATCTCTTTTCAACAAGCGCTTCCATTTCATCCATCAACTGATTCATCTTCCGCATTGTGAATTCCAACGCATCCGACCTTGTAAGATCGATGCCGGACTTTTTCAGCAAATTCACCGGATAATCTGAACCACCGGACGAGAGAAGTTCGAGGTAACGCGCCCTGGCTGTCATGTCGCCCGAGAGAACCTGCTCCGACAGCATTGTGGCGGCCGTGAACGAAGTCGCATACTGGTAAACGTAAAAGTTGTAGTAGAAGTGCGGAATGTATGCCCACTCGGCTTTCATCTCGTCGCCAACCATACAGACAGCTTCAGCATGGCCGTGGTATTTCCTGTTGATCTGTTCATACAGCTCGCCAAGGACGTCTCCGGTCAGAGGCTCGCCCCTCTCGACCTTCTCATGAATTCTCAGCTCAAATTCCGAGAACTGCGTCTGGCGGAACACAGTGCCGCGAAAAGCATCGAGATAGTTTGCAAGCAGCGACAGCCGGACCGCATCATCCGAAATATTCTTCAACATATACTCCATGAGAAGGGCCTCGTTGAAGGTCGAGGCAACCTCTGCCACAAAAATGGAGTAATGCGCCGTCGGGTACGGTTGGGTACTGTTGGAAAGATGGCTGTGCATTGTATGCCCGAGCTCATGAGCGAGTGTGCTCATGTCGTCGTATTTCCCGTTATAATTGAGCAGCATGTACGGGTGCACATCATAGACGCTTCCATTGGAGTAAGCACCGGAACGTTTTCCCTCGTTGGGGAATACGTCCACCCATCGGTCGGCAAACCCCTTGCGCGCCACGGCGGAATAGTCCTCTCCGAGCGGAGCAAGCGATTCCAGAATACGCTCCATTGCTTCCTCGATCGTGTACACGAGATCGATATCCCTCACTACAGGCGCGTAGAGGTCATGGGAGCAAAGCTGGTCTACACCCATCATCCGTTTCCGGAGGTTGAGATACCGGTGAAAAGTTGGAAGGTGGGTGTTGACGTTCTCGATTAATGAATGATAAACGGTTACAGGAATATTTCCACCGTCCAGAGCTTTCTCAAGGCATGAACGGTAGTGACGGGCCTTCATGTAGAAGACATTCTTCTTCACTTCGGCATAGAGCTGTGCACCAAAGGTTCGGCGGTACTCATGAAGGCGGTCAAAGAACGCGGAAAACACCTTCCGTCGATCCTCACGGTTCGAAGATGCTCTGCGGAGCGAAAACGCCGCCTTATCCAGCTTCACTGTACTTCCATCTGAAAGCGTCACCTGCGCAAAAGGGAAATCGGCGTCCGAAAAAATCCCATAGATGCTCTGGGGACCATCGGCCATCAGACCGGCCTCTGCGATGATCCTCTCCTCCCCCTCCGTCCGCGTATGTTCCTTCCGTCGAAGCAGATCGTCCAGATCGTGCCGGTAGAGTTCCAGCCCTGGTTCCGTTCTGAGGAAGCGATCGATCTGTTCACGGCTCAGCGACGCGATGATTTCAGGCTGGACGAAGGATGAGATAGCCGAGAACTCGGCCCCGATCTGGCTCATCTCCTGCTCCATCCCGAGGTATCTCGTGTCTCGCGTATCGAGGTCTGAATACATGCTCGCATAACAATAGAGTCGTGAGTACGTTTTGCTCAGCCGGCTAACCAGCTCAAGACAGGCAAAAAGGATCTGTGGTGATGAAGCGAGCTTTCCCCTATACTCCTGGATCTTTCCAAGCTCTGCTGTCAGTCTTTCTTTCTCATGTTTCCAGACTTCACCGTCCGGGTAGATATCGGAGAGCCGCCATTTGTACTTCTCGGGGACTTTGGCTCTGTCGCGTTCAAGGGACAGTTTGGATGATGTCTCGAGTAATTCAGCGGTTTGATTCATGGTCTTTGAGTCATTCCTGGGTTGACGGGCAGCCGCACTTTACAACCCCGGCGAGCCTGCAACGTACATCGCACCGGTTGGCGCAGGGACGCCCCCTCTGGGCTCAAGTGTGACCGCAAACGCGGCAATCTCACCGGGGTCCGTAACGGCAAGCTGCTCGATCTTGAAATAGAACGATCCGCCGGAGCTCACGGCGAACACCCCTGCGCTGATCGGCAGTCCGCCTTCGGCGGATTTGATCACCCAGAGCTGGTAGTCTTTGTCGGATGGAACAGGCGGCAGGTTGGCCACCTGTAAAATGGCGATCCGTTTTTCAGGATCCCAGATAATTTTCCCGTACGCTACCGGGTAGTGCGGGGTGCCTCTCATGACCACCATCTCCACATGCTGCGCGGCGAGGACGTTCAACAATTCTTCCTTCCGGGTCAATTCGTTCTGAAGCTCCACAAGACGCCGGTCCTGTTTCTCGATCGTCGTCAGCAAATTATTCACGTACCACGCAAACGCAACGATCATGGCGAGCGCGACGAACGTTACCCCGATCGGCATCCAGGACTTCCATCCGGGTGCATTGGATGGGGGTTTCGCGCCCGAGAATTCCCTGCTGAGCTCCTCTACGGCCTCGCGGGCGCGGAGCGAAGAGCGGATTTTCTGTAACAAGCGCTCTCGCACGTAGGGCGGCGGTGTCACCTGGTCCAATGCCATAGGGAAGAGTGATGTCGTCTCTACAAGTTCGGCAAGCTCGTTCAGCTCTTGCGGGGCGGCTGTTCTGAGATACTCCTCAAAGGCGGTCAATTCATCGCCGTGCAAGGCGCCGGCAGCATACTCGACGCTCAGCTGTATGAACTCGTCACGGTTCATTTCTCAATCCGCTCCTTCAGGAAATCACGGAGTTTGATCATTCCCTGCCTCATGCGTGTCTTCACCGTCCCGAGAGGAAGCTCCAAATGATCTGAAATCTGTGCCTGCGTGTACCCCTCGTAGTAACTCATCTCGATCACCCTCCGTTGCTCAGGACTCAGCGTTGCAAAACCCTCGCACATGAATCGCTCGTAGTCCGAAGAGATTGCAGCAACGAGCGGATTTGACTGGTGGGTATCATCCTGCAGCTGCAACAGGACGTCTTCGTCCATTTTCCAACCGCGAAGCGGATGCTGTGTTGCACGCAGATGATCAATCGCCCTGTTCCGGGCGATCGTGATAATCCATGTGTAAACGTTCCCTTTCGCCTGCACGTAGGTATTTGCCTTTTTCCAGATCTGGAGGAAAATTTCCTGCAGCACATCCTCGGCTTCTGCAGGAAACCTTATCATGCGCACAAGGAGAGAAAAGACAACCGATGCATAGCGGTCGTACAGCTCCGCAAAGGCCACCTGATCCTGCCTCCCAATCCGCTCGAGGAGGCGCAACTCCTCCTCGTTACGTTCGGTAACTGCTGGTCTGATTGCGAAAAGAAACACCATTGAGGGTTATGGATCAATACAAATTTGTGCTGGCCTGATGGAGAAATTCCATCATCAGTCTTTCACGTCGACATCAAGCAATGTACAATCCCGCCGAGCTTCCAACCCAGAG
>Ga0247727_10012986_pt1 | contig 14149 bp, 11 predicted proteins | sample WisWelCaveWW1625_FD_202498 | JGI IMG/M metagenome (GOLD analysis project Ga0247727, IMG submission 202498) | Biofilm microbial communities from Wishing Well Cave, Virginia, United States - WW16-25 | ecosystem: Environmental > Aquatic > Deep subsurface > Groundwater > Cave microbial mat | place... | reverse complement strand
CGGAAATATCACACAAACAGTATCCAACATGTTACCTTTACGCCCACTAGAAAAATGGAAATATCCATCTTCTCCAAATTCAACAAATGCCACAAGATCCCCTGAGACCAACCTAACTGTTTCCCCCAATGGGGCTTCGACTGTTGTTATTATCTTTTTTTCTTCCATTTCTTCTCCTCCAAATTTTGCAAAATTATCAAATACACCACCTGACTTCGCATAATCTACAACATTTGTAAATAAAATGCAAGAAATATTTTGAGAAAAATACATATCTTACATTTTAGAATTATTTTTAATATAATTTTGAAAAGTTATTTTTTAAAATTTCTCTTTTTAAACCCAATCAATTGCACTTCAGTTTCTAAAATTATTCCAAATTTCTGAAAAACTTTTTTTTGAATTCTTGTGGCTAATCTGCGAATATCTTTAGCTGTGCCATCTTGCAAATTAATGAAAGCTAAAGCATGACTTGGGGAAATTCCCGCTGATCCCAATTTAAAACCTTTCTGAAATCCAACTTGCTCCATCAAAAAAGCTGCCGAGATTTTCATTTGTCCATTCGAAGTTAGCCAATGCCAAGGTTTAGACAAATTTTCTAAATTATTAATTTTATGTTCTAAACTTTTTTCAATTTTTTCAAAATTATCTACAGACACAATGGGATTTTTAAAAAACGATCCTGCACTTTTATAAGATTTAAAACCTGGCAAAATTACCATGCCCTTGTCAGCTCTAATTTTTAAAACCGCCCTTCTAATCTCTGATAAAGATTTAGGGGGATTATTTAAAAAATATGTCTGTAAATCATAATATTTTACAGACAACACATCACTCTTTAACTTCAGATTACTATTTAATTTTCTAGCTTTTACTTTGAAATTTATTATTTTTAATTTTAAAAAAATCTCCAAAATAATATAATTGCCCGAGGCAGAAGTATTAAAAATACTTTGACGATAATCAAAATGACATTCAGGTTTATTCAAATAAATAATTTTTTTAGTCTTTATTTCCAGAACTTTAATCTGATAAACTATCTCACTAAAACTGTGGCCATAGGCTCCGATATTTTGCACTGCCGCCGCGCCGGCAGTCCCCGGAATTCCAGACAAACATTCTAAGCCACTTAAATTATTTTCCACCGCTCGCTTCACAACATCATCCCATTTTTCTCCAGCCCCAACTTGCAGAGTTACAAAATTTTCTGAAATATTTTTTTGAATTTTAAAACCAAAAATCTTATTATGTATCACCAATCCAGAAAATCCATTATCACTTATTAAAATATTACTGCCGCCACCTAAAATAAAAATCTGGAGATTATTAATTTTTGCAAAATCTAAAGCTTCTAAAATTTCTTTTTCACTTTTCACTACAGTATAAAATTCCGCCAAACCACCAATTTTAAAAGTAGTAAATTTTTTTAAAGAAATATTTTTTTGGATTTTGATTTTCATAAATTTTCCTCTTATAAACAATTATAAAGCAAATATTATATTTGCAAAGTCGGTAAACATATTCTATACTTAAGTAAGTATAGAAAATAAACCTCAAAAAAATGTAAAATCGCTGCGTGAGAATGAACTTTTATCGAAACTTAATCAGAAGAGTTTAAAAATTCTCGAATTGGAAAAAAAAGTTCAGGAGTTAGAAAAACAGCTTGAAGTAGAAAGAATGTATGAACCTTTAACTGGGCTTTTTACGAGGAGACATTTTACCAATGAGGCCCACCACTTAATAAAACCATTCTTACACTTTAGGGAAGAAGAGTTGAGATCAAAATCAAAACCAGTTAGTTTTTTATTTTGCGATATTGATAAATTCAAAAGCGTCAATGATACTTATGGGCATAAGGTTGGCGATGAGGTGTTAAAACAAGTTGCTAACATTATTCGACAAATATAAGAGGTGGAGATATGGTATGCAGATGGGGTGGAGAAGAAATCGTAGTGGCTTTAAAAGGCGCGGATACAAATGTGGCCTTAGAAAAAGCTGAATTATTACGAAATTTAATTGAAACAAAGGTCTCTGTGCCAATTCAAACATTAGAGGAACATACAGTCACGATGAGTATTGGTATCGCAACGTCAGAGAATGGAATTAATTTTGAGGAGCTTATTGAGCGCAGTGATTCCGCCATGTATCAAGCAAAAAATAAAGGCAGAAATCAAGTGGTTACTTATGATGTGCTTCAATAATTTGAAGGCGGAAACGGAGAGATTCGAACTCTCGGAAGTATTTCTACTTCGCTTCTTTAGCAAAGAAGTGCCTTAAACCGGCTCAGCCACGTTTCCAAATTGTGATTCAAAAGAATTTTAACATAAAATAGGAAAATTAGAAAAATTATTTTTAGCCAACCAAAAACTCGCAAAAATTTTGCGAGTTCTGATTTTAGAATTAATCTAATTTAGTATTTTCAATTTTTTGCATAGCCGCAAAGATTTTTTGAGTATAACCCGGCACAACGCTTTCATTGTAATACCAAAGCTTTTTTTCTAAAGTATTATCAGCATAATATTTAGCGGTGTTAGGATTAGCCCCGCCTAGATTTTTACCAACCACCTCAATGGCTTCATAAAAATTCTTAAAAGGAATTTTCGCAGAACCCCAACCAAATGGATTATTCTGATAAGCTGCCTTTCCACCAGAAGATTCAATAGCTGAAATAGCTGGCAAAAAATTATATGGTAAACCATATTTTTCCGCCACTAAGACAAAATGCATACCAAAACCAGCTAAAGGCATTTTTCTGTCAGCAAAATATTTATCTAATTTTGCAGCTTGAAATTTTCTAGTTTCAGTTGTAATATTTACACTGGCTGAGACTATTGTAACTTTATTGCTAGAATTAGCGATATCAGAAAACATATTTAACCCTAGAGTGGGCATGGCTAGCATTGGTAAGAAGGCCACGGCCAGAAGAGTATTGTGTATATTTTTTAACATAATGATGCGAGAATTAATCTGGTCTCGCGCCTGCTTTTCAATCGTATCCATTGCTATGCACCCTTTTAAACAAAATTGAGCTCTAAGCTCATATACCTACATTATAGCAAATAGCTTTAAAAAAGTCAATAGTAAAACACTATTCTATATTTGTGTCAAATCTGTATATCAAAATACCCTTATTTATCAAGGTAATCTGAGTTAGTCTCTAAGAAGTCATAAAAGTCTCTGAATTAAAAAACAGACTCATCTATCCTTCAAACAGTATTTTGAGTTTAGTATCTCTAAAACTCTCGATTTCCGCCGCGCAGCGGCGGAAATCTAATTCTTCTAAACACGTCTAAAAAAATCTCTTGAAAATCGAAAATTAAATAACCAGCCTACGCTAAAGCTTCGGCATGGCAAGGTAAAATATGCTAAAATTGAGTAATTGGTCTCATCGTCTAACGGTTAGGACAGATCCCTCTCACGGATCAAATCGGGGTTCGATTCCCCGTGAGATCACAAATTTCAACATGTTATACTTTATTTGTTCATGAGTCTAAAAAATCCGGGCGGTTAGCTCAGTTGGTAGAGCGCTACATTGACGTTGTAGATGTCAGGGGTTCGAATCCCTTATCGCCCACAAATAATTTTATTTATTCAAAATAAATTCTAAACTTTTGAAAAATAAATCTGACAAAAAAGTGGCGGAAGCTGCAACCACAATTCCAATAGCACAACGCAAAGCCCATTTTTTAGCTTCAGTAATTTTTGTATCATTGCCCTGGGCTTGAATAAAAAGAAAACCTGTCCAAATTAAAGCTAACACTAGCATAGGAATAAAAATAAAATTTACTAAAAATTTAATTAAATTGTGAATTAAAATAATTGGATCTTTAGTGCCAAAAAAATTTGGATAACGATCAGAATTCTGATTAGCAACTTCTTGTAAAGTCTCATTGAGATTTACAGACTCAGCCGCATAAGAATTTTCTATCAAATTCGTAGAAAGTAATTTCTGAATTAAATCTAAAATAGTTGCATTACCACCCAGACTTTTCAAAATCGCAAATACAAAAGAAGTAGCTAAAACTATAATGACCAAAGCAATTACAAAATTTTTAATAATACCTTTCATTCTAGTTAACATTTCTGGCTTATCACCATAAAACGGATACATGGCTCCGATAATTATTCCACCTAAACCAACACCAATAATTAAAATATATAAAGCTAATTTTCCTAATTTTCCTAAAATAATAAAAAGGTCTCTGGGAGAACAAGGTTTGGGATTAGCTGTGGTATTACAATGGATAATACCAACATTTTTCCCGCTGGCATCTTTTAATTGTAATTTACCAATAGCTTCTATAGATTTATCTGAAGGACCAGTCGATGGAATAGTTTTAGTCACAGTTTCTTCTTCCGCTGCCAAAACAACATTCACAGAATCCAAAAAGAAGATATTTGAAAATATAAATAAAAATAAAGCTAGCAAAAAAAACTTTGGCCCACCAGAGACGGGTCCGCTTCTAGCGGAAAAAACATTTTTGGAAAATTTTCTAAAGATTGATTGCATATTTTTATTTCCCATCATAAATGGCTTGTAAATTTTCTATTAATTTTTTTTCAGCAGCGACTGTGTCACTCTGACCAGTATAAATAGATTCTATAGCTATTTTCATCAAAGCTTCTAATTTTTGAGGATAAAGATTATAAAAACTTTTAGCAATTAAACCACTGCGACCCGAAATCACAGACGCTTGATTTCCTTGAGATGCAGCTAATCTAGCTTTTAAAGCTGATAAACCACCGGTGGCCGCAGCTAATGATGCAGACTGTGATCCAGTTGTGAAATTTAATAAAGCTGCATAAGTCGCGGCAGGATTTTGAGAATTTTTAAGCATAGAGAGAGTATAAAGTTTACCATAAGTGGTATTAATATTAGTTTTAGCAACTTGAGGTAAATAAGTATAATCAAAATATAATTTTTGATTAGCCGATTTAATATAATTTAATTCACTGGCATAACCAATATAAAAAGCTAATTTCCCAATCAAAAATTGTGATAAAGCATTAGGCATTAAATGATGCCAGTTATAAGTTGCTTCTTTGGGATTAGAAAATTTCTGCATAAAAGCTAAAACAGTATTTAAAGTCCCAGGAGTAACTTCTAGATTTTTTAAATTTTCATTAAATAAAATTTGATAATTAGCATTTAAATTTCCCCGAGTATCTTTTTCAAAACTTCTACTAATCGGAGGTCCTTGTTTAATTTGCATAATCATAGCCATAATAATATCGGTAATGTTCGGAATATTATTATAAGTTCCCAAAGCAATAGTAGAAATTTTTAAAGATTCATTATTCTCATCATTAAATCTAGTGATTTGCGATTCATAATCAAAAAATTGATCCCAAGTAGCTGGTGGATTGGTCAAACCTGCCGAAGAAAGTAAATCACGATTATAATACATAATTAAAGGATTTACAGAAACTGGTAAACCTAAATAACCTTGAGAAGAAATTAAAATTTGCGAAGCATCTACAAAAATATTTCGAAAATCAATTTCAGAAATTACATTTTGGGGAATTAAATTTAAACGTTTAACATTTTGTAAAATAATATAAGAAGGAGCTAAAATTAAATCTGGGGCTTGACCATCAGCTAAAGCTGTAATCAAAGCTGAACTAATTTGATTTTCTTTCACTTCCGTATAAGTTACTGAATAAGAATTAACATTTTGTTTATTAAAAATTTCTAAAGTAAACGCTAAACTATCTTCCGGAATTGTACCCCAAATTTTTACCACTCCAGAATATTGACTCTGTTTAGCTTTTTGATTATCAAAACCTGGTAATTTTCCAGAAAAACCTAACATAGCAATCACCACTGCGAAAATTCCAATCCCTAATAAAATATTTTTTAAATTTAATACTTTGCTGAAATCCATAAAAATATTATAGCATGGCGGGCGGCCTCATCAAATTTTTCTACAAAAATCAATAAAATAATTCTTAAAATTAAATTTATAAATCATATTTATTTACATTCATATCTAAAGTTCAGCAATGAAAGCATAATGAAATTCTCCAGCTGGTAAATGTTTTTTAATACTAAAATCATTTTTAGCTAACATGGCCAAAACTTTTTCTTCTCCCAAAACATGTGTGGGATGAGGACCAAATTTAATTCCTAATTTTTCTGCTGGATTTTTTTTCCAATCTACTATTAATAAAAATCCATTGGGTTTTAAAATTCTTTTAGCTTCTCGAATTACAGCTAAAGGATTAGCTACTTGAAATAAAATATTTGATAAAATAATTGCATCACAAGATTTTTTTTCTAAATAAGTTTTATCTTCCACATCCACTATTGCAAATTCAATATTCATATAAGAAAATTTTTCAGCTTCTCTTTCTAATCTTTCTAAAATATCTTTTTGCAAATCAAAAGCATAAACTTTTCCTTGACTACCCACTGCATTAGACAAGGGTCCCAAATAAGCCCCACTACCACAACCAAAATCTGCCACCACTTGACCAGCTTGCAATGGTAATTTAGTCACAATTTGTGCGGGTGATAAAAACATATTTACAAAATTATTTCAAATAAAATTTAAAATAAATAATAAATATATTTTAACATAATTACAACACCGCTAAAGAAGCCACCGCATCCCCAGCGCGTAATTTCATAATTCGCACACCTTGGGTGGCGCGACCAAGAACAGGAATATTTTTTAATTCAGTTTTAATAACTTGAGAATTTTTAGAAATGGCTAATAATTGAGAAGATTCATTAATTATAACTTTGGCCACAATTAATTGTCCAGTCTTAGCGGTAATCTTCACAGTTTTAATTCCGGAACCTCCCCGACCTTGAGTTTTATATTCTTTCAAATCAGTCATTTTGCCATAACCATTTTCAGTGGCTACTAAAAGTTTAGAAATTTTAGCTGTCTCTTTTTTAATCACATCACAAGATGCAATAAAATCGCCTTTATCTAATCTCATACCTCTGACTCCAGCCCCAGCTCTACCAATTTCTCTAATTTCATCTTGGGCAAAACGAATGGATTGACCATTAATAGAAGTTAAAATAATATCATCTCCATTTTCTACAAATAAAACTGAAAGTAAAACATCATCCGTGTCTAATTTAATAGCAATTAAACCAGAGCGTCTCACATCTTTAAAACTTTCGGCCGCAGATTTTTTAATAGTTCCATCTCTGGTAATCATAGCCAAAGATAAGGTAGAATTTTTTAATTCTTTAGGCATGGGTAAAATGCTGGTGACTTTTTCATCGGAAGAAATTTGTAAATAATTCATAATAGATTTTCCACGAGTGGCTCTCTTTCCTTCCGGAATATCATACATTTTAATTTGATAAGCTTTCCCTTTATTAGTGAAAAAAAGTAAATCAGAGTGAGTAGAGGTGGTTAAAGAAATAGTAATAAAATCTTCTTCTTTAGTATTCATGTCCACCACTCCCACTCCCCCTCTTTTTTGAACACGAAATTCATCTATATCCGTGCGCTTCACATAACCATCAGCTGTATAAATTAATACCGCTTCTTTTTCAGCAATCAAATCTTCCGGATTAAATTCTTTAGCTTTATGTTTAATAACTTTAGTGCGACGATCATCAGAATATTTATTTTTTATTTCTAAAAGTTCTTCTTTAATAATAATTAAAATTCTTTTTTCATTCGCTAAAATATTTTTTAATTCAGCAATCAAAATCTGTACCTCTTTTAATTCATCTTCAATTTTTTTTCTTTCCAAACCAGCCAGACGTTGCAATTTCATATCCAAAATCGCCTGAGTTTGAATATCACTAAATTTAAATTGTTTTTTTAATTCAGTAAAAGCTTCTTCTACACTTTTAGATTTGCGAATTAATTTAATAATTTCATCAATATGATCTAAAGCTTTTTTCAAACCTAATAAAATATGTTCTCTGGCTTCCGCTTTTTTTAATTCAAATTCAGTTCTTTTTCTAACCACAATTTTTCTATGTAAAATAAATTCTTCTAAAGCTGCTTTCAAATTTAAAGTTTGCGGTACTCCATCCACTAAAGCCACCAAATTCACATGAAAAGTTTCTTCGAGTTGAGTGTGTTTATATAAATAATTTAAAATCTTTTGCGGTTCAATGCCATTTTTTAAATCAATCACCACTCGAATATCTTTAGTCGATTCATCTCGCAAATCTTTCAGGCCTTCTATTTTTTTCTCTCGCACTAAATCTGCAATTTTTTCTATTAAACTAGATTTAACTACTCGATAAGGAATAGAGGTAATCACAATTTGATAACTGCCATTTTTTAATTCTAAAATTTCTGCTTCTCCTCGCACTGTAATTCCTCCTCTACCTGTGGCATAAGCCTGGGCAATATCATTTTTTCCATAAATAATTCCACCAGTTGGAAAATCTGGACCTTTAATAAATTCACATAAATCTTCAGTGGTGGCGTGATGATTATCAATTAAATAATTTACTGCTTCCACTAATTCTCCAAGATTATGAGGGGGAATATTAGTAGCCATGCCCACCGCAATACCCATAGTTCCGTTTAATAAAAGATTTGGAATCGCAGAAGGTAAAACTGTTGGCTCTTTTTTAGAATTATCAAAATTAGCTTTCATCTCCACGGTTTCTTTTTCAATATCATTCATCATTTCCATAGCGATGCGACTCATTTTCGCTTCCGTGTATCGATACGCAGCCGCACTATCACCATCAATAGAACCAAAATTTCCTTGACCCCAAACTAAAGGATAACGAAAAGAAAAATCTTGCGCCATTTTTACCATGGCATCATAAACTGATTGATCACCGTGCGGATGATAACTTCCCAAAACATCTCCCACCACGGTGGCGGATTTTCTAAATCTGGCAGAACTTGTCAAGCCGGCTTGTTGCATGGCAAATAATATTCTTCTGTGCACTGGTTTCAATCCGTCTCTCGCATCCGGCAAAGCTCTGTCCGTAATTACACTCATAGCATAATTGATATAAGATTTTTTCATCTCTCCCGAAATATCAATATCTATCACTGAAACTCGATTGGCGTTTTCAGAATTTTTCGCATCATCATTTTCAAAATTATTTTCTAAATTTTTCGCCATAATATATTCTAAAATTAAATAAAAAGTTTTTTAATTATTTGAAATTTTAAATAAAATATATTTTTTATAGTTTTTAAAAACTATAAAATTATCTAAACACTAATTCGTCAGAATTTTATTTATGTATTCTGTTAACTGTTTCTCCCGCGGCCGCGGGAGAAACACATTATTTTGAAAACAAAACACTATTGTTCCAAACAATCTTTATATTTATATTATAACATAAAATCGAAATAAATGTGGGGGAATTTTGCGAGTTTCTAAAACAAAAACGAGGTCAATGGTGAAAAAAATTCACCATTGACCCCGTGTAAAACCGACACGTCTATTCCGGATTTTGAAATAAAATCCTGAAAAGGAAGTTCAAACCCCAAGCCTGGAATATGGTAATCGCATTGAATCCGAAGATTGATGGTATTAACCAATTCCATAAGAAATAAACCGGAATTGTATAAGCTAAACTAAAAAGACATACACCAATCATTTCGATTGTCCACGCTTTTACAAATTCATCAATTTTATCTATACCCTTCTTGATATTCATGAATTCTCCTTCCATTCTGTACATATCATCTTACGAAAACCCTCGTAATGGGAGTATAGACTTCCACGAGCCACACCTAACTTTAGTATATCATAGATTAATTTAAAAGTCAAGTCTAAAATCCCGAATTCTACCTCCAAGTGCAATCCTAACCCCAGAAAATCCTTGTTTTACAAGGCTGGTGTGGGATATGTCTACTTACAAAATCTTTGCAGTTTTTCGTGACTTCAGGGTCTATTTTACAGTACTACTAGCGACTTCAGTGATATCTTGCATGAATTTTTTAGATTCAGAAAATCCAGCAAAAAATTCTTTCTGTATTTTTCCAAATTCTTGACTGGTTTCAAACCAAAAATTTTTCAAAATAATAAATGGAGATTCTAAATCATTGTCAGTCTTTTGACTAGAATTAATATTAGATTTGGAGGTGGAAGTTGAATCAGAAATTACAGTTGAAGAAGAATTTTCTAAATCTAGATTGGCAGAATTTGACTCTGTTGCTTTGTTAAAATTTTTAGAAAAATTAAAATCAAAAATTTCTGCGCCCCAAATCTGAAAAACAAAAAATAAAATAATTATAGAAATAATAATAGCCCAAGTGATAGAATGATTTCGAATAGTAATTTCATCACTTTCTCGCAAAGTTTGTAAATATCTCCTCCATAAATTCATAAGTAAATTGTAGCATGAAATTAGTTTTTCCCGCCTTGGGTGGAAAAAACCACAACTTCTCCGGTCTTATCATCCAAATCTTTTTTCTTGAGAGTTAATTTCTCGAGTCTTTCTACTTTCTCTTGACCTAATTCTTTGAGAAAAATTTTCAAAGAGGCTTCATTATAATCCATAGGAATAATTAATTTCGGCTCCAACTTGGTGGCTAATTTATGGGCATCATAAGAATTCAAAATATCTTCATTAGCAGAAGTTGGAATAAATAAAATATCTATTTCGTCAATAATTTCTCTTTGCTCTGGCAAAAGTTCTTCATGCAAACAACCTAAAAAACAAATTTTAATATTATCAATAGTCAAAACATAGGAAGTATTTTGTAATTTTGTCTTCTCTTTACTTTTTATATCTAAGGGTAGATTTACAAAAGTTCCAAAACCTTTCACAAAAATATTTTGTACTTCATATTCCCCTGGACCGGAAATCACAAAAGGTGACTGACCGGCTTGTTGATAAACCGCTAAATTATTATAATCAAAAGTCTCAGTGGTAATTAAGACCAAATCCGCCTTGGATTTAGAGCTTTGAGAATCAGGATTAAAAGCCACAACCAAATCCCCTTGTTTAATTTGAAAATGTTGTTTTCCTAAATGAGTAATAATCATAATTATTGGGGAATTATAGCATAAATTACTTTTTAAAACCTTATAATATTTTGAGATAAAAATCACCGCGAGTGAACTGTTTTAATTACCCCCCGAGTAAAAGTGGGATTTGTGAATTTTGTGATTCACAGTCAACAATATACCCCATCTTTTTTGCGATATAAGAAAAAGCTTCTATGGTGAAATCTTTTTTATTTTTATCAGTTTCAATAGTTTCATTTTCCTGTTGTGACATAATGTCTTTAATATGCTGTTGAGCATCTTTCGCTCGTCTTAAACAAGCTAAAGCATTTTTAGTATATTGTGAAAAATATTTACGTAAATTATTTTCTTCTTCTTCAGTTATACCATTCTGCATTCCATTATTCTTTCTATATAAATAAATAATTTTTTCAAAACGTAAAGCTTGCCAAGCCACAAAACCTGGTTGACTATCCATCCATACCAAAAAAGTGGTGATTACTTTTTTACGATCCTCAACATGTATTAGATCGGTCGCTAAATTATTTAAAATCTTTTTATCTCTTAAATTATGATAAAGTTCTCGCATCTCCTTGTCGGCACTAGCAAAAAACTCATAATAACTAACTGTACCAGCTTCACTTAAATCACTCAAGGCCATCACCAGAACTTCTTTTCTGGGTAAAATATTATTCTCTAATAGATTTTCCAAATGTGGTTGAGAAAATAAATGTCCCTTGGTAATGCCTGACCGCTCTAAATCTAGAAAAAGTTTCTCTAAAGATGGATTTTGATTGATAGCCTCTTGATAATAAGGATAATTTTTAAATTCAAAATCAAATTTTCCATCAGGATAAGTTGCATAAACAGCTGAAATACAAGTTAGAATATCTTCTTCAGAAAAAATTTCTTTTCCAGCTTTTTGATTAGCTTCTCTCATTTCTTGTTCTAAACCCTGAGCACTTATATTTTCATTACCATTTACTCCACTTGGTTCATCACCAATTTTAGCTCCACGATGTCTACAAATCATTCCTAAAATATTATTAATATCTGGTTTATCAGAATTAACAGTAGTGTCATGCCAAGCAATGGCCATTTTAGATAAAGCTATTTGTTTTTTATCTAAATGTAGAATCTCAGCTAATTTCTTAGCACATTTTTCTAAAATCATAAGATGAATAGAGGTATGATATTCTTTTTGATTACCACCTGAGTTATGTTCTTGAGCATGCACACTTTCACCATTCTTTTTAATCTTAACAGCAGCATCATTAAAATCTAACCATTTCTGTTCTGTGTGTTTAGACCCAAGAAAATCATCTATAGAGTTTATAGCATCTAAAGCTGTGTCATAAAAACCAGTCGGAAGTTTTTTATTTGATTCAGGTGTCTTTTCCATAATTTTAAATTATTTAATTACAAGCAATAATATTAAATAAATAATATTACATATTTACAAAAAATCAATCTTGCTTTTTCTTCACTTCAATGTCATGTAAAATTAAAATCTTTTCAAAATCTTCTCTTTCTAAATTTTCTTTTTCCATTAATTCTTTGGCAATATAATCTAAAACATTTCTTTTTTCTTGCACAATTTTTTGGGCCGTGATTAAACCTTCTTCACAGATTTTTTTAATTTCAGCATCAACTGTATTGGCTAAATCTATGCCTAAAATATTTTTCGATTCAGAAAGATTACCATAAATTATTTTTTTCTCATCAGATTCTACAGCGAAAGGGCCCACTACAGAATTCATGCCATATTTCATCACCATGTCGCGAGCCATAGCCGTGATCTGTTGCAAATCATTGGAAGGTCCGGTAGAAATATCCCCATAAACTTCCAGCTCTGCGGCATAGCCCCCAAAAGCCATGGCAATATCATCCAAAAAAGTTTTGCGAGTAATTAATCTTTTATCATCAAAAGGTAATTTTAAAGTATAACCTCCGGCATTACCGCGAGAAATAATAGAAATTTTATGAATAGGATCTGCATAGGGTAAAAGAGAAGCCACCAAAGCGTGACCGGCTTCATGATAAGCGGTTTTTTCTTTTTCTTTTTTGGAAAGCAAATGACTTTTTCTTTCCGGACCCAACATAACTTTTTCAATCGAGCGAATTAAATCAAATTGTCCGACTTTTGTCCTACCTTCTCTGGCGGCTAAGATGGCAGCTTCATTCATTATGGAAAATAAATCTGCCCCAGAAAATCCCGGAGTTCTTTCAGCAATAATTTTTAAATTTACATCTTCGGCTAAAGGTTTATCTTTTTTATGGACAATTAAAATTTCTTCCCGACTTTCACGATCTGGTAAATCAATCATCACTCGTCTATCAAAACGACCAGGTCGAAGCAAAGCTTTATCTAAAACATCTGGGCGATTGGTGGCGGCCATCACAATAATTTTTTCATTGGGTTCAAAACCATCCATTTCCACTAAGATTTGATTTAAAGTTTGTTCTCTTTCATCATTGCCACCACCTAAACCCACCCCTCGTGATCTACCCACCGCATCAATTTCATCAATAAAAATTATCGCCGGAGAATTTTTTTTAGCTTCAGAAAAAAGATCTCGCACCCGCGAAGCTCCCACTCCCACAAACATTTCTACAAATTCGCTACCCGACAAATGATAAAAGGGTACACCCGCTTCTCCGGCCACCGCTCTGGCCAATAAAGTTTTACCCGTGCCGGGAGCTCCCATCATCAAAACCCCCTTGGGAATTCTGGCACCAATGTCTAAAAACTTTTTAGGATTTTTTAAAAAATCTACCACCTCTTCTAATTCTTGTTTAGCTTCTTTAGTGCCGGCCACATCTTTAAAAGTTACTTTTTGTTTAATATCGTTAGGGTCAATTAATTTCGCCCGAGTTTGACCAAAAGATAAAGCTTGCATATTCGCCCCCTTCACTCCGCGCAAAAGCATAAAAATCATCAAGCCAAATAATAAAATTGGTAAAAAAATCGGTAAAATATCTGACCAAAGTTTAGAAGCAGAATTATCTTTAATTTTAATATTTAAATTAGTTAAAGTGGAAGTCGAGACTCCATAATTTTTTAAAACATTTAATAAACTTTCATTATTTTCTTTAGTAGCCACCAAAACAGTATCTGTGCCAACTTCTAATTTAATTTTCTCATCGTCGATTAAAATATTTCTAGTCTTGTCAGAAGAATTTTCTAAATTTATTAAATCAAAAGCATTTATATTTTTTACAATTTCAGTCATGCTAACCA
>Ga0247727_10012985_pt1 | contig 14149 bp, 13 predicted proteins | sample WisWelCaveWW1625_FD_202498 | JGI IMG/M metagenome (GOLD analysis project Ga0247727, IMG submission 202498) | Biofilm microbial communities from Wishing Well Cave, Virginia, United States - WW16-25 | ecosystem: Environmental > Aquatic > Deep subsurface > Groundwater > Cave microbial mat | place... | reverse complement strand
GTTCGATCGGTGGTTGAAGACATAGTCCACGCTGTCTCGGACCTGGGCATTGTTGTATTGGAAGTGCCGCTCGAACCATTGTTGGCTCGTGCGAGTTTGAGAAAAGGAATCCGTGGCATCGTAGACAAAGCGGTAGTAGTTCTCGCCGATCAGGAAAACGATTGAGAGCAGCAAGAGCACGACGAGCCCGTTGCCGAGGATGATCTGGCGCCAGCCTGCTGGGACCTTGGCGGATCGTCGGCGCCGAGCGAAAACGTAGAGGCAGCCGCTCAGGATCAAGGGCACCAGCGCGGCAGCCGCGTACAGAAGGTTGTCCCCCAACGGCGGAACCTCCACCACGTAGCCCTCACGCTCCGCGTGAGGAAAGCCGAATGGACAGCCACGACAGGAGGCTTGTTCGTTATCCTCACGCGGAGCGTAAAGGCTACAATGTCGCCCGGTCAGATATCCATGCCGATAAACCCGCGCGTGCGATCCCACTCTCGCAAAATATGTTCGCGTTGGGCCAAGGCGCGTTTCAAATTGCCGGCGTCGATGAATAGCTGAAATTCCGCGAGCACGGCTCGGCGCACGGCCTCGCGAAAGAAGTCCTGTACGTCGAATGCCAGCCGGTCGTAGTCGCTCTCGGCGAGCCGGCACACGAGATCGACGTCGATGGGCGTGGCGTCCTTCTCGTCGGTCTTCACGGTCGCCTCGAACACAAATCGCAGATAGCCATCTTGGCCGTTCGAGAGCCGAAAGACGCAATCCGCGTTGTAAAGAAAGTACGTGTTCGCCGTGCCGTGCTTGGCCATCGCCGCGCGGAACCGCCGCCACAACGCCTGCTGCTCATCGGATGCGTCCAGCGGCATGCCGGAGTGACCGACCAGACGAAACGGCAGACACTCGAAAACGATCGTGACTGCATCGGGCATAGCTCGATCCTCAAAAACCACGGCGCGGCCCGGCCGCAAAAAGTAGGTTGGGTTTCCGACCCGACCCGCTGGTGTCGATGTTGGTCGGGTCAGAGACCAAACCTACGGCCCACGGGATTGTACCAACTACTCTAAGAGGTAGAAGCGAGCGATCTGTTTTGTGAGCGAGCCTGCAAGATCGCCCTCGATCATTTGAAGTTCGCGACTCATGCGATGCCGTAGAGGTAACCAGTCGGCAATTGGCCTGCCGCCGATCGCGAGTGATTGGGCGCGGTCGAACATTCGGGACATTGCCCCGAGCGACAAAAGGAGCGCCTCTCGGATCAGCGTGCCGGCCTCAAGCTGCAAGTGGGGACTGTGCGGGTGCCGATCCAGTTCAGCCTTCAGTTCCGCGGCTGCGTAGGTGATTGCTCGCGTCGCTTCGAGGTCGCAAGCGGTCAATGTCACGTAGTGATCAATTTCCGATGGCGGTTCATCGGTCGCTTGGCGGTTTGTTCGCTCGGCACAGAACAACGCGGTGGTTTCGAGGCAGTCGGCAATCACTCCGATTCCGCCGGCCGCCAGGCAAAGGAAACGTTGCAACGGGTCGTTCCCCGCCGCGTGATCGGTAAACCAACGGACCAACCGAACTCCTTCGCGGCCGATTCGCTCGGCGACAAGCACCAATAATAGCGGATCGGATCCGGAGCCGCCCCGATCAACCGGTGTGCCGACACGCATCACTCCGTGCTTCTCAAGAACCGCTTCCGCTTGCGAGTTCACTTGGCCGTTGGCACAGCATTCGTCTTCGATTGGCCGAATCTCGCGGCACGCCGCGCCGATACGCTCCAAGATCGCGCGGTGAGCGGCCGGCGGCTTGGTCGGATTCAGGCGCGTGCTGAACATCAATCGTCTCCGAATCCGATTCCCAGGGCACGTGCGGTGCGGATCACGTCGCCGTTGGGTGGGACAGTGCGGATTTTGTGAATCGCTTGCGTGATCGGGACGTTGACCGTGTCGGGCGGGCGCAAGCAGACCATGTGGCCGAACGTGCCGTCGGCGATGAGCTGCACGGCGTGTACACCGAACCGCGTGGCCAGCAGCCGGTCAAACGTCGTCGGAGCACCGCCGCGCTGCAAGTGTCCGAGCACGACGAAGCGACACTCTTTCTGCGTTCGCCTCTGCAGTTCCTCCGCAATATATTCGCCGACGCCTCCCAGCTTGATTTCCGCATTTTTGGCTGTGGCGTCGCGCGTGACCACTTTGCCGCTCGGCAACTTGGCCCCTTCGGCCGCGACGACCAGCGTAAAGTGCCGGCCGCGGGCCTCGCGCTCCTGGATCTTCTTGACGATGCCCTCGAACGTCCACGGGATTTCCGGAATCAAGATCACGTCGCCGCCGCCGGCGATGCCCGCATGGACGGCGATCCAGCCGGCGTGCCGGCCCATCACTTCGAGCACAAAAACGCGGCGATGCGATTCGGCGGTGCTGTGCAGCCGGTCGAGTGCATCGGTGGCCGTCACGACCGCTGAATCGAATCCGAACGTCGCAACCGTTGCTTCCAGATCATTGTCGATCGTCTTCGGAACTCCGACGACCGGCACGCCGATTTCGAATAGTTGCTGAGCGATCGTCAGGCTGCCGTCGCCGCCAATGCACACGAGTCCCGAAAGACCCAATTCACTGCAAGTCTCTTTTGCCGCCATCAGCACGGCCGGGTCAATCTGCTTGACCTCGCCTGCCCCGACCTTGGCCGCGAATCGGCCCTTGTTGACGGTCCCGAGAATCGTGCCGCCGAGTGTGAGGATGCCGGTCGTATTCGCCGAATCGAGCACGCGGTAGCGCACGGGTTCGAGCAGGCCTTCGTAGCCGTCGTTGAAACCGAGCACCTCCCAACCGCGCCTGCCGGCGGCCTTGACCACGGCCCGGATTACCGCGTTCAAGCCCGGCGCGTCGCCGCCGCTCGTGAGGACTCCGATGCGCTGTTTTTGAGTGCTGGCCATTTTGCTTTCGCTCAATGGAGCGGACTTTGTTTGAATCATCCTACCACACCGTCGACTCGTAGTTGACGAATCGCATCGGCCGTGTAGCCTGATTCGGCGAGGATCTCGTCGGTGTGTTCGCCCAGCCGCGGTGGCGATTTGGTCGGCAACGAATCGAAACCGTCGCACTTGATTGGGCTGGCGACAAGCTTCAGCCCATCGGGCGTTTGAACTACCATGTTGCGGGCCTGGATCTGTGTGTGCGAGAAGACTTCGTCGAGGGCGAGCACCGGGGCATGGGGCACTTCGGCGGCGGTCAATCGTCGCGTCCATTCGGCAGTTTGAATGGAGGTCAGGGTTTTCTTGACCTCAGCCACGAGTTCAACGCGGTTTTTCACTCGCAGCCGGTTCGTCGCAAATCTCGCATCGGCCCCCAGAGCGGTTCGGCCCGCCGCCGCGCAAAACCGTTGCCACTGCTCGTCGTTGCCCACTGCGAGCACCAAGTGCCCATCGGCCGTGGCAAAGCATTCGTAGGGAACAATGTGCGGATGCGCGTTGCCGTATCGTGCCGGCCGCTGACCAGTGACGAGGAACGCCTGAGCCACGTTGACGAGCGACGCAAGCGTGCAATCGAGGAGCGAGAGGTCGAGGTGGCGGAAGCGTTGAGGGTTGAGGGTTGAGGGTTGAGGGCAATCGGCCCCACTTTCATTCCGACTCTCAAGTCCCAACCCTCGACTCTCAACTCTCAACGCGGCCAGCACCGACACGGCGGCGTACAGGCCCGTCAGTACGTCCGTCAGCGCTACGCCTATCTTCATCGGTTCGCCGGCCGGTTCGCCGGTAATTGACATCAGGCCGCTCAGGGCCTGCACGACGAAATCGTAGCCCGGCTGGTCGCGCGAGGGGCCGGTGCGGCCGAAGCCGGAAATGGAGCAGACGATGAGTTGCGGATTGATCGCGTGCAAGTCATCCGGTGTAAGGCCGAACTTGGCGGCCACGGCCGGCAGAAAGTTTTCCAGTAAAACGTCGCTCCGTTCAATCAACCGTACCAGCAAATCGCGGCCGGCCGATTTGGCCAGATCGAGGGCGATTGACCGCTTGTTCCGGTTCACCGACGCGAAATACGCACTCATGCCGGCAAGTTCCGCCGGCTCGTCGATGAACGGCGGCCCCCATTCGCGCGTGTCGTCGCCTCGGCCGGTCTGTTCGACTTTGATCACGTCGGCCCCCAGATCCGCAAGCACCATCGAGCAGACGGGGCCGGCCAGGACTCGCGACAGGTCCAGGATGCGAATTCCGGCCAGCGGCTGAAACGGGCGAGAGGGCATGTTCCAATGTTCCAGGTTCACAAGCGGGTCATATCATAAGGAGTCGCGGTGTCCGTCGCACGTCACAATGGTGAACCAATTTGCACTGGCTGCGTAGTTAGCCACAGCAGAACTGCCGACACCTGAACAGGTGATTTTAGGAATTGGTGGTTGACCGTTGAATTCCTTGGCCTGTAGACTCGTATCGATGTTTTCGAGCTTGTAGCCGCTCGTTTCATTGCATTCATGAAGACATCGAAATTTGGGCGGCAAGCCAATTGTTTTCATGGGCGGAGTTTCATGAGTTTTCGCACGGCCCTGCGTGGTCTCGTCATTGCGGCGGTTGTCACTCTTGTGGTCGGCCTCCACTCCGTGGCCAGAGCCGAGTGCGGCGACTATGTCATTGTTGGGCGTCCGAACGGGTCGCATAGCCAGCTCCTGCCGGGTTTCAAGTTTCCTCTTGGTGTCCTTTCCAGGGTCTCGTCGCATGGCGAGGACAAATCGCCTGGCAAATTGCCCTGCCATGGGCCGAACTGCCGCAGCGGCAGCCCGGTGCCACCGTTGCCTTTCCCGGTACACACCGTTAGTGTGCCGCAATGGGCCATCTGCTCGGCCCAACTAACATTACCTTTCCTGACGCACTGTGAGGTGCGGGTTCCTGTGATTCGCGTTTCAACCGATCTGTGTCGAGATCCGATCGAACACCCGCCCCGCTCCTTCTGAGATAAACCGTTCTTTGGTGCCGACGGTGCGAAGAACGCGCTGGGGTTTTCGGCCTGCGCCAAACCATCCTTGGTAATGCTTCCTGGGGGAGCATGCGCGGATCATTCCCGTCAGTAGTGTTCTGGCTCGCGCCACGGCTAATCAGATTCTGATCATCAAATGGATTGTCGTTTTTGTTGGAGGCTTCATTAATTGGGAGACCGTCATGAAAAGTAATCAAAACGGGTTTACGCTGATTGAACTTTTGGTCGTCATTGCCATCATCGCAGTACTCATCGCTTTGCTCTTACCGGCAGTTCAGATGGCCCGCGAGGCTGCCCGGCGGACCCAGTGCCGTAACAATCTGAAGCAAATCGGGCTGGCTTTGAACAATTATCATGACGTTCACAAGATGTTTCCGCCGTCAAGGTTCTTAGGCAAAGAGTTCTCTGCTCTGGCATTTCTGCTTCCACAACTGGAGCAGGATAATGTTTTCAACACTATCAACTTTTCGGTGCCGAGCCTCGGTACTGGTTCTTCACCGATCTATCATCCGAGTAACGATACGGCGCGCTTGCGTGAGATCGAGATCTTTCTGTGCCCTTCAGATTTTCAGAACCCGCTTCCTCAGCTTGGCGGTGGGCTGAACTATTGGTCAAACCTTGGCACCAGCCTCATATTCGGCGCTGCAACGGGAACGAACGCGAACATGCCGAAACAGAACGGCACGCTGCACGTCGACAGCGCTGTGCGATTCCAAGATATCGCCGACGGTTCGTCTCATACCGCGGCATTCAGCGAGCGACTCAAACGCGATGGCAGCAACAGCATCCTGACACTCGACTCGGATCTCTTCCTGGCAAGCGCGGTTCCCAACACACCGGACGAGGCCATGCAGCAGTGCCGAGCCTTGAACAAAAACAATCTGGCCACACAATTTCCGACGCACATGGGTGCCCCGTGGTTGTGGGGCGCTCATGCATATCAGCACATTTCGCCGCCCAACGATCCCTCGTGCGGTTTTCAGCCGGCCGGTCGGTCCACCATGACACCGAGTAGCAGACACGTCGGCGGCGTGAACGAGCTATTCGCCGACGGGTCCGTTCGCTTCGTCGGCAACAACATCGATATTGCCATCTGGCGAGCCATCGGCTCCCGCGACGGCGCCGAAACATTGAATAGCTTTTAAGGAAGTCCACCGATGAACAAAAAACTCATCTGTGTTCACAAATGGTTAGCAGTCGGTGTGCCCCTGGCCATCCTGAGCTTATTCATTCCCGCGTGTGGTGGGCCGAGGCGGGCGGGCCCGGTGGATTTGAACAAAGCCCACGCGGCACTGGCCACTGTACTAACCAACTGGAAACAAGGCATTGACTATGCCGACCTCGACCGAAAACTGCCTGAGATCACCGTGCAGGATTTCGATTGGCAATCTGGTCTTCAGTTGATTGACTTTGAAACTCTAGGCAACGATCGTAGAGATGACGCCAACTTGCACTGTCCGGTTCGACTGAAACTGCGTGATTCTGCCGGGAACGAAATGGAGAAGAGGGTCACTTACGTGATCGGAACGAGTCCAGTCATTACGGTCTTTCGGGAAATGATGATGTAAAGTGAGGAGAAGAGAATCGACGTGACCTTCATTCGCGGTCACAATCGGATCAATGGCGGCGTTGTGGGAGGTCTGCAACCTTGTTGGGAGTCCACCATGAATCGAGATCGATCTACAGTCAATTCTTCAGCCGTGCTGCTGGCCGCTGGTGTGGTCGTGGGATTCTTGATCGGCAATTCCATCGAACGAACTTCGGCGCAGGACGGCAAGAAAGACAAGCCGAAATCCGGTGCGCGCGAACTCTATTCCACTGCCAAGCAAGGTGGCAACTATCTGCGTCAGAGCCCGGCCGCCCGGGCGAACCGGCCGGCAACGGATTACGGGCTAGGGGAAAATCACGTGTCGAAGTTGCCGACGTATCCGCTCGGCGGGCCGGGCGACCGCACGCCGCTCGACCTGTGGCGCTACGCCGGGGGCGGCGACAACTCGTGGGGGTCGCCGAACCTGCCCATGCCGTGGGACCGGTGGGTCGAAAAGATGCGCGAGCAGAAGCCGAAACTCATGACGGACGTGAACGAGTACATGGACTCCCGATACGACTTCTCCGGCAACCCGATGCCGGGAGCGACGATGACTGGCGGCAGGCCGATCATGCACGGTCCGATCGCACGCTTGCCCAAAGGAACCAAATCGTGGGAAGCCCTCACGGCGATGTCGCCGGGCGAGATCAAGAAAGCCGACGCGTTTCCGTTCAAGCCGCTCGCGCACCCGCTGCAGACGACAGCCCACATGCTGTTCCCGCAGGCGTGGGTGCAGGCGCATCCCGAGCACGAACGAATGGACGTGGACTTCGACATTCCCAATGCCTACCTCCCCGAGTTCCCGCCTCCGATGTTTCTGACAACGCACAAGGAACTTGGCGACGTGTCGCAGGGCAAAGAAGTCACGCTCGGCAATTACTACGAACTGTTCAACGGACTGCTCACCGGCGAACAAATGGAGGGACTCAAGGAACTGCTGCGGCCGTCGGCGACGACGTGGTTCAACCAGACCGAGCACCGCGTGACGTACGAGCCGTCGGCCGGCGTCGCGTGCCGCGAGCTCCTGAAGCACCTCGCAACTCCCAGGTGCGTGCTCGTGCGCGAGGGTGCAAAGCACTCCTGGTGGGGGAATCCTCTGAACGGTCGGCGCTCCGCAGTGCCACGGCACGTGGAGCTCAGCAACCAGATGGCGACGAAGATTTGCAAGGATCTTGGCGTTCCCAGGCCCTAACACGAGGACTTGTCCGATGCCGCACATCGCTTGGATCGAAGACGAAGACGCCGCGGGCGAAGTGGCGGAGATTTATGCGCAGTGGAAACGCGACCATCCCGGCAGGCCGCGTATGCCGGGGATTATGAAGTGTTTTAGTCAGCGGCCGGACTTTTTGCGGGATGTGATCAAGTTTTCGTATCGCGTGCATTTTGCCGACGGGCATTTGGACCGGCGCACGAAAGAAATGATCGCGACGTTCGTGTCCGGCCTGAATCGGTGCCCGTACTGAATCGGCGCCCACACATTCTTCCTGCAGTTGCAGGACGGCGACCCGGCAGTGATCGCGGCATTGGAAAAAGGCGACCTGGCATCCGCTCCCGTTTCGCAGAAAGAACGTGCATTGCTGGAACTCGTCGAGCTGGTGACGCGACATGCCTATCGCACGACGGACGCGGACACCGCACGGCTGCGGGTTGCCGGCTGGACCGACCCGCAGATCGCCGAAGCGGTGTACATCACGGCCCTGTTCGCTTTCTTCAACCGCGTCGCCGATGCGTTCGGACTCGAAGACCCAGGCTATCGCGAGATGGCAGCGGCGGGAATGATGGAAGGTATTCCACAAAAGGACATGAGTGCGACGAGCACCAAGTAACAGGAGTTGAAATCATGAAATGTTTTGGCGTGTTGTTTCATACGATCCTGACCAGTGTCGTTTGCATTCCATTTGGCCTTCTGTCTGGCACCGCGTGTGGGGCCGACGACCCCGCGCAGGTTGAAAAGAAGCCTGACAATCTCAATCTGAAATCTGAAATCTCAAATCTCAAATCGCAGAATTCGGATCCCAAGACATTGAGTTCAGACCCAAAATCGGCTTCGTCGGCCGAGGCTGCGATGGCGTTGGCATTGCTCGGCAGCCTGACTCCCGAACACATGAAACAGCTCGGCCAGATGCTCGAGCAGGACTGGAAAGACCGGCCGGAGTGGGGCGACATGGCCATCGCGATTCTCAAGGGCGAGAACATGCGGCTCGGTATGGGCTGGTGGAAGCCGACTGCCAAGCGATATGAGTGGGACTGGATTGCCGGCCGGTTCGACTCGGACAAGGACAGCAAGGTCTCACGCGAAGAATTCCAGTCAATGCTCGCTTCCGTTCCTGGAAGGGTGCCGTCCGACCAGGAAAAACCCAAGAATAATGGCGCGACAGACGACTCGACTCGCGAATCGCCACCGAAAGGAAAGCCACTAACTTACGAGCTGATGTTCGACCGACTCGACCGCGACCTGAGCGGTGATCTGAGCGTGGCGGATTTCGACTGGTCGGATCAGCGAGCGATGAGCCCCGCGGCGATGCAGGCCCGCATGACCGAAATGCTGTTCTACCGGCTCGATACCGATTCGAACGGCCGCGTCACGACCGAGGAGCTGGCGGAGTTTTTTGTCCGATCGGATCGCGAAGCGCTGGGATTTCTGACCCCGGAAGATTTCCGCACCGGCTTCGACGATCCCGAATCGCGTCGCCCGGCCGCGACCGGGCAAAAGGGGCCGTCGTCTGCACAAATGATTCAAATGTTCCTGACCGGCCAGCTCGGCACATTCGAGGCCGGGCCGGGTCTGGGCGACGTTGCCCCAGATTTCACACTGCCGACGCACGACGGCAGCACGTCGATTTCGCTTTCGGCCTCGCGCGGCAAGCGACCCGTAGTGCTCATCTTCGGCAGCTTCACCTGAGGGCCGTTCCGATCCCAGGCTGGGATCCTCGACAAAATGTTCGCCCGCTACCGCGACCAAGTGGACTTCTACGCCGTCTACATCCGTGAAGCACACCCGACCGACGGTTGGAGCATGGAATCGAACGACCGCGTCGGCATCAAGATCGAACAACCGAAGACAAATGAACAGCGCACGCTCGCGGCCAGCCAGTGTTGCCAGTCGCTCAAGCTCTCGATGCCGCTCCTGGTAGACGCGATCGACGACCGCGTGAACCGGCTCTACAGCGGCTTTCCGGACCGGCTGTACCTGATCGATCGCGACGGCCGCGTTGCCTACAAGGGTGGCCGCGGCCCGTTCGGCTACAAGCCACGCGAACTCGAACAAACGATGGTTCTGATGCTGCTCAACGAAACGCCGAGCGAGAAGACCGCCGTCGACGAAGTCACGAAGAAACATGGATCTGACAAGTGACCGTTGCTGAGTGTTGGGATGACGGAGTGATTGCTATGAATGGTCAACAACCGCTGCTGGATCGAAAGGGGCGAGCATACACGCCGGCCGTAAGTCCACGGCTCAAGAAACTTCTCGCGGTAATCTTCGCGGTGGTGGCGTTGCTCGGAGCGAACAGCGTCTATCTCGTCGCCATCACCGTGCTCGGCGAGGCGTTTCAAAACCAGTTCTACATGTTCATGTTTTTGTTGCACCTCGTGGTGGGTCTCGGACTCATCGTGCCGTTCCTGATCTTTGCATTTGGGCATCTGGCGACGTCCTACAACCGGCCAAACCGTCGCGCAGTTCGCGCTGGTATCGCACTGCTGACGGTCAGCCTTGTCGTCCTGATCAGCGGTCTCGTTCTTGTCCGTTTCGAAGGATTCCAGGTCAAGGATGCCAAGGTTCGGTCGGTTTCGTACTGGGCGCACGTGATCAGTCCGATTTTGGCGATCGGGTTTTATGTGACGCACCGTATGGCCGGTCCGATCATCAAGTGGCGATGGGCGTGGGCGTGGTCGGGTGCCGTGGCCGTGTTCGTGCTTGCGATGGGCTATTTGCACCATCAAGATCCGCGATTGTGGTACGCGTCCGGACCGAAGGAGGGCATGCAGTATTTCGCTCCGTCGTCGGCCCGCACAGCAACGGGGAATTTCATCCCCGCCGAGACGCTTATGATGGACAACTATTGCCAGAAGTGCCACCCGGACGCATACGACCAGCACTACAAGTCGGTACACCACTTCAGCTCGTTCAATAACCAGCCGTACCTGTTCAGCGTCAGCGAGACACGCCAGGTGTTGCTCAAGCGAGACGGTTCAGTGCAGGCGTCGCGCTGGTGTGCCGGCTGCCATGATCCGGTGCCGTTCTTCAGCGGACAGTTCGATGATCCAAACTACGACATCCGAAACAAATCGGACACGACTACGCAGGCGGGAATCACCTGTACCGTGTGTCATGCGATCACCAACGTCAACTCAGTCACCGGCAACGCGGACTACACGATCGACGAGCCGCTGCACTATCCATTCGCGTACAGCGAGAACGGGCTGCTGCAGTGGATTAACAACCAGCTCGTCAAAGCCAAGCCAGCGATGCACAAAAAAACGTTCTTGAAGCCGTTCCACCGTTCGGAGGAGTTCTGCTCCACGTGTCACAAGGTAAGCCTGCCGTATGCTCTGAACCACTACAAAGATTTTCTTCGCGGGCAAAATCATTACGATCCGTTCGTCTTGAGCGGCCAATCAGGCCACGGTGCTCGCAGCTTCTACTACCCCGACAAGGCCAAGGACCGCTGTGCCGATTGCCACATGCCGCTGGCGACGTCGAACGATTTCGGCGCCCAGGAATTTGATTCGTCGGGCACCCGGAAAATTCACAACCACTTTTTCTTCGGAGCCAATACCGCACTGCCGGCCCTGCGGAATTACGAACTGCTTCTCAACGCCCAGCAGCGGAGAAAACAGGGGACGATGTTTGAAAGTGACCCCACGACTTGGCCGGAGTACGTCACAAACAAAGAGATTCAAAAAGCCCATCAAGATTTTTTGCGTGACGGTCAAATGCGGCTCGATATCTTCGCCCTGCGGAACGGCGGCACGATTGAGGGTGAGTTGATCGCACCCTTGCGGCCTGTGTTGCCGGCCTTGCGACCAGGGGAAAAATATCTCCTCGAGGTGGTTCTGAGGACTCTCAAGATCGGCCACTTGTTCACTCAGGGTACGGTCGATTCCAACGAAGTCTGGGTCGATATCGAGGCCCGTGCGGGCGACCGGGTGATCGGACGCAGTGGGGCACGCGATCCAGACGGGTCGGTCGATCCATGGTCGCATTTCGTCAACGCGCTGGTGATCGATCGCCGCGGCCAGCGTATCGACCGGCGCAATCCCCAGGACATTTACGTCAGCGTGTTCAACCACCAGATACCGCCGGGCGCTGGCCAGGTCGTACATTATCTCTTGGATATCCCAAAGGACATTCGCGAACCGATAGAGATCACCACCAAACTGCAGTATCGCAAGTTCGATCGGCGATACATGGAGTATGTGACCGGGGCCGACGAACTCTTAAAGACTGGGTCGCTTGCTACGGCCCTGCTCAGTCCCGCAGAGATTTTGGAGTCGGCGAAAACTCGCAACGTAACGCTGCCGGACCTGCCAATCACGACGATGTGCGAAGACACAATCACGTTGCCGATCGAGGGTAGTTCCGTGAAAGTTGAAAACGCCGTCGTCAAAATCCCCGAGTGGCAGCGATGGAACGATTACGGGATCGGGCTGTTCTTAGAGGGCGAGCAATCGTCGGGCTCGGAGAAGGGCGAGTTGCGTCAGGCCGAGCAGGTCTTCAAGAAGGTCGTCGAGTTAGGCCAGGGTGAAGGGTACGCGAATCTCGCGCGAATTTACGTGCGCGAGAAGCGGCTGAATGATGCCGTAGAGGCCCTGCAGGCGGCGTCGAAAAATACGGACATGCTGCCGTTCGCCACGGCCGGCTCGGCGCCGGGCGATGTTCCGGGCGCCGCCGCCCAATACGTCAAGCCTGCAGCACCGTGGGTCGTCGCATGGGTGACGGGGCTGGTCAACGAGCAGAACGGAGAACTCGATGAAGCGATAAAGAATTTTGAATTAATCTTGTCGGACCAGATGCAACGGGCTGTCGCGGATCGCAAGTTCGATTTCCGACGCGACTACATCGTTTGGAACGAGTTGGGCATTGCGCGGTTTGAGCGAGCCGAGCAGGAGCGCGGTGAGAAGCGTGTGGCCGAGCGCGAACGACGACTGCGCGAGGCGGTCGATGCGTTCGAGCACACTCTCGCCATCGAACCCGAGGAACTGACCGCACATTACAATCTCGCCCTACTCTTTGGCATCCTCGCCGGCAGATCGAGCGAGTTGATTCGCGCCGAGGAATCGCCGCCCGGCCAGGATTCAGCAGCAGAGAATGTTGCCGCATCTGAGCTGTTGCGTTTAGTAACTCAGGCAGGCGCGGCATCATCTACATCTGGATCGCCGGCTGCCGCCGCCGAGCAACTTGTACGAAAGATCCCACAATTCATGGCCGGCAAGCGCGATCGATTTGAGTCTCGGTTAATCACCCTAACCGAGTTGCTGGATCGGGCTCGCGCTGCGTACCGCGCCGCGCCGCGCGATTCGGACCTCACCAAGTCGGTGGCTTTAGTGCTTCAGGTGCTGCATCGACAACTGCACCTCATCTACAAACCGGACGACAACGCCCGCGAGGCGGTGGCGATCCACCGCCAGCATAATCCCGCGGCCAATCACGCCGCCCAGTCGATCGTGATTTACCCGCTGAATCGACCCGGCGCACCGGGTTTTACCGACAAGCCGATAACGACGGAGTTACCCAGCAGTGAATGAATCAAGATTCAAAAGTCTTACCGTCATTGCCATTCTGGGCGCGGCGCTTGTCGGCGGCGGTCTGTACTTTTTCGTCCTACGTGCTCCCACGAAGACGAACCCGGTGGCAATTCCTAATCCCGAGCCGCCCAAGCAACCAGACCTGGGCCGCGCCACTCCGCCCGATGTACGATTCGTGGATATCACCGACGAAGCGGGCATCCGATTCACCCACACCAACGGCTCATTTGGTCTCAAGTTGCTCCCGGAGACGATGGGGTCAGGCTGTGCGTTCATCGACTACGACAACGACGGCGATCAGGATTTGCTGTTCATCAACTCGCGATCTTGGGCCGATGATCCGGGCCAGCAAAAAACCCCGAAGCCGACGCCTGTGATGTTTCAAAACGACGGCCAAGGGCACTTTACCAACGTGAGTCGCGACGTCGGGCTGGACTTGAACCTCTTCGGCATGGGCATCACGGTCGGCGATTATGATAACGACGGCTTCGACGATCTGTTCATCACGGGCATCGAGCAGGACGGCAACCGGCTCTTGCACAACGAGGGCGGCAAGCGGTTCCGCGACGTGACGGCCGGCGATCTCGCCCAGAAGAAAGACTGGTCCACCGGCGCCGCGTTCTTCGACGCCAACAACGACGGCAAGCTCGACTTGTTCGTGTGCAATTACGTGAAGTGGACGCCGGAAGTCGATCTCAAACAGGGCTTCACGCTTGACGGCACGAACCGCGCGTTCGGACCGCCCAAATCGTTTGAAGGCTCGTTTTGCCAGTTGTTTCTCGGCGATGGCAAGGGCCGTTTCGTCGATGTCTCGCACCAGGCCGGCGTCCAAAAGGCCAACCCGAACACGGGCCAGCCGATGGGCAAATCACTCGGCGTGGTCACG
>Ga0247727_10012984_pt1 | contig 14151 bp, 14 predicted proteins | sample WisWelCaveWW1625_FD_202498 | JGI IMG/M metagenome (GOLD analysis project Ga0247727, IMG submission 202498) | Biofilm microbial communities from Wishing Well Cave, Virginia, United States - WW16-25 | ecosystem: Environmental > Aquatic > Deep subsurface > Groundwater > Cave microbial mat | place... | reverse complement strand
CACGCCCGATTCGACCACCGCCCGGACCGAGGACACCATCGCGTCGAACTATCGCAACCACACCGCAGCCTTCTACGCGGCCGAGGCGGGGGTCGAATCGGGCGTGTCAACCCTCAAGGCGACCCTGGCGGCGAATCCGAACACGACTGACGCCGATCTGGCCAAGATCGTGCCGGCGGCGCTGACCGATCCCAGCTACACCTTCAGCGCCTTCCAGGTCCGGCGGGTCCGGCCGACCCCGTACCCGACCACGATCGACAGCGGCCCGTACGCCGGCCTGAACGCTCTTGCCACAGCCTACGAGGTCACGGCGACGGTGACCGGGCCCCGGGGGAGCCGCGCCCGACTTACCCAACGCGTCAACTACGTGCAGGTCCCCCTCTTCCAGTTCGCCATCTTCAACGGCCGAGGGGTGGACCTCGAGATCACCCCCTCCCCGGCAGCGAAAATCACCGGACGGGTGCATGCCAATAGCAATCTCTACTTGAAGGAGTGGACCGACCTAAAATTCGACGGCAAGATGACATCCGCCGGCAAGATTCTCCGCTACACCAAGCCCGAGGGGCCGGGGGATCGGGCGAACGACCCCAAGATCAAGGACGCCCTCGGTGTTTACCAGAAGCTGAACTTCGACCACGACTCCAAGGTGGGGTTCGGCGGGGCATGGTCAGAGGCGGAATGGGCCCAGAAGGCTCTCGACATCTTCGGCGGGACGGTGAAGGACAGCGCCCACGGCGTCAATGAGATCCTCCCCCCGATCCCTGCAAGCTTCTACGATCCGAAGAAACCGGATGTCTCCTCGCATCAGCTCATCGAAAGAGGTGTTGGCGGCGATACCCCGGAGTTGAAGGACGCCAAGATCTATTACGACGCGGATATCCGGATCGAAAACGGGATCGTCAGGGACAAGGATGGCAAGGCCATCCCCATGGGCAAGTGCGACAAGAATACCATCACCACCAAGACCTTCTACGATCCCCGGGAGCAGAAAAACGTCCAGGTCACCGAGATCGACGTCGGCCTCATGAACGCCTGCGGTGTGATGCCGGCCAACGGGATCCTGTACGCCTATAACACCTCCACCCCGGCCGGCATCCGCCTCAAGAACGGCTCCGAGCTGCCGAAGACGGGGCTCACCGTCGCCTCCGAGAACCCGATCTACATCATGGGGGACTACAACACCGGGGGTGGAGACCCCAAGAAGAAAGTCCCGGCCGCCATCATGGGGGATGCGGTCTACATCCTCTCCAACAACTGGGAGAAGAATAATTACGATAAGAAGACCAAGGACGATACTGACGAGCGGCCCGCCGCCGACACCACGGTGAACGCGGCCGTCATGCTCGGGCCCCACGCCGAAGCGATATTGAACGACGACGACAGCACCAACGGGTACTTCGAGAACATCTTCCGGTTCCTGGAGGACTGGAGACAGGGGGCCCCGTTTCCGACATCGAGCACCAACTTTACATACAGCGGCTCGATCGTCTCGCTCTGGCACAGCATGCAGGCGACGGCGCCGTTCGTCCAAACCCCCGGGTACCGGACGCCGCCCAACCGCTGGTGGAGTTACGATACCCTCTTTGACACTCAGCTTCCTCCGGGGACGCCGATGGGGATCATCTACATGCGCGGCCAGTGGTCCGAGGGGTAGGAGGGCGACGATGAGACGCGTCAATGATCACCAAGGCCTCACCCTGATCGAGGTCCTGATCGCTGCGGCAATCCTGGCTGTGGGGCTGCTGGCCCTCGTGAGCGCCTTCCCCATCGGCTACGTGGATGTGACCGCAAGCGGTGGCCAGTCACGGGCCACGTCCTACGCCCAGGCGATGATGGAGCAATTAAAGAACCAGCCCTTCCCAGCCGCCTTTCCCGTCAACGGAGCCGATGTTCCCGACATAACGCCGGGTGTCGACGATGTCCAGTACAACCGAAGCTGGCGGATCTGCCTGGACCCGGCACCCCCCGCCGTGCCGCCAGCGGCAGCGCCGCCCCCGGCGCTGTGCCCGGTGCTTCCGGGGCCGTTCACCGTCGCCCCGAACCGCCTAGCTCGAATCACCGTTGCGGTGACCTGGGGAGGGGGCCGGCCACAGACGGTCGTTCTCGAGTCGATGCGGGCGGAGTAAGGTCCGACTAAGTGCGGGCCTCGGGCGGACGATCCGATTTAGCCTGGCACCAATGAAACTCTTCGGCGGTCTGGTGAGACAGAGAACCCCCAAGTCCGATCCACCTTTTTGCAAAGGACGCATCTCCTGACATCCCATGGCGACCCGGGTCCTGGTCGAGCATCGGCTCCTGTCGAGGTGTAGTGGCACAAGGCCGCTCCCCGTGACCGCACAGGCATTCGGGCAATTCGCCAGAGCATGGTGCCTGCGCACTGGCCGGCGACGCCAGCACAGGCCGCAATAGCTGCGGGACGCGGGCGCGGGCCGACTTGGCCCATTTTTTGCTTGACAAATCCGGAAGCCAGGATTAACTAGCCTAACAATGTTGATGAACGGTTTGAAGGAAGACAGATCATCTGTGGGCGAGGAAAGGATTTTCCATGGCAAACCTTTTTAAGCGCGGCGGGGCTCTGCTGGGCGTGGACATCGGGACCAGCTCGGTGAAGACGGTCCAGCTCAAGCATTCTGGAAGAAAGCACGAGCTGGCCCACCTGGGCATCGCCCCCCTGCCACCAGAGGCGATTGTGGATGGGGCGATCATGGACGGCGGGGCCGTGATCGCGGCGCTGCAGCAGATCTTCGACGAGCACAAGATGACGGCCAGGGACGTGGCGGTGGCGGTCTCCGGACATTCGGTCATCATCAAGCCCATCAAGATGCCCTTGATGAAGCCGCAGGAGCTGGCCGAGTCCATCCAGTGGGAGGCCGAGCAACACATCCCCTTTGCGATTGAGGATGTCAACCTGGATTACGAAATTCTCCGCAGCCCCCCGGGGGCGGTGGAGATGGATGTCCTCCTCGTGGCGGTGAAAAAGGATATCATCAGTGAATACCTCACCGTGGCCTCCTCTGCGGGCCTCAACGTGGTCGTTGTGGATGTGGATGCCTTCGCCGTGGCGAACGCGTACGAGGCGGCGTACGACGTCGGTCCGGACGAGGTCGTCGCCCTGCTGCATGTCGGAGCAGCCGTGACGACGGTCAGCATCCTTCGCGGGGGGATCCTCCTCTTCACGCGGGATAGCGTCATTGGGGGAAACCGGTACAACGAGTCGATCCAGAAGATGCTGGGTGTGAGCTATGAGCAGGCGGAGACCTTGAAACTGGGGGGCCGCGTGGAAGGGTATAGTGGGGCGGATAGTCAGCCAGCCATCGACCTCGTCAACGCGGAGCTGGCCGGCGACATCCGGCGCTCGATTGACTTCTTCCGCTCGGCTGCTCCGGCGGGTACCATCCACCGAATGCTGGTGAGCGGCGGCGTCGCGCGTCTGCCGCGCTTTATCCCCTACTTGAGCGATGCCCTGGATCTGCCGGTGGAAATGGCCAACCCGCTCCGCCGAATCAAGGCGGACCCCAAGCGGTTTGATCCGGAGTACCTGGAGCACATCGCACCCCAGTTGTCGGTCGGCGTCGGGCTTGCCTTGCGGGAGGTGGGGGACAAATGATCAGGGTAAACCTTCTTCCGAAGGCTGGGCGGGCGGCGACTGGCGGCGACTGGCGAACGGTCGGCGCCGGGTTTGGCGGACTGGGGCTCCTGGCCGTCTTGGGGGCTCTGTGGTGGATGGTCTCCAGCCAGGCGAGCAGCCTGGAGGGGCAGATCACCTCGATTCAGACCGAGATCAAGCGGCTCGAGGTCGTGGCGAAGCAGGTCGATCAGTACAAGGCTGCGCAGAAGCTGCTGGAGGAACGGCTCAGGGTGATCGAGACACTCCTCGCCTCCCAGAGCATCCCGGTGCACCTCATGCAGGCGCTGAACGACGAACTGCCAGATGAAATCTGGCTCAACTCGATTTCCATGACCGGAAACAAGCTCATACTACGCGGGTACTCCTACACCGATATTGGCATCGCCAACTTCATGACTCAGCTGGGCAAGAAAGCCCCCCTGATCCGAGAGGTGGAACTGGTGGTCTCGGAACAGGCCGAGGTTCAAAAGGTCCCCCTAAAAAAGTTCGAGGTCGTCTGCACGGTGGCAGGCTGATCCACCGAGGGGAATGGCATGGACATTAAAGGGTTGTTTACCAACACGCCGAAAAAGCAAGTGTATCTGTTGCTGGGGCTGGCCGGCGCGGCCGTCGTGTCCGGGTGGTGGTTCTACCTCTTTCAGCCGGCGCGCGAGCACCGAGACCAGCTGCGCGGGCAAGTGGCTCGGCTGCAGCAGGACCTGTTTCAGAAGCAGCGAATTGCTGAAGAGCTTCCCAAGCTCGAGGCGGCCCAGAAGGTACTCCAAGAGAAACTCGATAAGGCGCTGCGCCGCCTCCCGGAAGAAAAGGAGATTCCCACCCTGCTGACGCAGATTAACCGGCTCGGGCAGGAGGCGGGTCTGGCCTTTACCCTCTTCAAGCCGGGGAAGCCGATCAAAGAGGAATTCTATAGCCGGATTCCCATTCGGATCAGGGCCGATGGGACGTACCATGCCTTGGGGCGTTTTTTTGAGCAGCTCAGCCGCATGGAGCGTATCGTCAATATCACCGACCTCAAGCTCGACCCGACAGACGGCCGGCGTCCGGGCACAGCGGGGGGGATGACAGAGAGGCCCACGGTTACCGGGGAATTTACGGCCACGACCTTTACCTTTGGCGGGTCGGAGGGTGAATCGGAGACAGGGGCGAAGGGAGGGTCGAAGGGATGAGGCGTGTCAGTGTCGGTCTCCTGCTCCTCAGTCTGGCGCTGGGAAGCTGCTCGTCGGAGTCTCCCCCTCCTGCGCCAACGACCCCTCCCCGGCCACCTCAACAGAAGGTGGCTACGGCGCCAGGGCAGCCGGGTGCCACTCCGGGAGCGGCCCCACTGAATCTGGGCCCGGCGAATTATACTCCCAAAGACCGACGAGACCCCTTCCACCCCCTCGTGGAGCCCCCCCGGGAGGAGAAGGCCCTGGACATCGGAGGCTATAAGCTGTCGGGGATCGTCTGGCAACGGCAGCAGTACTTTGCCCTGCTGGAGACGCCCGACGGGCTCGGGCACATCTTGAAGGTGAACGACCGGCTCGGCCCAAACGCCCGGGTGAAAGAGATCACCAAGGACGCTGTCCTCATCGAGATGAAGGATGAAGACCCCGGGAGGAAGGGCCAACTCCGGACGATTAGACTAGAGCTGCAGCAGCAGCAAAAGAAGGAGGGACAATAATGGTGCGGGTAACAGTCTCCCAGCCCCCGCGGTGGGCGGTCGGGGTTTTGGTGGGGGTGCTCACCGTCTCGTGGGTTGTGATGCGGACCGCATCGGTTCCGGCCGCGAGAGCGGGAGAGCTTGAATCCGTCCCGGGGACGAGCGCGCCTGCGGTCGCGCCCGCTCCTTCCAATGGCATCCCGGCCGGCCTCCCAGGGCCGTCCGTGCAGGCAGGGGGCGCGGGTGGGCAGCCATCGGTCGCTCCCATTCAGGTGATGGGGGTGGAGGTGGCAGAGGTTGGCCCGAAATCCGCCACCATTGTGATCAAAACAGACCGGGCCGTGGAGAGCTACGAATCCTTCGCCTTGAAGGATCCGCCACGGTTGGTGGTCGATATTCCCAACGCGGTCCATGCGGCGCCGAAGACAGTCCCGGCGCGGGGGCCGATCACAGAGATCCGGAGCTCGCAGTATAAGAGCCAACCAGTGAAGGTGGTTCGGATCGTCCTCGATCTGGCCTCCGCACTCCCATATCAGGTCCAGGCCACTGCCGTTCCTCTCCGAGTTCTGATCGGCGAGGCGACGCCGACACCGGTCATGGCCGAGGCCCCGAAGCCTGGAGAAGCCCCGGACAAGGAGGCCCTGCCCCAGGCCCCGGCCCCCTCTCCCGAGGCTGTCATGCCGGCACCGGCTGCGGAGGGACGGGTGCAAAGCGTCGATTACCGACCCCGGGATGGCAAGGCCGAGATCCTCGTGCGGACAACCGGGCAAGTCGCCTTTAACGTATCGGAGGTGGGCACCCCTCCCAGCCTGATCTTGGAGGTGACTGGGGCGGTGATCGATCCGCAGGCGACCAAGGTGCTCGATGTGAGGCAGTTGGCAGGCCCGGTCCTACGGATTCGGGCAGCCCAGCATCGCCTGGAGCCGGACAAGGCGGTCCGGATTGTGGCCGATTTGAAAGGGCAGGTCCGTCACGATGTGGTCCAGACTCCGGAGGGCATTCGGCTCGCGGTGGAGGGCGTGTCTACCGTTGCTGCCGCTCCGCCCGCTCCCGCCGCTCCTCGGGAGGAGCCCAAGCCCGAGAGGAAACTGACCCCGACTCCGGCGGCCCCGGTTGCTCAGGCACCCGCCCGCCTCTCTATGGACTTCAAGGACGTCGACATCAATAACCTCTTGCGGATCATCGCCGAGGTGAGCGGGCAGAACATTGTGGCCGGCGAGGATGTCAAGGGGAAGGTCACGGTCCGGCTCGTGGATGTCCCCTGGGACGTGGCCCTCGATAATATCCTCCGCATCAACGGGTTCGGCTACGTCCAGGAGGAGAATATCATCCGGGTCGCCAAGACGGACACCATTCGCCGGGACGAGGATCAGCGTCGCAAAGACATATTGGACCGTATCAGGATCCAGGAGGAGGCAGCGCTGGATCCTCTGCAGACCGAGATCGTGCGGGTCAGCTACGCCGATCCCAAGAAGGTCGTGGAGAGCCTGAACAAGGTCAAGAGTAAGCGGGGATCCATCTCAGTGGACGACAGGACTGCCTCGCTCCTCATCGAGGATACCGAGAAGAATATTGCGAAGATGCTGACCATTCTCAAGGAGCTGGATCAGGCAACCCCCCAGGTGATGATCGAGGGCCGGATCGTGACCGTCGTCGCACGGCACACACGTGACCTTGGTATTACATGGGGTTTCCAGTATGGGAATCCGACGACAAGCTCGGCGTTCAAACTCTCGGATATCTTTGGCACCACCGGCGCCACCCTCGCTAACCCCCCCGCTCCCACGGGACCGATCCCCACCGCCTTCGCCTCTTCTATCCCGGCGGCGGTCAACCTGCCCGTCCCGGGGCCGGCGGGTGCCATCGGCGTCATCTTTGGGGCCGTGCGTGACCAGTTACGATTAAATATGCAGTTAAGCGCCCTGGAACGGCAGTCGCTGGCCCGCACCCTCTCCACCCCGCGTATCGTGGCCCTCGATAATCAAGAGGCGGAGGTCAAGCAGGGTGAAGAGGTCCCCTTTACCACCGTCGATTCTTCGGGCCGGACGACCATTACGTTCAAGGAGGCGGTCCTGAGCCTGAAGGTGACGCCGCACGTCACCGCCGATCAACGGGTCCTGTTGAAGGTGAGGGCGACCGATGATAGCAAGGGGGAGCGGATCGACTTCGCAGGAGGCTTCGCGTTCCCCTTTAACAAGAATGAAGCCACGAGCAGTATCCTGGTCGACAATGGGTCGACCGTGGTCATCGGCGGGGTCAGGAAGCGAAGGGAGTTCGCCACCGAAGATCGGGTCCCCTTCCTGGGTGAGGTCCCGGTCCTGGGATGGCTCTTCAAGAGGCGGACCGAGAATGTCGAGCCCGAGAACCTGGAGCTGTTGATCTTTATCACCCCGCGGATCCTTGATGAGCCCCGCCAGGTCCGGGGCTATTAAGCAGCCTGTTTCCCGAGCCATGAAACGCACCCTTTCGGGGTGCGTTTCTGCTTTTCCGGCGGCCGGTTTTCCGTTACCATATCGTCAAGGAGGTGTGGCCAATGTCGCGCATCAGTCCGATCCGAGCGCTGGTGGGCGTGCTCGTGGGTCTGTATCTGTCGCTCCACCCGGCGTCAGCAGGGGCCGCCAAGCTCATCCTGGCCCTGGGTGATGATTCCTACATCCCGAGCAATGCCATCCAAGGGGTCGAGGTCAAGAAAGAGCTCGGGGAGTACGAGCTGGTGGAGTTCGCGGTCGTGGTCCTCTCGAACGTGTCGTACGGGGGGCTGCCGGCCGCCGTCCAGGGAGGCCTCTCTGAGTACCTGAGCCGTGGGGGATCCCTCTTAATCACCGGGGGACCGAATGCCTATGGCAGCGGTGGATACCGGGCGATGGCGGATATTCTGCCCTTCGAGATTCGGGCCGAGCAGGATTGGCGAGCCGCCCCCTTCAAGCCGGTGATTCCCCTTCAGCCGGGACATCCGATCCTGGAGGGGGTGACGTTCCGGACCGTGGGGACCTTCAATGATCTCAATCCCAAGCCTGGCGCGGTGGAGATTGCCCAATACGCTGGCGGAGGGCTTGGTCGAGGAATTGGGGGTGGGCCAGGTGGCGCAGTTTTGGGTGGCGGCACCTTCCAGTCCCCGATGATCGCTGAGCGACGAGTGGGGCAGGGGACCGTGGTGGGGGTGGCTTTCGATCTCGGGCAAGAGACCCGGAGTGGTTGGACCGACGGCAGCCGCTTCGGCCAAAACCTCGTGAACTACCTCGTGGCGCTTTCCCCTCTGGAACCCAAGCCGAGAGAGAAAGAGAGGGGCGGGGGGGAGAGGAGAAGATAGGCAACATGTTACGCTATCTTACGGCAGGTGAGTCCCACGGCCCGTCCCTGACGGCGATCCTGGAGGGGATCCCTGCCCGCTTGCCGCTGAGCACCAAGGATATCGACACGGAACTCAGCCGGCGGCAGATGGGGTACGGGCGGGGGGGGCGGATGAAGATCGAGCAAGATCGGGTCGTCATCACCGCAGGAATCCGGCACGGCCTCACCCTGGGCGGCCCTGTTGCCCTGGTCATCATCAATCGGGATTTTGCCAATTGGCAGGACACGATGGCGTCCGAGGCCGAGGCCAGGGCCCGAGACACCCGACCGCCGGTCACGCGACCCCGTCCCGGGCACGCGGATCTGCCCGGTGCGATCAAGTACGGGCATCGGGATGCCCGAAACGTCCTCGAGCGGGCCAGCGCCCGCGAGACGACGGCGCGCGTGGCGGTGGGGGCGGTGTGCAAGCGCCTCCTCCGGGAATTCGGCATCTCGGTCCTGAGCCACGTAGTGGAGATCGGCGGCGTCCGCGCGAGGATCGACGATCTCTCACCCGAGCAGATTAGGGCCCTGGCCGAGGCCTCTCCGGTCCGATGCGCGGATCGGGAAGCGAGCGAGGCGATGGTGGCTCGGATCGACGAGGCCCGGAAGCGCAAGACCACCTTGGGAGGGATCTTTGAGGTCATCGTGGAGGGGACCCCAGTAGGTCTCGGGAGCTATATCCAGTGGGACCAAAAGCTCGATGGCCGCCTGGCACGGGCCTTGATGAGTATCCAAGCGATCAAGGGGGTTGAGGTGGGCCTGGGCTTCGAGGTCGCCCGCCGCTTCGGGTTCGAGGCGCATGATGAAATCTTCTATGATCCGGGGCGGCAAGCCCCTCACGGCCTGAAGTTCTTCCGAAAGACGAACTACGCCGGCGGGCTCGAGGGGGGAATGAGCAACGGAGAAGCGATCCTCGTCCGGGCGGCCATGAAGCCCCTGTCCACCCAGTACGCTCCTCTCCGCTCCGTCGACCTCGAAACCAAAGAGCCTTTCGAGGCCACCGTGGAACGCTCCGACGTCTGCGCGGTCCCTGCCGCCGGGGTCATCGGAGAAGCGGTCGTGGCGTTCGAGGTGGCCGCCACCCTGCGCGAGAAATTCGGCGGGGACAGTCTCGAGGAGATGAGGCGGAATTTCGACGCCTACCTGAACGCTGTGCGGGATTTCTGAGGGGGTTCCGTCGAGATGATCGCCATGCGGAATATCGTGCTCACCGGAATGATGGGGACGGGGAAGACGACGGTGGGCCGCTACCTGGCGGAGCGACTGGAGATCCCGTTTTACGATCTCGATGAGCTGATCGAACAGGAATCAGGGCTGAGTATCCCTGCCATCTTTCGGGAGCAGGGCGAGCCGGTCTTTCGCGCGCTGGAGCGCGCGGTCGTGTCCCGTCTCGGCCAACTCCAGGGATGCATCATCGCCACCGGTGGTGGGACGATCGTCGACGCGGAGAATCTGCGTCAGCTCAAGACGCATGGGGAGATCATCTGTCTCACAGCAGCGCCGGAGCGGATCGTGGAGCGCACCAAGGGTATGGAACACCGGCCCCTGCTCTGGCACGCGGATCGATTGGATCGGATCCACGAGGTCATGCGCGTGCGTGCCCCCGTCTATGCCCTCGTGGGTCAGCCGATTGACACGACTGATCTGAGCGTCGAAGAGGTGGCTGCCCGGATCCTGGCACGGATTCAGCTCCGCGAGGTCTCCAAAGGATAGCCGATGGAGCGCGTGACGGTAAACCTCCGAGACCGCAGTTATCCCATTTACATCGGGGCGAAAATCCTCCCCGAGGTTGGAAGCCTTGCCCGGCCTTGTGACCTTTCGGGCCGGGGCGCCCTGATCACCAATCCTGTGGTCGGCGAACTCTACGGTCAGCAGGTGCTCTGCTCCTTTGAACGGACGGGCATCGCCCTCACCCTCCTCGAGGTCCCGGAGGGGGAAGAGTTCAAGACTCTCCAAACGGCGGGAGATCTCTACGAGAGGCTGCTCCCCCTCGGACTCGACCGTCGGTCGCCAATCGTCGCCCTTGGCGGGGGGGTGATCGGGGATCTGGTGGGGCACGTGGCCGCGACCTTTATGCGGGGCCTTCCCCTGATCCAGATGCCGACAAGCCTTCTGGCCCAGGTGGACAGCAGCGTCGGCGGAAAGGTCGGGGTGAACCTCCCCCAGGCCAAGAACATGGTGGGGGCTTTCTACCAGCCACGCTTCGTCCTGAGTGACGTCTCTCTGCTCAGCACGCTGCCGCCCCCGGAGTTTCGGGCCGGATTGGCCGAGGTGGTGAAGTACGGGGTGATTGCGGATAGACCCTTCTTCGAGTGGCTCGAAGAGAATATGACGGGCATTCTGGAGGGGCGAGAAGAGGCGCTGATCCACGTGGTGAGGACCTCCTGCCGCATCAAGGCGGCGATAGTAGAGCAGGATGAAAAGGATGAAGGGATCCGAGGCGTTTTGAACTTCGGGCATACCGTCGGGCATGCCCTCGAGGCGGTGGCGGGGTACGGCGTGTTCAGGCACGGGGAGGCCGTGGCGGTCGGGATGGTGGCGGCCGCCCGGATCTCGTGCCAGATGGGGCTCTGCAGCGAAGAGGTGCCTTCCAGACTTCAGGCGATCCTGCAGCGGATCGGGCTGCCAACTGCTCTTAATATTAAGCCTACAAAGCTAATAGACGCAATAGGATATGACAAAAAGATAAGGGATAGCATGAGCTATTTTGTCTTGACAAAGGATCTTGGGAGCGTTACAGTCGCGCCGGTCTTTGACCCCTTGGAGGCGCTCGAGGGTCTGTCCGCCACCTGATCCTTGCGTATGAGGCGCATGGTGCCCAGAAAACTGCATATTGAACAGTTGCAAGCAAAGCTCGCGAGCGATCCTCACTCCACCCTCTTCGCACAACTGGCGGACGCCTACCGAATGGGAGGGAAGTTCGAGGAGGCGATCCGAGTGTGTACAGAGGGGCTGAGGCGTCGTCCGAAATATGCCGGCGCCTACATCGTGCTGGGTCGGGCCCATCACGAAAGTGGGGACCTGGTCGCAGCACGGGAAGCCTTTCAACGGGTCACCCAGCTCGCGCCAGACAACGTGCTTGCGTATGGGTTCCTTGGGCAGATCGCAGAGGCCCGGAATGAGATCCCGCAGGCACTCGATGCCTATCGGATGGCTCTCACCCTGTACCCCTTTGATAAGCAGATCCGGGCAGCGGTTGGGCGACTCCAAGCACGGGTCGGGGACGAGACACAGTCCGCCTCGCTGGCGGTGGCGGAAGTCCGCGCCGCCCCGAAGGAGCCCCTGGCCAGCGAGACGCTAGCGGAGCTCTATGCGTCGCAAGGACTCTACGAACGCGCGGCCCAGACCTATGAGCGCCTCATGACCGAGGCGCCGGGTCGGGCCGATCTTCAGGCGAAGCACCGAGAGGTCGCGATCCATCTCAGCCGGGCACCCAAGACGGGGGTCCCGACTTCTAGAGCGAGAGGCGACACGCTCAGGCTGCTCGAAGCCTGGCGCGACGCGTTCCGCCGGCTGAGGGAAAGGCGACGAGGAGGGACCGAATTGCTCGCGGCGTTGCAGACTGCCTTCCAGAAGTTGCGGGCCAAGCCGACAGGGGCAATCGGCGTCCTCGAGGACTGGCGCGACGCGTTCCGCCGGCTCAAGGCCGCGGCGGGAGGGGAGGCGACCTGAAGTCCAGAGGGCGTCCCCGGCTTCTCGGCGTGATTGCTCCTGTGACGTGGAGGAGATCACATCGTGCGGGTCCTAGTGCTCAACGGTCCGAATCTGAATCTTCTGGGGGGGAGAGAACCGGAGATCTACGGCACCGTGACCCTCAGCGAGATCGAAGAGGAGATTCGCCGGGCGGCCGAGGCGCGGGGGATCGAAGTACAATTCTTCCAGTCCAACCATGAGGGGGACCTGATCGACCGGCTTCAACAGGCACGCGGCTGGGCCGACGTGGTGCTGCTGAACGCCGGAGGCTTCACCCATACCAGCGTGAGCCTGCGGGATGCTGTGGTGGGAGTCGGCATTCCCGTCGTCGAGATCCATCTCTCGAACATTCACGCCCGGGAGACGTTCAGACATCGCTCCCTGATTTCGCCGGTGGCGGTGGGGCAGATCACTGGCTTCGGGCCATTCAGTTACCTCCTCGGTTTGGAGGCGGCCATTCATGTGGTCAAGCAACGGGGCCACAAGCCCTGACCCCGATCAGCCCTCCTCGAGGAGTGCACTCGATGATCGTGTCTAACGACCTCCGGCCCGGGACCAAGATCGAGCTGGACGGCACGCCGTACCTGGTCGTCGAGTATCAGCATCACAAGCCAGGAAAGGGCGGGGCTATGGTCCGCACCAAACTCCGGAATCTAAGGACCGGGGCGCTGATCGATCGGACCTTTCGCCCCGACGAGAAACTCTCCCCCGCCCCTATTGAAGAACGGAGAGCTCAATTCCTCTATCGACAGGGTGACGACTATATCTGTATGGACGTCGAGTCCTACGAACAGTTTGCCGTCACGGAGAAGCAGCTGGGAGAGGCCGGGGCGTTTCTGAAGGAGGAGATGGAAATCACCATCCTCTTTTACCACCAAGAGGTGATCGGGGTGGATCTGCCCATCACCGTGGAGCTCACGGTGGCCGAGACCGATCCCGGTGTCCGCGGGGATACCGTCTCGGGCGGCTCCAAGCCTGCCAAGCTGGAGACAGGGGCGGTCATTCACGTTCCGCTCTTCATCGACGTGGGGACCCGGGTCCGCGTCGACACCCGGACAGGGACCTACATCGCGCGCGCGTAGTTCCGTTCCCATGGTTTGCCCCGAACACCGGCAGGAAGCCACCGATCCTGCACGTGACACCGCATACTTCTGAACTGAGTGAGAAAAGTTGGAACGGCACCAGTGGATCGATCGATCGCTGCTCCGAAGGGCCCGTATTCCCTCTGCGTGATCACCGACGAGCAGATTTCGGGCCTCCGTCACCGTGAGGTCGCGGCCCAGGCTCTCGCAGGCGGGGCAACGATGATCCAGCTCCGGGACAAGGGGGCGGACCTTCGCTCGCTATACGAGGAGGCGGGTGCCATTCGGCAACTGTGCCGCCGGTACCGCAGGCTCTTCATTGTGAATGACCGTCTGGACGTGGCGCTCTTGGCGGAGGCGGACGGGGTCCACCTGGGGCAGGAAGACATTCCCGCAGGGTTGGCCCGCCCCTTCTTGCATCCGGGAATGCTTCTTGGCATTTCCACCCACTCGGTGGAGGAGGCGCGGGAGGCTGAAGCGGCAGGGGCCGACTACATCGGATTCGGTCCCGTGTTCCCGACGGCCACGAAGACCGGGACCAGGCCGACCGTAGGGCTGGACGGGATCCGTATGGTCAAGGCGGTCGTTGAATTGCCGGTCTTGGCCATCGGCGGGATCACGCTTGAGCGAGTGCCTGAGGTGGTCCGTGCGGGGGCGGACGGGGTCGCGGTCATTTCGGCCATCGTGGGATCGGGAAGGATCACCGCTGCCTGCCGTCAGTTCCTCTCGCGAATCCAGGAAGGGCTAGCGCAGGAAAGGCATTGACACGAAGCGTG
>Ga0247727_10012983_pt1 | contig 14152 bp, 11 predicted proteins | sample WisWelCaveWW1625_FD_202498 | JGI IMG/M metagenome (GOLD analysis project Ga0247727, IMG submission 202498) | Biofilm microbial communities from Wishing Well Cave, Virginia, United States - WW16-25 | ecosystem: Environmental > Aquatic > Deep subsurface > Groundwater > Cave microbial mat | place... | reverse complement strand
TCGCCACCGGCCTGCCGGGCTCAGCTTTGGCCGGGCGGGATTCGCACCCGCTGGACGATCAACAGGATTTCCGGAAGCTACCGCATGCTTCCCTCCCTCCCGACCAGCATTGCCTGGTCGCACTTGAAACCTCCTCTAGTCGCGGTCCGAGAGCGTGATCGCGCCCGACACCCACCAGTCGAAGTCGTCGCCCCGTCCTTCGTAACGGCACCCGCGGTCCCACCCGAGGTCGTCGATCGCGACGATGTCGAGCACGCGGTCGTGCCGGCAGTCCCGGCTGTGCGCCCGGTAGGCCACCATCGTCGAGAACGCGCGGTCGCACGTCGGATCGTAGAAGACGTATCCCGCGGGCGGCGGGTTGCCGATCTCGATGTTGAGCCACGCCCGCGGCAGGAAGACCCCGAGGGTCACGTGCTCGTAGTAGGGACGGCTCGCCCAGTACACCACGCGGCGCGGCAACGGCGTCGGGCAGTAGCGGGGCGTCGGCACGTGGTAGACGACTCGCGGCGCGGGGTAGACCACCTCGACATGACGCTTCGGCGCCCAGTGTCCGCGCCATTTCCGGCCGCGATCCCAACGACGATGGTCCGCGAAGGCGTCGGTGGTGAAGGTCGCAGCGACGAGCACCGCGAGCGCCGCGGCGATCGTCATCCGTCTCGCACTGCTCACGCTCGGTTTCATGGTCCTACCTCCCCTTCGAAGGCGCCCGGCTCGAGTGCCCTGAGCCTCCTGTACAGCAAGAGCCTTGCCGATCGGGGAAGGGGCCCTTTTCTGACTTCCGACTTACTGCTATCGCCTTGTAATGACTAGGGATAGGGCGGAATCTGAATGCCGCCGGATGCAGCGTCGCGTGCCCGAGCGCTCTGCGGGCGGACTGCGCGCGGATGGGGCTCGGACCAAAACGTGCGGGCGTGGGACGCGGATTGTATCGCCCGTGCGATCCCCCTATCATGCGGCTCCGTCATGTGCATGCGCGCGATCCGCCGTCGACCGTTCGCCCTGCCCGCACTCTCGTTCGTGGTTGCCGCGGCGCTGGCGGCCCTCGCGCCCTCCCGCGCGTCGTCCGCGCCGCCCGCGACGGCCGAGGAGGCGCTCGCGCTCCACGCCGCGAGCCTCGGGCCGCGCGAAGCGATCGGCGCCACGCGCTCGCTCCGCCTCGTCGGCCGCGTCCAGGCGTTCGGGCTCCCTGGAACCGTCGAGACGATCGTCGCGGCGCCGGGCGACATGGTCCAGTCGATGGACCTCGGCGTCGTGACGCAGAAGACGGGGATCTCGGCGGCGCGCGACGCGTGGGGTGTCGACCCGAACGGAAAGGCGCGCGCCCTCGACGGCAACGAACGCGACGCGATCGTCACGGAGGCGTGGTTCGCGTCGCTCGCCTACCTCGGCGCGGGCGGCGCGCCGGCGAACGAGTCAATCGCGCTCCTTCCGTCGCCGACCGACACAATCCGCCTCGCCGTGACGCCTCCGGGCGGGCGCCCCCGTGTCCTCCACCTCGATCCGAATACGGGAGACCTCCTCCTCACTGTCGAGGTGCACGACGTCGACACGATGACGGTCACTTACGGCGACTACCGCGCGGTCGACGGCCTGCGCCTCCCCTTCCGCGCGCGCCAGACGACCGGGAACTCCGCGTACGACGTCACGATCGAGCTCGACTCCATCGAGCGGAACGGCGCGATCAACCCGTCCCTCTTCGCGATGCCCCGGGCGGATGCGCGCGACGTCCGCTTCGCCCGGGAGGGCGGCGCCGACCGGATCCCGATCTCGCTCAAGGGAGCGCACATCCTCACGAGCGTCCGCGTGAACGGCCGCGGCCCCTACACGTTCTTCCTCGACACGGGCGCCGGGGCGTCGTGCCTGAACGCGGCGCTCGCCGAATCGCTCGGCCTCCCGAGCGCGGGCGCCGTCGAGGCGCGCGGCGTGAGCGGCTCGACGACCGTCTCGTACGTGCGCGTTGACTCGCTCGCGATCGGGGGCGCGACGCTCCTCTCCCAGACGCTCGTCGCCCTCCCGCTCGAAGAGATCGGGACTCTCATGGAGGCGTCGATCGACGGCATCCTCGGCTACGACTTCTTCTCGCGTTTCGCGGTGCGGATCGATTACGAGAAGAAGATCGTGTCGCTCGCCGCCCCCGACGCGTTCACGCCGCCGGCGGGCGTCGAGCCGCTCCCCATCACGCTCGAGTCGAACGTCCCCGCGGTGCGCGGCGTCGTGAACGGCCGCCACGACGGCCTCTTTCGGATCGACACGGGGAGCGGTTCCTCGCTCGACCTCCACGGCCCCTTCGTCGCGGAGCACCGCCTCCTCGAGACGGCGCGGCGCGTCGCCCACCGTCCGTTCGCCGGAGTGGGCGGCGTCGTTGTGAGCGCCGTCGCGCGCCTCGACACCTTCGCGATCGGGCCGTACGTGATGCGCGACCTCGTCACGGGGCACTCGGAGGTGACCGAGGGCGTCTTCGCGAGCACGTCGTACGCGGGGAACATCGGTGGCGGGGTCTTGCGGCGCTTCACGGTGACGCTCGACTACGAGGGGAAGCGGATCTTCCTCGAGCCGAACGCGCGCTTCGACGAGCGCGACCCGTACGATCGGAGCGGGCTCGCGACGTGGCGCGACGGCGATGCGCGGCGGGCCCTGCACGTGGAGGAGGGGACGCCCGCGTGGCGGGCCGGGATCCGCGAAGGGGATCGGATCGTCGCGGTGAACGGGCGCGCGGCGCGGCGCTGGCGCGACGACGACCTCGCGCGGGCGCTGCGCGCGAAGCCGGGCACGCGCGTGAGCGTGAAGCTCGAGCGCGACGGGAAGACGCGCACGGTCCGCTTCCGGCTCGAAGAGATCCTGTGAGCGGCGGACACGCGGACGTCTCGCTTGTCCTGCTCGCCCTCGTCGTCATCCTCGTCGGCGCGAAGCTCGGCGGCGACCTCGCCTCGCGCATCGGTCAGCCCGCGGTCCTCGGCGAGTTGATGGCCGGAGTCCTGATCGGAAACCTCACCCTCACCGGCTTTCACGGGCTCGAGTTCCTCAAGATGGACCCGAGCATCGACCTCCTCGCGCAACTCGGGGTCATTGTCCTGCTTTTCGAGGTCGGGTTGGAATCGACGGTCGGGGACATGATGAAAGTCGGCATGTCGTCGCTCCTCGTCGCGTGCCTCGGCGTCGTGACCCCGTTCGTGCTTGGCTGGCTCGTCGGCGTCGTCATGCTCCCCGGTCACTCGACGTACGTGCACGCGTTCCTCGGCGCGACCCTCACCGCGACGAGCGTCGGGATCACGGCGCGCGTCCTCAAGGACCTGGGGCGATCGCGGGCGCCGGAGGCGAAGATCATCCTCGGGGCCGCCGTGATCGACGACGTCCTCGGGCTCATGATCCTCGCGATCGTGAGCGGCGTCATCACCGCGGCGGACCGCGGAGCGAGCCTCTCGGCCGGCTCGGTGATCGTCATCCTCGCGAAGGCGTCGCTCTTCCTCGTCGGGGCGCTCGCGCTCGGGCCGCGCGTCGCGCCGCGCCTCTTCCGGCTCGCCTCGCGGCTGCGCGCGTCGGGCCTCCTCCTTGCCGTGAGCCTCGCGTTCTGCTTCGCCCTCTCATACCTCGCGAGCGTGATCGGCCTCGCGCCGATCGTCGGTGCGTTCGCGGCGGGGCTCATCCTCGAAAGGGTCCACTACGCGGAACTGAGTACCCGCGGCGAGCACCAGTTGGAGGAACAGATCCGGCCGATCTCCGCGTTCCTCGTGCCCGTGTTCTTCATCCTGATGGGAGTCCGCGTCGATCTTTCGACGTTCGCGCAGCCGGCGATCCTCGGGCTCGCGGCGGTCATCACATTCGTCGCGATCCTCGGGAAGCAGGCGTGCTCGCTCGGGGCGATCGGGCGCGGCCTCGACCGGCTCTCGATCGGCATCGGGATGATCCCGCGCGGGGAGGTGGGCCTCATCTTCGCGAGCATCGGCGCGACGCTCACCGTGGCCGGCGAGCGGATCGTGGACCCGGGCACCTACTCCGCGATCGTCATCATGGTGATCGTGACGACGATGGCGACGCCGCCGGCGCTCAAGTGGAGCCTGACGCGGGGGCGCCCCAACGACACATCCGCCCGGGCGCGTCCCTGATACTTTGATCTCAGGCCCATCCTACTTCCACATCCCCCACCACCACGGCTCGGGATCGGGCGGCGCGTCGGAGCCGATGCGGTCGCGGATCATCGCGATGTCCCAGCCGGTGAGGCGCGCGAGGTTCTGCGCCTCCTGCTCGCGGCGCCGCTTCAATTCATCGAAGTAGCGGCCCGCCTCGGGACACTCACCCGAGCTCCCCTTCCACGCGTGACGCATGATGTAGCGCCCCTGGAAATTCCCGCTGTCGCGCGTCTCCTGGAAGACCAGGTCCTCCGGGAACGTCTCCTTCGAGTAGCGCACGTGGAGACGCGTGATCATGACCTGCTCCGGCCCACCGCGCGGGTTCGGGATGCGCCCGCCCGTGCCCGGCCCGCCCCATTTGTCGTTCTGGCCGTCGAGCCAGAAGACGCCGAGCGCGCGGAGTTCGTCGCGCGAGAGCGGGTCCGCGGCGCACGGGTCGCACCAGCCCATGTTCCACACGTACTCGGTGAAGACCGCGCGCATCCCCTCGCGCTCGACCGCCCTGTCGAACATCGCCGTGTAGAACTCCTTGAACTCGTCCTTCACGTAGACCGGCACCTCGACGTCGGTCGGGAGCCGCACCGTCCGGTAGTTCGTCGTCTCGACGCGGCCCTCCTTCGTCAGCATGTAGATGAGGAGGTCTTGCGGCCCCTTCGCGTTGATCATCCCGAGCCGGATCGGCAGCATGAACTTGTCCGACTGGAACGCGAACTGGAGCGGCCGGAGGTACGTGACGCCGGTCTTCGCCTGCTCCTCGAGGTTCACCTTCGCGACGAAGAACTTCATGTTCTGGCGGATGTATGGCTGGAGCGCCCGGCTCGCGCCTTTCGGCAGCCGGTATCCGTTCTCGATGAGCCACGTCTCGAGGCCGTTCGACTCCTTCGCCGAGAGGATCACGATGTCGTACTCGCCGACGGTGTACTGCGCCTCGACGGTGACGCCGAGGCTGCGCGTGCGCTCGGCGGAACTCTTCCTTTGCACCGAGCTCGGCGCGTCCATGGCAAGTCCCTTGATGTTCCCCCACTCGGCCCTCCCGCACGGGCTCTCGTCGAAGTACTCGACGAGCCGTGGCGCGCTGTACGCGTCGATGTGCTCGAAGAGCGCCTTGTCGCCGACGTGGATCTGCCCCTTTTGCAAGATCTCCGGCACCGGCACGACGAGCGCGAACTCCGAGAGGTCCCCCTCGAAGTCATTCATCATGCTGATCACCGTCTTGTCGTCATGGCGCACGACGACGACCTGCGACGCCCGGTTGTAGAGGCTCGCGTCGGCGCGCGACACGTAGAAGCCGCAGAACGCGCGCGCCTCAGGCGGGCGAATCGAGAAGAGCGCGAACGCGAGGATCGCCGAAGCGAGGACGAAGCGGGATCGGCGGCGAGGGCTGAGTTTCGCGTGCATGCGTGCGATGACGGTGCGGTGGCCGTTCATGACTGTCTCCTTCAGGGGGTCGTTGGTTGGGGGTCCATTGGAATCGGGGCGCGGGCCAGAGCCGGTCCCACAATGGGACGGTCGGCGACGCGAGAAAGAGCGCCCACAGGAGGGCGTTCTTCTCGTGGAGCGTGAACTGCCATACGTACGCGATCGCGGCGACGAGAGCCGCGTAGAGCAGGCGCCCGCGTCGGTTGTTCGGGATCGTCATCGGGTCGGAGATCATGAAGAACGCAAAGAGGAGAAGCGCGCCGTTCTCGAGCGCGTGCGTCCACACCACCCACCGCTGCCCGAGCCACACGACGCGCGCGGCGAGGGCGCCCAGATAGAACGCGAGGAACGTCCACGAGATGTCCGCGCGGCGCGCGCGCTGGACGACGACCGCGCCGAGCACGAAGAACCAGCCGGCGAAGGCGGCCTCGTGCCCCCACTGGCCCGGCGAGATCCACGCGCCCGGGAGGAGCGCGACGCCGAGGATCGCGCCGAGGTTTCCGGGATTGAAGACGTGCTTGCCGCGGACGCGGAGGACGAACTTCGCCGCGATCGCGACGACGGCGGCCGCCGGATGCGCCCACAAGTTGTCGGCGCGCAGGAGGAGCGAGAGGCTGAAACACGTGATGATCGCGCTCAGGTGCCCGACGCGCGAGAGCCGGAGAGCGCGCACGCAGAGCGCCTGCGTCGCGAGCCCCGTCGCGAACGTGAGCGCGACCTGCGCCGGCTTCACGCTGAAGTCGCGGAGCGCGACGCCGGCCGCGAGGAGCGACCCCAAGAAGAGGATCTGGAAGAGGCGCGCGTCCTGGGCCTTCATGGACGCGCGCCCCCGCGCGCTCGACCTACCGCCGCGCTGCCGCGGCGCCCCCCTTTCCGGAGAGAAGCATCTCCCGCCCGACCATGTAGAGCAGCACCGCGAGCCCGATGAACGGGATGAGCGAGAGAAGGTCCGCGCTCGGCCCCTCGAAGAACGGGTTGTTCGCCCGCGCCCACGTCGTGAAGAAGACGTCGACCTGATCGAACACGCCCGCCATGAACGCGATGATGATCCCCGCGATCGCCCCGCCCGCGATGTAGCCGGACGCCATCAAGACCCCCGCGCTCTTGTCGCTCTCCGCAGCGAGCTGCTCCTCGGAGAGTTTCGCGTGCGCGAGCTCCTTGCGGCGCTTCCGGTCGACGAGCCAGCGGATCATGCCGCCGACGAAGATCGGGCTCGACGACGAGAGCGGCAGGTACACGCCGACCGCGAACGCGAGCGATGGGATCCCCGACATCTCGAGGACGATCGCGATCATCACGCCGAACAGGACGAGCCCCCACGGGAGCCGCTGGTCGAGGATCCCCTTGATGATGTACGACATGAGAGTGGCCTTCGGCGCATCGAACTTGCGCACGGTCGTCCCGTCGGGCCTCGTCGGGAACTGCCCGTTGATCCCGGGGTCCACGAAGTAGACCGCCGCGCCGCTCTCGTCGACGAGGTACTGACCGGCGGGCCCGCCGACGTCGTCCGCCTTGTGCCACACCTTGTATGATCGCGAGTCCTCCCGTGCCTGCGGCCCGTGGATCGTGTCCGTCGTCGTGAGCGTCGACGGATCGGTTCGGACGCCCTCCGGCGCCACTTGCTGTATTGGGACGTAGACGGTGGCCGCGTCGTTTAGGCGGAGGAGGATCGGCCCCAGGATGATCGCCGAGGCGAGCGCCCCGATGAGGATCGCGATCTGCTGCAGGCGCGGCGTCGACCCCACGAGGAAGCCGGTTTTCAGATCCTGCGACGTCGTCCCGCCGTTCGAGGCGGCGATGCAGACGATGGCGCCGACCGAGAGCGCCGTCACGTAGTACGTCCCGCCCGTCCAGCCGACCACGAGGAAGAAGAGGCACGTGAAGAGGAGCGTCGCGACCGTCATCCCCGAGATCGGGTTCGACGAGGAGCCGATCTCGCCGGTCAGGCGCGACGACACCGTCACGAACAGGAAGCCGAAGATGATGATGAGGATCGCGCCGAGGAGGTTCATGTGGAGCGGCGGCGAGAGCATGATCGCGACGACGAGCGCGAGGATCCCTACGAAGACGATCTTCATCGGGAGGTCGTGCTCGGTGCGGTGCGGGTCGACGGCGGCGGCGGCGCCCGCGCCGACGTCGCGCAAGCCCTCCTTGAGCCCGTGCCAGATCGTCGGGAACGAGCGCATGAGGCTGATGATCCCGCCCGCGGTCACCGCGCCGGCCCCGATGTAGAGGATGTACGCGCCGCGGATCTGGTTCGGCCCCATCTCGCCGATCGGGATCGTGCCCGGCGCGAGCGGCCCCGGGATCGCGTCGCCGAAGAACTTGATGAGCGGGATGAGGACGAGGTACGCGAGGACGCCGCCGCCGCACATCACCGACGCGATCTTCGGGCCGATGATGTAGCCGACGCCGAGGAGCTCGGGCGAAATCTCCGCGGAGACCGAGCCGGCCGCGAACGGCTTCCCGAAGACCCTCTCGGGGACGTCCTTCCAGCCCTTCATCGCCACCATCGCCGTCTTGTAGGCGAGCCCGATCCCGAAGCCGGAGAAGATCGTCCGCGCGCTCGTGCCGGCCTTAAGCCCGGCGGCGGCGGCCGCGCGCTCCTCCGCCTTCGCCGCCTCGGAGGCCATCTCGCGCGACTCGTGCGAGGCGCCGGCTTTGAGGACCTCGGCGCACGCGGTCCCCTCGGGGTACTTGAGGAGCCCGTGCTGCTGGACGATCAGCGCGCGCCGCAGCGGGATCATCATGAGGATCCCCAGGAGACCGCCGAGCACCGCGACGAGCATGATGCGCGTGATCTCGAGCCCGAACCCGAGGATGAGGATCGCCGGCATCGTGACGCCGAGGCCGAACGCGATCGACTCGCCCGCCGAGCCGGCCGTCTGAACGATGTTGTTCTCGAGAATCGTCGCGTCCTTCACGCCGACCTTCGAGGCGAGGCGGAAGAGCGCGATCGAGATGACCGCGACGGGGATCGAGGCGCTCACGGTGAGCCCCACCTTGAGCACGAGGTAGAGCGACGAGGCGCCGAAGATCATCCCCAGGATTGTGCCCACGATCACGGCGCGCGGCGTGAGCTCGCGCATGACCGTCGCGGGGGCGATGTACGGCTGGAAGGATGGAGCGTGCCCGGCGGCTCCGCTCGCGGCGCCGGCGGGTCTTTTCTCGGTGGCGGTTCCCATGTCAGCCCTCCCGATCAGGTGGCCGTGAGATCTGGGGCTGGAGTGTAAGGGATACCGCGGAGGGCGTGAACGCTTAATTCGCCGGCGTCGAGCATCCCCTCTAGTTTCCCGCCGCTCGCATGAGATCGATCGGGAGAGGCTCGAGGTAAGTCTGCTCCGACAGGCGCGCCACGCGGTGGACCCTGACACGGAGTCGCAAGAGCGTCAGGGTCTCCCACAGCGGCGCGTCGCCGCGGTGGAACGCGTCGATCGCCTCGGCGAGCTCCTCCCGCTCGCGCGGCGCGAGCGTCTCCTCGAGCCGGCCCGCGATTCCACGAAGGACCCGCGCGTGCCGCGCGCGAGTCGCCGGCTTCGCGAGCGCCGCGAGGTGCGCCTCGGCGTAGCGCCGCGCGACGACCGCGCGCGGGAGCGACCGCGCGTGCGCGACGAGCCGCCCGAGCCGCTCGCACGCTCGCGCGTCGTGGGCGGCGACCTGGGTCTGGGCCGCGGCGTGGAAGCGCGCGAGGTCCCCGAGCCGCCAGCGCGGCGCGAAGAGGCGGCGCAATCGGCGGTACGCGAAGACCCGCTCGAGGAACGAGGCGCGCCGCCACGGGTCGCGGAGTCGCCCCTCCTCCTCGACCGGGAGGAGCGGGCAGCGAGCGAGGAGCGCCTCCGCGAAGAGGCCGCGCCCGGAGGCCGCCGGCACGCCGCGCGCGTCGTAGGTCCGCACACCCTCCATCCCGCAAGACGGCGACCTCTCCTTGAGGACGTATCCGGAGAGGTCGAGGCGCGCGAGCGCGCGGACCCTCGCCTCGGCGTACGCGCGCATCGCACTGGTGTGGTCGCGCCCGGTCCTCGGCTCGACCAGGCGCATCCCGCGCGGCGCGCGCTCGAGGCGGAGCGACTCGCGCGGCGTGCCGAGGCCGATCTCGACCTCCGGGCAGACGGGGACGAAGGTGACGAAGCGCGCGAGCGATTCGGTCAGGAACGCGTCGCGCTTGTGGCCGCCGTCGTACCGCACCGGTTGGCCGAGCAGGCACGCCGAGATGCCGATCCGCACCTCGGCCTTCGAGTCGTGGATTCTCATGCCGAGAACCCATGATATACTGCCGCCACCCTCTCTATCACGCTCGAGCCATGCATTTCATCCATCGAACGGATCGTGCGTCCCGCCCGCCACGACGGGGCAGCGCGCGCTTCGGTCGCACTTGGAGGAGGAGAGAGCATGTCCCGGAGAACGGATCGGCTCGCCGGCCTCGCGTTCGCGTTCGCGTGCGCGTTCGCGTTCACGACCTCCTCGACCGACGCGCGGGCCGCGACCGCCGCGACCGGCGCCCCGGCGGGGAGCGAGGCCTGCGTCGAGTGCCACGGGAAGGAGAACGCGGGGAGAGGGATCGTCGAGCAGTGGAAGGCGTCGAGCCACTTCGAGAACGGCGTCGGCTGCGTCGACTGCCACGGCGCCGACCCCGCGGAGCCCGACGCGTTCGAGCACGAAGGAACGACCATCGCGACCGTCGTCTCTCCGAAAGATTGCGCGGGATGCCATGAGACCGAGGCGGCGCAGTTCGAGGCTTCGCGTCACTCGCGCGCCGCGGAGTTCATCGGCTCCCTCGACAACGTGCTGGGCGAGATCGTGGAAGGCGCGCCGGCCGCGATCTCCGGCTGCAAGCAGTGCCACGGGAGCACCGTCACCGTCGTGGGGAAGGGAAAGCTCGATCCGGCCACCTGGCCGAACACCGGGATCGGGAGGGTCAACCCGGACGGGAGCAAGGGCTCCTGCTCGGCGTGCCACTCGCGGCACCTCTTCTCGAAGGCGCAGGCGCGCCAGCCGGACCCGTGCGGGAAGTGTCACATGGGCCCCGATCACCCGCAGCTCGAGATCTACAACGAGTCGAAGCACGGGATCAAGTTCGCCACGCTCCAGGACATCGGGGAAATGAACCTCGACTCGGACACTTGGGTGGTCGGGAAGGACTACTCCGCCGCGCCGACGTGCGCCACGTGCCACATGTCCGCGACACCGACCCAGGCCGCGACGCACGACGTCGGCGATCGGATCTCGTGGACGCTGCGGCCGGTCGTCTCGTTCAAACTCGACAACTGGGAGAAGCGCCGCGCCGCCATGAAGAACGTGTGCGACCAGTGTCACGCGAAGGAGAGCACGGAGAACTTCTACGTCCAGTTCGACGAAGCGGTGAACCTGTGGAACGAGAAGTTCGCCAAGCCGGCGAAATCGGTCATGGACCGCTTCTGGGAGACGGGGAAACTGACGAAGACGCCGTTCGACGAAAAACTGGAATGGACGTACTACGAATTGTGGCACCACGAGGGGCGGCGGGCGCGCCACGGCGCGTCGATGCAGGGGCCCGACTTCACCCAGTGGCACGGGTTCTACGAGGTGGCGAAGCATTTCTACACGGAGTTCCTGCCCGAGTGCGAGGCGATCGAGGCGGGCTCCACGAAGGCGATCCGCGCCTCGGAGTACCACTCTTGGCAGGAAGGTCTCGCGCCGGAGCAGCGGCAGAGAATCCTCGAATTCTACAAGTCGCGTTACGGGCAGTAGGCCCGGATCCGCGGATGACACGTGAGAGGCCCCGGCGTCACGCGGCGCCCTCGGCGGGCGCGGCCATCCAGTCCGCGCCGAGTCGTGCCGATCATCGGGAGGTCGATTGAGCGATGGCCCCGATCGGAGTTAGAATCTCCTTCCAGTCGAGCATGCGATCCGCCCTTCACAGAGCGCTCCTTGCCGTCGTCGCGGCGACCGCCCTCTCATGCAAAAGCGAGAGCGGCAGCCCAGGCGGCCCGGGCCCCGGCCCTGTCCTTCCCGAGCCATTCCCGGACTGCCCCGCGAACCGCATCTGCACGTTTACGTTCAGCCTCCAGCGGTACTACACGCCGGCCTACGACAGCACGCTCGCGAAGTTCGACTACGTGATCACCAACGCGAACGGGATCGACATCGGGCTGGCGGCGGCGGTGAGCCCCGACGTCCCGGTCGTGATCTACGAGCCGATGCGGTTCCGGTCGAGCCTCTGCCCAACGTGTTCCTACGAGGACTGGCCGACGCTCGACGCGCATGAGGAGTGGTTCTGGCACGACGCGTCCGGCAACCGTGTGCGGTACGACACGATCCCATACTGGTTCATGGACTATCGGAACACGGACTACCTCGACTACCTCGTCGCGCGCTTGCTGGCCCTCAAGGCGCAGTACCCGGTGATCGACGGTTTCTTCGCCGACCAACACGGCCCCTATTCGGGCTTCACGGACTACGACGTGCCGCGCATGTTCCCGAACCCGATCTCGCCGATCCCGATGCAGGCGGAGTTCGACCAATACAACGTCGCCGCGGCCGCGTACCTGAGCGAGCGTCTCGGGTCGCTCCACATCGTCCTCAACAGCAACTCGTATCCCGGATTCAATGGTACGGTGGACGGTTCGATGGACGAGGGCTTCGTGACCGATAACTTCGGGTCGGACACGACGTACTTCCCCGAGTCCTTCTGGAAGCAATACGTCGACCGGCTCGCGGACCCGAGCGCCGCGGGGAAGTTCCTCTTCCCCTACACGAAGTGCATCGAGAGCCAGTTCGCGACCCGGAACCGTCGGTACGGGCTCGCGTCGTACCTCCTGGGGAGGCGCGTGGACGGCTACGCGTTCTTCTGCTTCCAGGCGGACACCGACACGCTGCCGCAGTGGTTCGCCGAGTACGACACGCCGACCGGCGCGCCGCTCGGGGATTACTATGAGCACCCGTCCGGGCTCTGGGTGCGCGAGTTCGAGAACGGGATCGCCGTCGTGCACGCGGACGACGCGAAGGGAGACCTCACGCTCTCGCTCACGGGGGCGCTCGCGGGCACCTACGTCGATTGGGACGGCGTCTGCCACGGCGGCGCCGTCGTGATCCCCGCCAACACGGGCCACTTCCTGCTGCGCTCGAGCTGCACGCCCTGAGCGCGGGAATCGGGGATCACTTCCCCTTCCCGGACTTGCCCCCCTTGCCCTGACCCGCGCCCTTCTCTTCGCCGGTCTTGCCGGCCTTCCCGGCTCCCTTCGCGACGCCCCCCGCTTCTCCCTTGTGCGGGCGGCCCTTCTTGTCCGCGACGACGACCGCGACCGATTTCCCTTGGCCGCGCGACCGCGCGAGCTCGAACGAGGACACTCCGGAAACCCGGTGGCCGACCTGGACCTGCACGAGGCCGCGCACGTCGTCGTCGGAGAGCCTCATCTTCTTGGGATTCTTCCTCCAGTACCCCCACGCCTTGCCGTACGGCGGCCCCGGGTCTCGGTCGATTCCGACGAAGAGAACATCGTACGGCACCCGGACCCTGGAGAAGATCACCGCCCACGAGAGACCTTCGCTCCGCAGCCCGACGATGAAGTCGATCGGCCGTCCCGTTCTCTGCGCGAGGAAGAGGACGACGGGAAGATCGGTCTCGACGTATCGGAGACGCGGGAGGCACGGCTCGATGGCGCTCCGCGGATAGCCGTAGTTGCCCACGGCGAGGTGAAGGAAGAGCTGGCTGTCGTTGGACACGCTGCTCGAGCTGAACAGGAACTCGAACGAGGTGCCGGCCCTGGCCGGGGCGGATGAGAGAGCGACGCCGGCCATCAGGAGTGCTCCGGCGAGTCTTGGAATGAACGCGTTCATATCGTCCTCCTCGAGCACCGCCGCCCCACGACGTGCCCGGGGGGCGCGACGCCATCCCCCATATCATCGGCCGCGCCGCGACAAGACCCAAGACGGCCTGGGCAAGATTGCGAAAAGTTCGGCGTTCGTGCCAGGGTTTGGTCGTAATCGCTCCCCCCTCCCCCAGTGCGGTGAAGCCTGACGAGGAGGAACGGGAGCGTTCGAGGTCACGCCTCGGCGGCGCAGGCGCGGATCGCTTCCTCTTCCCCGTCCACGTTCTTCATCACCTTGAGGAGCCACGTCGTCTCGAAGAGAACGCGGGTCGTCGATGAGAGGCCGGTCAGATAGAGCGCGCCGCCGGCCTTCGTGCAGGAGACGTGGATGGAGGCGATGATGCCGATCCCCGTCGAGTCGACGCGCTCGAGGTCGCGGCAGTTCAGGACGAGGTGCGTGTGCCCCTCATGGATGTCGCGTCGGACGTCCTCGAGCCACGCGAAGCACTCCTTCTGCCCACTCAGCTTTCCGCGCGGTCGGTAGACGGTCACCTTGCCGTCGGCGGCCGGGGCGCGCTCGCCCCGGAACGACTCGCCGTTCATGGATGGAGGATAGCACGGGCCTCCTGGGGCGGCCACGGCGTTGTCGCGGGGCGGAGCGCTCGCGGCCGGGCGCGGTATCGGGCGCGGCGTCGGCCGTAATCCGTCGGTAAGCGCGCGTTGAACTCTGGGAGGGCGCCGCTGGGCGACTCCGGAGGGTCATGGAGGGAGTCTTGCGAGAGGTTTTGCGCTTGCTGGGTGCTGAGGGCTGTGGGTGGC
>Ga0247727_10012982_pt1 | contig 14152 bp, 17 predicted proteins | sample WisWelCaveWW1625_FD_202498 | JGI IMG/M metagenome (GOLD analysis project Ga0247727, IMG submission 202498) | Biofilm microbial communities from Wishing Well Cave, Virginia, United States - WW16-25 | ecosystem: Environmental > Aquatic > Deep subsurface > Groundwater > Cave microbial mat | place... | reverse complement strand
TTATTCTACCATATTCCGGCAGGTCTTGGCCCGCCGGATTCTCTTTCTACATTAGTGCGCGGAGCATAAAGGACAAGGAATTTATGCCGCTTTTTGCACTGTTAATTATTTTCCCGCTGATTGAACTTTGGGCCTTTGTCACCGTCAGCGGCGAAACCGGCTTTCTGACGGCCCTGCTTTTGCTCTTTTTAAGCGGCGTGATCGGCAGCGCCCTCATCCGGCACCAGGGCTTCCAGACGATCCTGGCCATGTCCGACGCGGCAGACCGGGGCAAAGTCCCTCTGGATGAACTCTTTGACGGGTTTTGCGTCGTAACGGCCGGGCTTCTCCTGATTGTGCCCGGCTTTGTCAGCGACGTCCTGGCGATCCTTTTGCTGGTGCCGCGTCTGCGTTCGCTCATGCGGTCCTTCGTCAAGCGCCACCCGGACTGGCATTATGGCGATTCCAGCGTCATCGAGGGTGAATACGAACATATCGACGACGACCCCAAACGCCTGACTTAAGGATATCGCCCAGATATTCCTTCTTGTGACTCGCGTAAAATTGTTCATAATCAGCATAATCTAATAAATGACCGGGGATTAATTACGGGGATTTTCATGGCCGATAAAAAAGACAAAACCAAGAACAGACCGGATGATATCGAGTCGCCTCCGCCACCCCTAGGCGACGAAGCCCCGCAGCAGCCCGTACGCGGCGAGCTTCCCGTCACCATTCTCGCGCAATATGTCCGCGACCTGTCTTTTGAAAATCCGAACACGCCGGAATCGTTGCGCGCAGGCCAGGGCGCGCCGGAGATGAGCATCAATATCGGCATGGATGCGCGCGCCATCGAGGACGCCCAGATTCCCAATTTGTACGAAGTTGTGGTAAATGCCCGCGCCGAGGCCAGCCGCAAGGACCAGCCTGTTTTCATCGCTGAAATTCTCTACGGCGCGACTGTCGCCATCAACGAAAAAGTGCCGGTTGAAAACCATCACCCGCTGCTGCTGATTGAAATACCGCACCAGATTTTCCCACATGTGCGCCAGATCCTCAGCGACCTGACGATGCAGGGCGGCTACCCGCCGCTGCTGCTGAACCCTGTCGATTTCCATGGGTTGTATATGCAGCGCTTTGCCGAGGAAATGGCCGCCGACCGCAAAAAATTCGAAGACTCGAAGCGCGAGAAAGAATCCGAAACCGCGGATCAGTAGGCGGTATCTAAGCCGAGTCTTTAAGCCACAAGGGCTTCACCAGTTTTTCCAGCATTTTTTTATGGTCTTCAAGTTCAGCGTCGCTGGCTTTGAATTCGCGCTGGGCGCGGTCAGGGCGGGTGATTTTTTGCTTGTTGCCCGGCACATCGGATTTATTGCCGCCGATCCCCAGCAATCCGTGCTGCCGTCCGCCCAGCAGTTCCATATACACTTCCGCCAGCAATTCCGAGTCCAGAAGTGCGCCGTGATAGGTGCGTTCGCTGTTGTCGATGCCGAAGCGGCGGCACAGCGCGTCGAGATTGGCGGGCTGGCCGGGATATTTCTTCCGCGCCATCGTCACCGTATCGACCACGCGGCCCCAGCCCAGCGGCGGGTGGCCGACATGGCGCAGCTCGGCGTTTAAAAACTTCATGTCGAATTCAGCGTTGTGAATAACCAGCTTCGCATCGCCGATGAAATCCATGAATTCGGAATAGACCTGCGAGAAAACCGGCTTGTTCTTCAGGAATTCATTGGTGATGCCGTGAACGGCTGTTGCTTCTGCCGGGACATCGCGCTCCGGATTTAAATAAACCTGGTATGTTTTTCCTGTTGGAATGTGGTTCATCAGCTCCAGGCAGCCGATCTCCACGATCTTGTCACCCTGTTCGGGGAACATGCCGGTCGTTTCGGTATCGAGAACGATTTCACGATTTTCACTCATTAAAGTCCTGCGCCTTCCAGCCATTCTTCAAAAAATAATTTCGCCTGGATGTTCATTGTAGCGATATTTTTTGCCGTTTGCGCACGTAATTCTTCTATGTCCGGTGTCAGTTTCGAGCGCCGGACTTCGCCTTCCATTTCCTCCAGCCAGTCCGCCGCCATCGCCGGCGTCACTTCCGGGTGGCATTGCAAAGCGAGGATATTTTTGCCGCAGGCATAAACCTGGTTGGGGTAAAGGCTGCTGGAAGCCAGTAATTCCGTGCCTTTGGGTAATTCAAACGTATCGCCGTGCCAGTGAAACATATTGGTTTTGTCGCCCGCCAGATGCCGCACGGGATGATCTTTTTTGTGAACCGTCAGGGGATTCCAGCCGATCTCCTGGCCTGCCTTGCCCTTGAAAACTTCCTCGCCCAGCGCAGCAGCCACCAGCTGCGCGCCAAGGCAAACGCCCAGCGTCGGCCTGTCCAGGGCAATTCGTTTTTTCAGGAATATAATTTCCTCTTCCAGAAACGGGTACACGCCCGCCTCGTACACGCCCATCGGCCCGCCCATGACGAGGACGAGGTCAGCCGCGCCTGCATCGAAAGCGCTGACGCTTTCTTCGGGCACAAAAATAATCCGCTGGCCGAAACCGCGCGCTTTTAAAATATCGCCGAACTGGCCGGGCCCTTCGTGTCGTTCATGTGTGAATACCAGCGCGGTTTTCATTTGTGCTTCTTCCTGATATGGGCAATCGCCGCCTTCACATCCTTCATCGCCTGCGCACGGCCTAACCCCGTGTGAACGATATAATCCGCACGGGCGCGTTTTTCACCGTCCGGCATCTGGCGCTCCAAAATCGCCTTGAATTTTTTTTCGTCCATGCCGGGCCGCGCCAGAACTCGCGCCTGCTGGATTTTATAGGGCGCGGTCGCGACAAGCGTATAATCCACGCGGGCCTCGCCGCCGGTTTCAAACAGCAACGGAATATCCAGCGCCAGAATTTTCGTGCCCATGTTTTTATGCCCGCGGATGAAATTATTCTGCGCCTCGCGCACCAGCGGATGTAAAATTCTCTCTAGCCTCTCGCGTTTTTTATCGTCGCTGAAAACAATCTCGCCGAGTTTTTTGCGGTTGATGCTGCGCACGCCGTCCTTGTTTTTCTTGCCATAGATTTGCGGATATTTGAAATAGGGAAACGCCGCGCCCACAGCCACCGCGCCTTTCGCTCCGGGACGCAGCAATCTGTGCACCTCGTCGTCGGCCTCGTGCACGGGGATACGTAACGTTTCCAGCATTGCCGCCGCCACGCTTTTTCCCATGCCGATCGAACCGGTCAGGCCAATGACAATCATCCTGCAACCTTTTTTTGCAGTTCCGCATCCAAATCAGGCAAGATTCCAAACCACGCTTCAAAGGCTGGGCGCGCCTGGTGCAACAACATACCGATGCCGGTCACAATGGGATTGCCGCGATCCTCGGAATCGCGCAGCAGATCCGTCATCAGCGGCGTGTAGACAATATCGTTCACCAGCGCGTTCGGCGGCAGCTTTGCCAAATCAATCTCCAGCTTCGCCTGACCGTTCATACCCATCGATGTGGCGTTGACCAGCAAATTGGCTTCCGTCAGCGCATCGTTGCGCTGTTCCCAGTCATGAACACGCAATCTTTTGAAATCCCGCGCCAGTCCCTGCGCCTTGTTCTTCGTACGGTTGACGAGGCGCACTTCAGGCGCGCCTTCTTTCAGCAGCGCGTAAATCACCGCCCGCGCTGCACCGCCTGCGCCCAGCACCACGGCCGGACCGGCGGTAAAATCGAAACCTGGCCGCGCCGCCCTGATATTTTCCGTGAAGCCGAACACATCGGTGTTCGTGCCGTGCAGGCGCCCACTTTTATTCACCACCGTGTTGACGGCGCCGATTGTTTTCGCGAGATCGTCAATTTCATCGCATAGCGTGAAGAGTTTTTCTTTGTGGGGAATGGTTGCATTGAATCCGGAATAGCCTTCATCCGTCAGCCGGATCAATTCTTTTTCCAGATTTTCCGGCGCGATGTCGATAGCCGTATAAGTGGCGTCCAGCCCGTGTTTGGCGACCCAGTGGCCATGGATCAACGGCGATTTGCTGTGGCCGACCGGGTGGCCGATGACACAGGCCTTTACTGTCATAAAGCCTCCGTCATGGCATAACCTCGTGATATTCCCGCAGGTAGGCAAGCAGCGGCAGCAGCGGCATGCCGAGGATCGTGTTGTGATCGCCCTCGATTTTTGAAAACAGCCACGATCCCCTGCCCTCGATTTCATACGCGCCGACGGCCTGGGTCAGCGCATCGCCAGCGACGGCAATATAACGTTCTAAAAACGCATCGTCGAAATCATGCATGGTCAGGATTGCTTCTTCTTCGTGACTCCAGAAAATTGTCTCGCCCTTGGCCACCGCCACCGCGGAGATCAGCTTGTGCGTCTTGCCGCGCAGCATCTTCAGCTTGGCCATGGCTTCGGTCTTGTTGCGCGCCTTGCTGACCATCCGGTTGTCGACCACGAGAACCTGGTCGCTGCCGATCACCAGTGCGTCGGGATTTTTCCTCGCCACCACCAGCGCTTTTTTCTTGGCCAGCTCCATCGCGATTTTCTCGGGCGTGAGTTTTTCCGGCCCGGTGAAATGTTTCATCATTTCATGCACCATCGCCATTTCATCGAGAATGGGCTTGATCACGCGGAAATTCACACCGGCGCTTTTCAGCATGGCCTGACGCGCGCGGCTTTGCGACGCGAGGACGATTTTAACCGGTTTCAGCGAATCATTTCGGAGCATTCAGGCCCTCCTGGTAATTCTGGTACAGCGACATGATTTCCGCCGCCGTTTCCTCGACCGAGCGTTTTGTCACGTCGATGACGGGCCAGTTGTATTTCGAGAATAATTTCCGCGCGGCACGAATTTCATCCTCGATTTTGTCCTGGTGCAGATAGGTATTTTCCTCGAGCGCCTTGGAATCGTTGGTATCCGCCCGCAGGCGCGAGCGGCGGATATGGACGAGGCGATCGGGCGCCGCCGTCAGGCCGATATACATCGGACCGGTTAATTCAAATTTTGCCTTGGGAACCTCGACACCGGGCGCGAGGGGGATATTGGCAACCTTCATGCCGCTGCGCGCAAGAAAAACAGAGGTCGGCGTCTTCGATGTGCGCGAAACACCCACTAAAATAATATCGGCCTCTTTCAGGTCTTCAAGTTTTTTTCCGTCGTCATGGCGCATCGTGAAATCGATGGCGGCGACGCGGCGGAAATACGCATCGTCCATCTGGTGCTGCAGGCCGGGAACGCCGCGCGCATGTTTGCTTAAATAGGACGACAGGCTGCGGATGATCGGGTCGAGAACCGATACGCAGGGCAGGTTCAATTCCTCGCAACGGTCGGTCAGGCGCTTGCGCATCTTCTCATCGACCAGTGTGAAAATCACCGGGCCGGGTGTTTTTTCAATCTGCGAAATAATGCGCTCGAGCTGCTGGTGGGTCCGCACCAGCGGCCAGAATTTTTGCACCGGCTCGACGCCATCGAACTGCGCCAGACACGCGCGGGCTAAACCGAGCAACGTCGTGCCCGTGGCGTCGGAGATCAGATGAAGGTGGAATTGGCGCCCGCCCGCCTTAATATCGCTCATGGATAATCCTTGAATTTATTCAATTATCCTAGGGGCCCTTGAGGCCCCGCGCAAGTCATTCACTGTTATGAAATCTCAGGGTTTTTGGGCCGTAACCGTGGCGGGATCCGGTGTCATCCGACCGTCCGGGAAAATGCGGGCGGCAAGTCCTGCATCGCGGAACGGCACGTTCTGGACCAGCACAGCCTGCGCGTCGCGCATGATATGCATGAAATGCGCCTGGTTGATCGGGTCGCACAACCCGGCGAAAAGCGGGTCGTGCAGAATATCTTCGCCCTGCGTGCGCAGGTAAGCCGTTTTATCCGGCAGGCACGACAATGTCTCGACGCAGATTTTCCCCGCGCGCTTTTTGCCGAACGCTGACCCCGAATTTGCGTTGATGACATCATCCATGTAGTCCAGCGCTTCATGATCGCATGCATTGACGCGGTGAACATTGCTGAACCACTGGCGGAACGCGGCGGCCAGCGCTTTGGAATTGTCAGCCCCGGTATGATTGCGCTCAAGATAATTCGCAAAAGCAGTCGCGATGTCGCCGTTTTCCGAGCCAAGAACATGTTTCCACAAATCACCCCCGTTTTTATTTGGGCCCTGCTCGCGCAGCTCCCAGCTCACTAAAATCGTCATGATATCGCAATCGGCCGCGCGCACGCGCTCCAGCAGCAGCACCGATTCCGGCGCGTAATTTTCATCAAATCCGCCATGGCGTTTTTCCTGCCAGGCATCGCGCAATGCACGCACCAGCGAAATCATCACGGCGTTATAAAAGAACTGGGCACGCACCAGCGCGCCGGCCTCAAGGCCTGCATTGTCGAGAACGATAAGTTTTTCGGGAACATCGAGATGGAAATCGTGATCTTCAAGCGAAGCCAGCCCAAGGCGCCAGCCTTCATTCGCGGCTTCCTTGATCATGCGGGCGGCGGCATTGCTCGCGGAAATATTTCCAAGCAGCAATCCTAAAACGTCGCGGTTCATATTGATGCTTTCGGGAATGATCGCGCACAAATCCGACACTGCCCATGTTTCGCCGTATGCCGAAAGACGCGAGTCCTTGGATCTTTCTTTATTGCGGCGCTGGATATGGTCGGACTTCATGGAGAGATACTCAGTGAGGGGTTGTGAGGACGAATCAGTCTCCTGACCAGCGGCGCAAGTAGACGACATTTTCGCCCACGCCGTTTTTGGCACCGCTTTTCTCCTTGCCTTTCCTACGTTTGGCAGGGGGTCGGTCTTTGAGGATTTTCCCGTTTTTGAGGGATTTATCCCCAACTTCTCCGGATTGGACGGTTTCTCCGGGGAATAGATGAACGATTTCGGCGGTCTGCGAGAGTGCATTGTTCGGATCCTGAGTTCTGGAAATGTCCCGGCGAACGCCGGTGACAGCGGTATCGAACTCAGAGTGCAACTCCCGTTCCGTTTCACGGAAGCTGCGCTCAAACTTGATAAACCACAGGAAATTCGCGTTGGAACGGTCGCGGACCTCGTTGAAGACCGGGTCGGCGATAATCGTCTGGGCATGACTGCTCAGGTAATTTTTGCCGTAGGGCATGCTGCCGAGGGCGGAAATAAGCGCCGGCGTCAGGGCTTTTCCAGATTGTTCCTCGTCAAATACATATCCCTGGTTGTCAGCCAGCATCTGGCGAATCAGGTTTTTATCTTCAGTGCGGCAACGCTCTGACATGAACCAGCATTCAAAAACCGCGGCGGCGGCCTGGCCGCTGTTCAATGTGCGGAAATCCAGGAACGCTTCGTAAGCGAAAGCACGGCCGAGATCCGCCATCGAAGAATTCTCTAAACGCTCCCACGCGGATTTGATTCCCGACAATTGCAGTTCCCAGCCGACACGGATCATCGAGACGACGAGGTCGGCAACTTGTGCGCGGTTGACGAGAACGGCGCTGTCCGGGTGGAACAGCAGCGGGTGAATGAGTGCACCATGGCGGTGCTGCCAGTGACGGCGCAGTTCGCGCGCGGCGAGCAAAATCTGGTCGCCTTCTTCAAAGCGCGGGTGAATTAAAATTGCGCCCTGCTGGCGGTCATAGAATGCGTCTTCGATTTGCGTGCTGTGACGCATCACGACATTATTCTCTTTGGCGAAATCGATGTAAGCCGCGGCCATCCTGCTTTTGCCGAGGGCCGCTTCCAGCGCTTCAATCGTAAGCGTTTGTTCTTTTGCGGATCTTTGCGTGACAAAGTCGCGGTCGAAAGCGAAATGTTCTTTTGCCTTGTCTTCAGACTGGATGAAGCCGACCGAGAAACGGTCGAACACATCGATTTCTTTTTTCAGGCTTTGAATTTCGTTTTCGAGAATGCGCAGTTCGGCTTCGTCCAGCAGCGTGTCTGTGTCCTCGATATCGATATCGACATCGAAGTCCATATAAAAGAGCGGTTGCGCACCGATGATCGTCGATGTAACCGGCTGATAATTGTTGATCGTGTAAGCCACGCGGCAAGGTGCGCGGGCCGGGTCGCCGTGAACGGCGGTGATGTTGTTGTAAATTTCGCTCATAACCCAACCAGATTTTTTTGTTTTAGCCCCTAAGAAAACCGACAGAAGAAAGTCAGAAAATCCCCAGATAAGTCCCGCCCCCGGGTTCACCGCATGAAGAGCGGCTATGGTTTATTATGGGGGGCTAGTCCTTAACGCTTCCTTTCTAAACCCAAGAAAAACGGGGGCTTATGGCAAAAAACCCGATCTTTTTAAGGGCTAATTAACATAATATCTGAGAAAGGGGGCGAAAATTTAGGGGGCGTTAACGCTTCGGGCACAGAGAAGGCCCTCGTTAAAAAATTAACGAAAGAATCACTCAAAAATGAAGAAGGGTTGGCAGGAAATTATTGGCCGAACGTATCGTCCAGTACGGGCAGATCCTCGATCAGCAATTGTTCGTTGCTGAGGGACACCAGCCCGCCTTTTTTGACCTGCACATCACTTTTGAACAAAGATGTTTTGAACACCATGCGCGCTTCGAGATGATACGTCCCCTCGCCGTCGATCGTTTTCAGCTCGATCGGTTTGATGACGCGACCGATGGCCTGGCGCGCGGTGGGTGGCGGATCTTCCTTCCAGTGAATATCGTCGATGCTTTCGGCAATAATAAAGCGACCGTGTTTGCCGCGCACATAGCTGAAGAAAAACCGCACGTAGGTGTTGACGTTGCTTTCATCCAGTTTGACCGGGAAATCGTCGTTGAATTTATAGATGACCTCGTTGCCGAAATCGAGGACGGTTGATGCTTTCGGGCTGTAGAGTGCAAAACGCCGCAGCGGCGGCATGGTGCTGTGATTGGTGATATCCAGTAGCCTGCATCCTGCATAGAAGGGAATTTCCGCCGCGAGGATCGTTGTTTCCACGGGATCGAAGAATGCGCCTTGCAATTGCGCACCGATCCGGTCGAGGATTGTTGCCACTTCATCCAGTTCGAGTTTTTCAAAAGCTTCCTGATACATCTCTGTTATTGCTAACACAAAACGATTCGCGCTCCTAGGGGGTTAAGCTCGGTGATATCCCCAAAACACTGTGCGGGAATCGAGCTAAACTGGCGGGAAAAACTGGCGGATAAAGATACGAACAATTCATGCCGGGAGGCCAGATAGGGTTGTTCGCCTGTTCAAAAGTAAAAAATAGGCCCTGGGCACAGCAAGGATGGAAGAATGCGAATCGCGGGGAATCCGGGGTTTTTGATTGAGGCGATTCTGTGCATTGAATCCGGGACTGATTCAATCCCCGTTACGCACAGGACCTACTACTATCAAATACCTTTTTTAAATTCTATTTATAATTAGTATGCAGGACCATGAAGATCGAATCGAGACACGCCATGCCAGCTATTCGAACGGGGAAATTATTTCTCGATAGCCTTGCCGGGCATGTGGGGGAAAGAGTTCCGTTCTGGTTCATGCGCCAGGCGGGAAGGTATTTGCCGGAGTACCGCGAATTGCGCGCAGCGAAAGGCGGGTTTCTCGAAATGGCGTTCGATCCGGATAGTGCTTGTGAAATCACGATGCAACCAATCCGGCGTTTTGGCATGGATGCGGCGATAATTTTTTCGGATATCCTGACCATTCCCCATGCGCTGGGACAGGAGCTGGAATTTCTCGAAGGCGAAGGGCCGAAGCTAAATCCCGTTACGGATGCGAAAGGAATTGCGGCGCTGAGCTTCAGGGATTTTGATAAAAAACTTGAGCCGGTTTACGAAGCGCTCAGGAAAACAAAATCGAAACTGGTGCAGGAGGGTTTTTCTGAAACCGCGCTGATCGGTTTTGCCGGAGCGCCGTGGACGGTGGCAACCTACATGATCGAAGGCGGTTCAAGCCGTGATTTTCTGAACGCGAAAAAAATGGCTTACGGCGATCCGGAAACATTTTCATCGCTGATCCACCTGCTGGTGGAATCGACCGCGGCGTACCTGATCAGGCAGGTCGATGCGGGCGCGGAAACGCTGCAGATTTTCGACAGCTGGGCGGGCGCACTGGATGAAAGCCTGTTTCACCAGTGGGTGATAAAACCGACACGTGAAATTGTCACGATGGTGCGCGACAGTCACCCACACGTGCCGATCATCGGCTTCCCCAAGGGTGCGGGCGGAAATTACGCGGCCTATGCCCAGGAGACGGGGGTTACGGCGGTGGGGCTCGATCCCTCGGTGCCGACGCGCTGGGCGGCGCAGACATTGCAGATCCACAAGCCGCTACAGGGCAATCTCGACCCTGCCTGCCTCATGGCCGGCGGCGACGCGGTGGTGCTGGCGGTGGAGCGCATCATGGCCGATTTATCGCGCGGGCCTTTCGTGTTTAATCTCGGCCATGGCGTGCACAAGGACACGCCTGTTGAAAATGTCGCCGCGCTGGTGGATCTCCTGAAAAACTGGCGAACGGGCTGATGAAAAAAACAGCGGTTGTTTTGTTCAATCTTGGAGGACCGGATTCCAAAGAATCCATCCGACCGTTCCTGTTTAATTTTTTCATGGATAAAAACATTATCCCCGCGCCTTTGCCCCTGCGCTGGTTTGTCGCGACGATGATTGCCAGTCGCCGCGCGAAACGCGAAGCAGGAACCAGCTATAGCGAACTGGGCAACAAATCGCCGCTGCTGGAGAATTCCCGGGCGCAGGCCGTGCTTCTGGAGCAAACGCTCAACAAGCTGGGTGGCGCGAACTTCAAAACCTTCGTCGCGATGCGCTACTGGCACCCAATGGCCGCCGAGATCGCGCGCGATGTGCAGAACTGGTATCCCGACCAAATTATTCTCCTGCCGCTCTACCCGCAATTTTCGACCACCACCACGTGGTCCTCGCTGGGTGCGTGGGAAAAAGCCGTGCGGGAGATTGATCTGCGGATGCCGACCGCAAGCATCTGTTGTTATCCGTTCAATGAAGGCTTCATCCGCGCCTCGACCGACAATATCCGCAAGCAGTACGAACAGGCGTGCGCCGACGGCCATGCAAGCCCGCGCATTTTATTTTCCGCGCACGGCCTGCCTGAAAGCGTGATTGCGGGGGGCGATCCGTATCAATGGCAATGCGAGCAGACGGCAGAAAAAATTGTCAATGAACTAAAGCATGTGCTGGGCATTGAAAATCCGGACTGGGCCATCTGCTATCAAAGCCGCGTCGGCCCGAAAAAATGGATCGGGCCTTCAACGGAAAATGAAATCCGCCGCGCCGCCGCCGATAAAAAGCCCGTCATCATTTATCCGCACGCCTTCACGCAGGAACATGTCGAGACGCTGGTGGAGCTGGATATCGAATACCGCGAAATCGCGCACGAAGCCGGGATGCCGGATTATTACCGCGCCGCGACGGTTTCAACCCATCCGGAATTTATCAACGGGCTGGCTTCGCTGGTGCGTGCGCGGCTTGAAAACAGCAGCGTGAAGCACGGCGCAAAAACGGAAAACGATAAAATGATCTGCCCGGAAAATTTCAGCCGTTGCTGCATGCGGGCGCAGGATTTCTCATTCCACGCCACGGGCACCACAGGGCCATAATCCATCACGGCGCCCCTGTATCGGCGTCAACGACATATACCCAGCGCGGGTGATTAATGGGCGGGGCGGCGTGCTTGGCATTTCCCGCAAGTATGACAAGCCCTGGACCGGCATGAAGGGGCGCGCTCGTGAACTCCGAATTGTACAGGCCGCCCGGGTTCATTTTAAATCCGTCTTCCGGCGCAAACAATGTGCCGAAAGGAGAAGCCGCGCGCACGGCACGGCGCTTGTCCGCAGCATCGGCGAAATCAGTGTGTATGAAAAGCTTTTCTTCCTGCGTGCAAAGCAAACGTATCGTCAGCCCTTTTTCAAAATTGAAAACATGTGAGAGGTGCGCAACCGTTCCCCGCATGTCATGCTCGAGTTCCTGCAAAGGCAATTCGTTGCCCCGCGAACCGACATAGAATTTAAGCGTGGCGTTCAATTTGGGCCTGAGTGATTTCTCAAAATCCCTTTCGTTCTGAAACGGGATGGCATGGTTGAATGTTTTACGGCCTTCAGGATTTTTTGAATTGGGCGCAAGAAGGATATTCAGGTCGCAAGCAAGCTTTACGGACGCGGCAGGATCGGAATCCGGCAAGGCGAGAACATTCGTGCCGCTGCCCGGGCGCATGACATCGCCGATTGCGCGGGGGCTCGTGATATCTCCCGGGCTGGCGACGATGATTTCGTTGCCGTCCCGGCCATAGCCGCCGGTCCCCAGGAACTGAGACTTGAAAAAAGCGTTTTGCATGGGCGAAACTATAGAAACCAGGTCCCCGTAATGTCAATAAATATGTAAAAGAATCACTAAAAATTGACAAATACCGATCATTAACATAATAATACCAGCCATGGAACTTCCGGGATTTTTAAGGCTCAGTTTTTGGAGGGGTGCGGCTACAGTGTCGACGCCACCGAAGCCTCCTGAATCGAATGCCAAGAGCACAATTCTAACGCCTAATGGGGTTGTAACCGCCGCTCCGGCTGTCAGTCACGGGCGCGCCGACCCTTCAAGGAGCCATACAACTGTTGTTGTAAGGGCGGCGAAAACCGCCCACGTTCCTTCTGCCGAGGTGGAACGTATTCAACAAAGCATGCCAGAGCTTTTTGCTCCCCGCGAAATCTACGCACCGCCGGAGACTGACAGGTTTCTCACCGATGTTTGGTCCGCTGCTGAAAAAGCATTCGCCGCACTCACAGAAGAAGCCACGTTCACACTTGATGACGGCAACTATGCCCTGGCTCTTCCCGCCGGACCGGAAGCGGAGAAAATAAATGCCATCCTCCGCGCCACTGCTGGCAGTTCCGATGATGCCTTCCCGATTGCACTGATGCAGCTTGCCAACAAGGTCGAAGAAAGCGGCGGTCTGTACAGGCAAATAAAACCCAGTAATAAATCTGCCAATCACCTGATTTTGACTTTGACGCCCGCCTGTGCCCTTGCGCCCGCTGCCTAGGCAGCGTAACTTTTTCGCATGTTGCAGTTTCTCCAGAACCATTACGAATGGTTGCGCGCTCTTCACATTATCGCCGTGATTTCATGGATGGCAGGGATGCTGTATCTGCCGCGTTTGTTCGTTTATCACGCGGACGCAAAAACCGCGTCCGATAAATCCGAGACCTTCAAGGTGATGGAGAAAAAGCTCCTCCGCTTCATCATGAACCCGGCGATGATCGCGGCACTTGTTTTCGGCGGGCTGATGCTGTGGGCGAACCCGGCATTGCTTTCGGTGCCCTGGATGCACGCAAAGCTCGGCGCCGTTTTTATTCTCGCGGGGCTGCATGGATTTTTCGCGAAGACGGTGAAGGTTTTTGCACGGGACGAGAACAAACGCACGGCGGGTTTTTACCGTTTCATAAACGAAGTCCCGGCGGCGCTGATGGTGCTTATCGTGATACTGGCGGTCGCGGAGCCGTTTTAGGGCCGGCCTGCCCAATCCGCCCTCTTCAATCTTCTGCCCTCGGATAACTTTTCATTATGTAAATATTTACCGTTCTGTTATAGGCTTGACGGGGTAAGGTAACTTGAGTATATGTTAAGCGTCTTTGTGATAAATCCATAGAAAACTTAGGAATTCTGGACTTTATCGCCGTTCGCGCGGCCACGGGAAATAGATGTTTTTGTCCTGCAGGCGCCGCAAAATCCCCCAAAAAGCACTCTCTACGTTTTAAGGCCAAGGATTGAACGAAGAAGCAAGGATCATTTCCGGGCCGTAAACAATCGAAACAATCCGGGATTGCAAAAATTTGAAGAGCACCCAATGAATTTACAGGAATTAAAGGTCCGTTCGCCCGCCGAGCTTCTCGCATTTGCCGAAGAGCTGAAGATCGAAAACTGCAGCGCCATGCGCAAGCAGGACATGATGTTTGCCATCCTCAAACAGCTTGCCGAGGAAGGCGTTCCGATTTCAGGCACAGGCGTCCTCGAGGTTCTGCAGGACGGTTTTGGCTTCCTGCGCTCCCCTGAAGAAAATTACCTGCCCGGCCCGGACGATATTTATGTTTCGCCGTCGCAAGTCAGACGTTTCTCCCTTCGCACCGGCGATATCGTCGAGGGCGAGATCCGCGCCCCGAAAGATTCCGAGCGCTATTTCGCGCTGCTGAAAGTCGGCTCGATCAACAATGAAGGCCCGGACAAGGTCCG
>Ga0247727_10012981_pt1 | contig 14152 bp, 8 predicted proteins | sample WisWelCaveWW1625_FD_202498 | JGI IMG/M metagenome (GOLD analysis project Ga0247727, IMG submission 202498) | Biofilm microbial communities from Wishing Well Cave, Virginia, United States - WW16-25 | ecosystem: Environmental > Aquatic > Deep subsurface > Groundwater > Cave microbial mat | place... | reverse complement strand
TTCAAAACAAAACTTCCCAAAACGTTTGATTTACCCAAACGCATCGAACGGCTCGGAGAACTTGCCTACAACCTGTGGTGGACGTGGCAACCCGAAGCCGCGCGCCTGTTCGGCAAACTCGATTACGAACTGTGGGAGCGGCTCGGTCACAACCCGATTCGCCTTTTGCATGAGATTGGGCGCGCGCGCCTCAACCAGGCGGTGAAGGACAAGGAATACCTGAAGTTATATAACGGCGTCTTTGAAAGTTTCGACGCGTATGTCTCCGATGCAAAGACATGGACGCGAAAGACGCATCCCGAATTTGATTCTCATCCCATCGCTTATTTTTCCATGGAGTTTGGCCTGCATGAAACGCTCCCGATCTATTCGGGCGGACTTGGAGTTTTGGCTGGCGATCATTTGAAGGAAGCGAGCGACCTGGGCTTGCCGCTTACCGGCGTCGGTTTCATGTACGCGCAGGGATATTTTTCCCAGCGCATCGCCGAGGACGGCTGGCAGGAGGCGTTGAACAACATTCTTGATTTTAGCGCGCTGCCTGCGCTTCCCGTTTTGGATCATAAGGGGAAGCGCTTAACGGTCGAGGTGGAATTCCCCGACCGCAATGTAACGCTGGGACTTTGGGAGATCCGCGTCGGACGCGTCCCGCTGTACCTGCTCGATTCACACATTGACCCGAATTCCGACACCGACAAAAATTTGACGGCGCGCCTGTATTGGTCCGATCTTGACCGCCGCGTGATGCAGGAACTTTTGCTCGGCGTCGGCGGCGTGCGCGCGTTGCGGGCGCTCGGATACAACCCGTCGGTCTGGCACATGAACGAGGGTCACGCCGCGTTTCTGATTCTTGAACGCGCCCGCGAATTGATCGCAGGCGGCGACACATTCGAGCAAGCCATCGAAAAGACGCGCGGGCAAAATGTGTTCACCACGCACACGCCTGTCCCGGCGGGGAACGATGAATTCCCGTTGTGGCTGATCGAGAAATATCTTGCCGCGTTTTATCCGCAACTCAAACTTGGACGCGAAGAGTTCTTTGATCTTGCGCGCCATGAACGATCCATCGGCGAGTCGTTCAGCATGGGCATCCTCGCGTTGCGAAATTCAAACGGGCGCAACGCCGTCTCTGAGTTGCATGGTAATGTGTCGCGCAAGATGTGGCATTATTTATGGCAGGATAAGGACGAAGCCGACGTGCCTATCACGCATGTAACAAACGGCGTGCACGTTTCAAATTGGATGGCGCGGCGTTTAGTCCGCCTGTTCGAAAATTATCTCGGCGCGGACTGGCTCGATCATCTCGATGAGCCTGATCTGTGGTCGAAGGCGGATGATATCCCCGACGCGGAGTTCTGGGCGGTGCGCCAGCATCTGAAACGTAAACTGGCGTTCAACTTGCGGGAGCGCGTCCGTGATCGCTGGACGCATGGCGGGTTTCATCCCGTTCAGGTTGTGTCTTCGGGTTTGCTGCTCAATCCTTATGCGTTGACCATCGGATTCGCGCGGCGCTTCGCGACGTATAAGCGCGCCAGCCTCGTTCTCACAAATATTGATCGCCTGCTTCACATCATCAATCGCCCGAATATGCCCGTGCAGATCATCTTCGCGGGCAAGGCGCATCCCGCCGATGAGCCGGGTAAGAAATTGATTCAACAGGTGTACCATCAGGTCAAACGCGCCGAGACCGGCGGACGAATCGTCTTCATCGAGGATTACGATATGAACCTGGCGCGTTATCTTGTGCAAGGCGTGGACGTTTGGATGAACACGCCGCGTCGTCCTTTCGAGGCGAGCGGCACATCCGGCATGAAAGCCGCGCTCAACGGCGCGTTGAATTTCTCCGTGTTGGACGGCTGGTGGCGCGAGGCGTACAACGGTCACAATGGCTGGGCAATCGGACGCGACCAGCAGATCGATTCGCACGAGGCGCAGGACGCCGAGGACGCGCAGAGTCTGTATCACACGCTGGAGAATGAGATCATCCCCTTGTATTATGATCGAGACTCGAGAGAGGTTTCGCACGAATGGATCGCCCGCGTCAAGGAATCGTTGAAGACCAACATCCCGCAATTCTCCACGCGCCGCATGCTGAAGGAATACGTGGAAAAATTGTATGTGAACGCCTTACCGCATCCTCCCTCCAGGCGGAAGCCCCGCAAAGTCGCCGTGCGAAGGAAGGCGACAAGGAAGAAATAATTTATGATCTTCATTATGCTCCCGCCGCCGTCCCCGGCGGCGAGGACGACGTTGGAGGAACTCCATGATCCCCGAAATCACCGTTACCGATCTTGCCGCGAAATTAAAATCCGAAGATCAATTCATCCTGCTCGATGTGCGCGAACTTGTCGAGTTGGATGAAGCCAAAATCACGGATGGCAGGCTTGAAGTCACGCCGATGAGCAGTCTGGCGAATCAAGGCGCCGAGGCGTTATCTGCATCCGCAAAATCGCAGGACGCCACGATCTATGTGATGTGTCATCGTGGCAACCGCAGCAAACAAGTCACGGCGTGGCTGATGCAACAGGGATGGAAGAATGTCTTCAACGTGCGCGGCGGGATTGACGAGTATGCGCGCAGTGTGGATCAGTCGGTGGGGATGTACTGAGGAAGTAGACAGGTACATAGGTAGACACGTAGACAGGTACACACGTAAACAGGTAAACAAGTGAGCCTCCCAGAACGCTCTGGAAGGCTCATGATTTTTCTCGTTGTCTACGTGTCTACTTGTTTCCTTGTCTACTTGTATCCTGTGCCTCAAAAACGAACCGCCCATTCTTATACAGCAATTCCCCATCCACGGTGATCTCCGAGTCGGTCCGCATATCGCAGATCATATCCCAGTGGATCGAAGATTTATTCTTGGAACCGGTTTGCGGGTAGCCCGCGCCGAGCGCCATGTGGAAAGTCCCGCCGATCTTTTCATCGAAGAGGATGTTGCCGGTGAAGCGGTTGATGTCGAAGTTCGTGCCGATGGCAAATTCGCCGATATGGCGCGAGCCTTCGTCTGACTCGAGCATCTTCACGAGATAGTCCTGATTCTTTTCCGCTTGCGCGCGATCCACGCGCCCGCGGTTGAACGTCAACTCCGCGCCCTCGACAGCCACGCCGCCATAGATCGCGGGATACGTGAACTTCACCCAGCCGTTGACCGAGTCTTCCACGGGGCCGGTGAAAATCTCGCCGTCGGGCATGTTGTGCTCGCCAGTGGAATTGTCAAACTTGCGACCTTTGATCGAAAGCGTCAGGTCAACGTTTGGTCCGCGCAATGTGACCAGATTCTTATTCGCGAGAAAGTCAATCGCTTTTTGTTGACCGACCGCCGTGCCTTTCCAGAAGGCGATTGGGTCGTCTTCATTGGCGTGGACTGCGCCGAACACGAAATCTTCATACTCTTTTAGACTCATGCCCGCGTCCTGCGCGTACGCGTCGGTGGGGTAGAGGGTCGTAACCCATTTGAATTTTCCCTCGGCGCCGCGTCGCATTTGGGATTCGGTGATGATACTGGTTGCTTTACCGCGTCTTTGCGCTTTGAGAGGGTTCACGCTGGTTGTCGCCCGCGTGTTTGTCGCGGAGTGAACGCGGATGCGGCTCTCGAACTGGTCGTAGGCGAGTTTATAAAAGGTCGGCGCGAAATCGAGTTGCGTGTCGTTTGCGTACGTCAAATACATATCGTCCTGGATGAACGGCGTCATGCCGGGAAAATTCACCAGCGGATGCGGGATGCCGCCCTTCTCCAGAATCTGAATGAATAATTCGCGCACCAACGGCTCGGCGGCGGTCGTCGCTTCGATCAACACGCGGTCGCCCGGCTCTACGCGCGCGGAATGTTCCACCAAAACTTTTGCGAATTTTTGAACTCGTGAATCGGCCACACAATACTCCTGTTTGAATTTCTGCCAAAATTAGGGGCGTCTCATTTCATGGGCTTAGCCACAGAGACCACAGAGAACGCAGAGTTTTTTTTCTCAAATAACTCAGTGAACTCTGTGGCAAAGAAAATCCCATCCTTTTGGACACTCTCGAATTTCTGCCAAAATTATAACATGCCTGTTTCGGGTATACTCTCCCTGCAACGAACCTCCAATCCCTAATCTCTCTCTCAATGAAACAACTCCTCCAAAACATCAAAACCGGAAAATCCTCCGTCGAAGACGTGCCGATTCCTACTCCGCGTGAGGGACAGGCTTTGGTCAAAATCGAATCGAGCCTCGTCTCCGCCGGGACCGAGCGTATGATCGTCGCATTCGCCGAAAAGACTCTCGTGGGCAAGGCGCGTTCCCGTCCCGATCTTGTCAAGCAAGTCCTGGATAAAGCGCGCCGTGAGGGCGTGGTCAACACCGTGCAAGCCGCGTTCAACCGCCTCGACCAGCCGATGGCGCTCGGCTATTCCTCCGCTGGCACAATTGCCGCGCTCGGCAAAAACACGCCCGGACTCAAAGTCGGTCAACGCGTGGCGTGCGCGGGCGCGAATTATGCTGTCCATGCGGAATACAACGTCGTGCCGCGCAACCTGATCACGCCGCTTCCAAAAAACGTTGATTTTGAATCTGCCGCGTTCACCACCCTCGGCGCGATTGCCATGCACGGATTTCGTCTCGCTGAACCGCAACTCGGTGAAACGGTCGCTGTGATTGGACTGGGGCTTCTGGGACTCTTGACCGCGCAAATCGCGGACGCCGCGGGCTGTCACGTTCTCGGCATTGACATTGACCCCGCGCGCCTCGCCCTCGCTTCTTCCCTCGCGCTTCAAACTGCTCCCCGCGCCCAAGCCGCCGAAGGCTCAGCCCAAGCCTTCACCAACAATCGCGGCTTCGACATCATCCTCATCTGCGCCGATACCCCTTCCAACGATCCCGTTGAACTCGCGGGAGTCATCGCGCGTGATCGAGCGCGTGTCGTTGCAACGGGAGCAGTTGGTCTAACGATCCCGCGCAAAATTTATTTTGAAAAAGAAATTTCCTTTATCAACTCGCGCTCCTATGGACCGGGTCGCTACGATTTGTCCTACGAAGAAAACGGAAACGATTACCCCATTGGTTACGTCAGATGGACGGAGGGGCGCAACTTCGAGTCCGTTTTGGATTTGATGTCGAAAGGCAAGTTGCAAGTAAAACCATTAATCACACATCGCTTCCCCATCGAAAAAGCGACGACTGCGTATGATGTGATTACCGGCAAAAAGAAAGAGAAGTTTTTGGGAGTGGTGTTGATATATCCTGAAGGAAAGATGAAAGAGGAAAGAAGAATTGAACTTCCTTCAATAGTAAATCGTAAACTTACGCTGAGTTCAGTCGAAGCGTCGCAAGTCGTAAATCTGGGCGTTTTGGGCGCGGGGCTTTTTGCCAATTCAGTTTTGCTTCCCGCCATCAGGAAAGTAGACGGTATTCAACTCATCGGCATCGCCTCCTCCGGCGGATTGCACGCGCAACACTCTGGCAAAAAATTTGGCTTCCAATATGCCACATCTTCTGATGACGAAATCCTCAACGATCCGAACATCAACGCCGTCGCCATCCTCACGCGTCACGACTCGCACGCTGATTTGGTTGTGAAGGCTTTGAAAGCAGGGAAGCATGTCTTTGTAGAAAAACCTTTGGCGATCAACAGTAATCAGTTATCAGTGATCAGTAAGCAGTTACAAAAAATGTCGCCACGGCGCCACGGCGACGCTGATCACTGTTTACTGTTCACTGGTTTTAATCGCCGCTTCTCCCCCCTCGCCCAATCTCTCCACGCCTCACTGTCCACGCAGCACGAACCACGCCACATCCACTATCGCATCAACGCCGGACTCATTCCCCTCAACCACTGGACACAAGACCCTGACCTCGGCGGCGGACGCATCATCGGCGAAGCCTGTCACTTCATAGACCTCATCACATTCCTGGTCGGCGACGCTCCCGTCTCAGTGACCGCGCACGCGTTGCCCGATGGCGGTAAATACCGCGAAGACAACGTCTCCATGACCTTCACTTTCTCTGATGGTTCGATTGGCGTCGTAGATTATCTCGCCAACGGAGACAAATCCTTCCCAAAGGAGCGCGTCGAAGTGTTCTGTGGGGGACAGGTCGCGGTGTTGGATGATTTTGTTTCGTTACAAATGATTCGAGATGGAAAGAGGAAAGAAGAAAGAGGCGCGCAGGATAAGGGTCACGCGGCGGAGTGGAAGGCGTTTGCGAAGTCCATCCGCGAGGGCGGCGAGCCGCCGATCCCATATCATCAATTGATCGGCGTGACCAGGTCCGCGTTTGCGGCGGTGGAGTCGATTCGTTTGGGCGGCGAAAAAGTCAAAATTTGAGAATTGGCGATCAGATATTTCTTTTACCCACCAAATGGAACAACGCCCGCGCGACGGTGATCGCCACCAACAACCCGGACATCACGCCGCCAAACACAAAGAACATCCGCTTCCAATCGCGTAACCGCGATTGAATCTCCTCCGGCGCGGGGAAATGAATCCGCTCGCGCAGGCGCTGGATAACGTCGCTCGGAGGGCGCACCGGTTTCAACGTCCCGGCGAGGCGCGTTTCGAGATGGCGGAGGATTTCATCGGTGTTCGATTTCATGGTCTTTCTTGTCTTCCTGTTGCTACGTGACGCAGGATTTTAGCTTATGCAACAATATCTACTCAATCGGGTAAATGACCAGACCGACAGTTCCTGGTCCCAGATTCGCGGCGACGGAGATGGATAACTCGCCGAGCATGGTCTCTTTGCAATTGAACTGTTTCCCTGCCGCTTCCAGCAAACTTTCTCCAGACTTTGGATCGCGCGCATGGACAGCCGCCAGATAAACCTGCTTATCGCCAAATTCTTCCTTTGCCATTTCGATCACGCGATCTAAAGACGCCTGCCGCGTGCGGACTCGTTCCGCCATCGCCAGGTCGCCGTCGCGTAACACAGCAATCGGTTTGACGTTCAACACCGAAGCCAGCGCGGCTTGCAGGGTTTTGACGCGCCCGGACATTTTGGCGTATTCAAGCGTATCGAGCGTCAGGATGACGCGCACATTGGGTTTGATCTTTTCAAGGTAACTGATGATCTCAACCGCGCTTTTGCCTGCCTGCTCCAACCGCCGCGCTTCGCGGCACATCAAACCGATTCCCAGCGAGCCGGACATCGAGTCAATTGGAATGACCTGGAACTCGTGCCTGACCTCTTCCGCCGCCGCGACCGCCGAAGCGTACGTGCCGGAGAGTTTTGCCGTGACATGGATGGAAAGGATCGTATCGCCCTTCTGCGCGATCTTGCGATAGAACGCGACGAACTGGTGCGGCGACGGCTGTGAGGTTTTGGGGATGCGTTTGGTCTCATCCACCAGTTTGTAGAAGCCTTCGTTATCCAACTCCTCATACTGGAGATATGATTTTTCGCCAAACATAATGTTGACGGGGATCATGTCAATCCCGTATTCCGTTTTCCACTCGGGCAGGATATCTGCCGCGCCGTCGGTCACGATTCGCAACATGGATCTATTCTCCGTCGAGGTTTATGTTTTGATCGCCTAGTTGATCGCGCAACGCCAGCAGGGTGCGGTGATACAGACTTTTGACCGCGCCTTCGCTGCGTCCCATGATCTGCCCGATCTCCGCGTTCGACATGTCTTCGACAAACTTCAGGATGAGCAGGGTCTGTCGTTCGGCGGGCAGGCGTCGGATGAGTTTGAGAAGCGCATCCTGTTCCTGCGAATGGACGAGGTTACGCTCGGGGTGGTCGCCCTTTGTCCGCAATACCGGCAGGTCGTCTAATGGAATTTCCTGCCTGCGGCTGCGGTCACGGTGCCAGTTGGCGACCAGGTTGTGGGCGATGCGGTACAGCCACGCCGAAAAGGGAACGCCGCGATCCGTATATGTTTTGATGTGGTTCATCGCCCGCTGAAAGACGCGAGCGGTCAGATCCTCCGCGTCGTGGAGGTTGCCCGTCCGGTAATAGACATAGTTGAAGATACGGTCCACATAGCGCCCGTAAAGCAGACCAAAAGCGTCGAGGTCGCCTTCCGAAGCGCTGGTCAGGACTTCATCTTCGTTGAACTCGATCTCCTGCACGCAGTCATCCTACCGGCAGGGTTAACACAAATAACCCCGCCGGATTTGAGAAGTTGCACATGAGTATAACATGCAACGATTTAATAACTGATGTTACGCACCGTCCCGAAGGTTGAACGGCTCAACAAGGTTTTTTCAAGGAAACCTTCGGGACGTTCTGCGTAAGGTGAGTTAATAAGACTTCGGAAGTCTTCCGGGCAGAACTTCGTCGTGAAGATTCTAAACCAGACTTCGAAGTTTATTTTGGGGTTGGTATAATAAAAGTTTGCGAGCGTCGTGTCTTGCCGTAGGTCGGATTGCCAATCCGACCTACGCAAGGATGCGAAACTGAAACATTTGTGCTAAAATAAATCTCCGCAGAGGAGTCACATGTCATCCAACAAAATCCGAGTGGTGGGCGCGCGCGTCCACAACCTGAAAAATATCACCGTTGAAATCCCCCGTGATAAATTCGTGGTCATCACGGGCTTGTCGGGGTCTGGCAAATCGTCTCTGGCGTTCGATACGATCTTCGCCGAGGGTCAGCGCCGTTACGTCGAGTCGCTGTCGGCGTACGCGCGGCAGTTCATCGGTCAAATGGACAAGCCGGATGTGGATCACATCGAAGGGCTTTCCCCCGCTGTTTCAATTGACCAGAAATCCACGAGTCATAATCCGCGCTCGACGGTTGGAACCGTCACCGAAATCTACGACTATATGCGTCTGCTGTTCGCCCGCGCCGGCATTCCGCACTGTCCCGTATGCGGACGCGAGGTGGTCAAGCAATCGGCGCAGGAGATTGTGGATCGCATCGGGCAACTCGCGGACGGGACTCGCATCCTCCTGCTTGCGCCGCTCGTCCGCGCCCGCAAGGGGACGTACCAGGCCGTGTTTGAAGAGATTCGCAAGGCAGGCTTCACGCGCGCCCGCGTGGATGGGGATGTTCACTCGCTGGATGACGAGATCGAACTGGATCGTTACAAGCAACACACCATCGAAGCAGTCGTGGATCGACTCGTCATTTCGCAAAATGGATCGAAGGAGGATAAGAAAGCCGCGCTCACGCGCTTGACGGATTCTGTCGAAACATCATTGAAGTTCGGCGAGGGTTACATCACGGTCAATCTCGTGGACAAAAAAGAAGACATCGCCTTCTCCGAACATCTCGCCTGCCCCGAACATGGCGTAAGCATCGCGGAAGTGGAGCCGCGCACCTTCTCGTTCAACACGCCGCAAGGCGCCTGCCCGGACTGCCAGGGACTCGGCTCGAAACTGGAGATTGATCCCGACCGCATCATCCCTGACCGCGACCTGTCCCTGAACGAGGGCGCGATTGCCAGCATGGAGTGGAGCGGACCGAAAGTGGAAGGCGGCTTCTATTGGCAGAGTCTCATCAATACGTCGAAGGCATTCAAAATAGATTTGGATATGCCCGTCAAGGAATTGTCAAAGGAACATTTGAAAGTTGTGTTGTATGGCACAGGCGACAAGCAAATCCAGATGACGTATCAAAACGCCAACGGGAATGAATTCAGGTTTACGCGCTCATTCGAAGGCGTGATCACGAATCTTGAACGGCGCTACAAGGAAACAAATTCGGAATATATCCGCGAGAAGATTTCGGAGTTTATGTCGGATCGTCCTTGTCCGAGTTGCAAGGGCAAGAGATTGAATCCCGCCGCGCTGGCGGTGACCGTGGACGGCGTGAACATCGTCGAAGCGAATTCGTGGCCCGTGTTACAAACGCTCGATTGGATCAGGAAAATCGGGAATAAAAATTCCCCGCTGACTTCCAAACAAAAAGCGATTGCCGAACGCGTCATCAAGGAAATCAGCGAGCGGCTTTCGTTTCTTGTGAACGTAGGTTTGGATTATTTGACGTTGAACCGTTCCGCTGTGACGTTATCGGGCGGGGAGGCGCAACGCATCCGCCTGGCGACACAGGTTGGATCGCGGCTCGTCGGCGTCTTGTATGTGCTGGACGAGCCTTCGATTGGTCTGCATCCGCGCGATAACTCGCGTCTTCTTGAAACGCTCAAAGGCTTGAGAGACCTGGGCAACACGGTTTTAGTGGTTGAACACGACGATGAAACGATTCGCGAAGCGGATTGGGTGATTGATCTCGGTCCAGCCGCGGGCGAGCATGGCGGTCAATTAATCGCCGAGGGAACGCCGAAGCAGATTTTGGCGCATCCAAAATCATTGACAGGGCAATATCTATCGGGACGGAAGCAGGTTGAAGTCCCGAAAGAGAGGCGGACGGGAAACGGTAAAAGCCTGAAGATTGTGGGCGCGTCCGCGAATAATCTGAAAAAGATAGATGTGAAAATCCCGCTGGGGAGGTTGGTGTGCATCACGGGCGTATCGGGTTCGGGCAAGTCCACGCTGATGAGCGACATTTTGTACAACGAACTCGCCGCGCAGTTGATGGGGGCGCGCACATCCGGCGGGGAGCATGAACGCATCGAGGGTGTGGAGCATCTCGACAAGATCATCAATATTGATCAGTCGCCGATTGGGCGCACGCCGCGCTCGAACCCCGGGACATATACGGGCTTGTTCGATGAAATCAGAAAGTTGTACGCGGAGTTGCCCGAAAGCAAAGTGCGCGGCTACAAGCCCGGACGTTTTTCATTCAACGTGCATGGCGGGCGCTGCGAGGCGTGTCAGGGACAGGGCGAATTGCGAATCGAAATGCAGTTTTTGCCGGATGTGTACGTGCCGTGCGATGTGTGTCATGGAAAGAGATTCAACCGCGAGACATTGCAGGTAACGTTCCGCGACACATACTCGATTGCCGACGTGCTGGATATGACCGTTGATCACGCGCTCGAAGAATTCAAAAACCATCCGCAGATGCAAAACAAGTTGAAATTGTTGCAGGAGGTTGGTTTGGGTTACGTGCGCGTCGGGCAGCCTGCGACGACTCTTTCAGGCGGCGAAGCGCAACGCGTCAAGTTATCGAAGGAACTCTCGCGCCGCGCCACGGGCAGAACGCTGTATGTATTGGATGAACCGTCCGTCGGTTTGCACGCGGCGGATGTGCATAAGTTGATTGAGGTGTTGCAAAGGTTGGTCGACGCGGGTAATTCGGTGTTGATCATCGAACACAACCTCGACATCATCAAAGTCGCGGATTGGATCATTGACCTCGGTCCCGAAGGCGGCGACAGGGGCGGCGAATTGATTGCGGAGGGAACGCCCGAACAGGTGATGAAGTTCAAGGGTTCGTATACGGGGAGGTATTTGAAGGAGCGCTTGAGGTAAACAAGGAGACAAGTAAATGTCGCCACGCGACGCACGTGTGTGCCTGTGTACATGCCTGCCTGTATCCGTGTATACTTGTGCGCATCCACAAGGAGAGCCTCCATGCGCGCGGTAGATATCATCGTCAAAAAACGCGAGAAGGGCGAATTGACTCGCGAGGAAATTGATTTCTTCATTCAAGGATTTACGGCGGGAAACGTTCCCGATTATCAGGCGTCGGCGTTCGCGATGGCGGTGTTGCTCAACGGCATGACCCCGCGTGAAACGACAGATCTGACCGTCGCCATGGCGAACTCCGGTCAGACGCTGGATTTGCGCGACGTGGTTGATATTGCGGTGGATAAACATTCCTCGGGCGGCGTGGGAGATAAGACTTCGCTTGCGGTTCTTCCCATCGTCGCGGCGTGCGGGTTGCCTGTTGGGAAAATGTCCGGGCGCGGACTCGGATTCAGCGGCGGCACGCTCGATAAATTGGAATCGATCCCCGGCTATCGCGTCGATCTTTCAACCGACGAATTCAAAAAACAACTCAAGGAAATCGGCGTTGTGCTTGCGGGTCAATCGCTCGACCTTGCCCCGGCGGATGGAAGACTCTACGCCCTGCGCGATGTGACGGGAACGGTCCCGTCCATTCCGCTGATTGCGTCGTCCATCATGTGCAAGAAGATCGCGGCGGGCGCGCACGCGATTCTATTGGATGTAAAGACCGGACTCGGCGCGTTCATGGAGACGCTTCAAGACGCGCGCGTTCTCGCGAACTTGATGGCGGATATCGGCAAACTCGCGGGGCGCGAGGTCGTCGCGTTGCTTTCGGATATGAACCAGCCGCTGGGATGCGCGGTGGGCAATTCACTGGAGGTTGTCGAAGCGATTGAAACGCTGCAAGGCGGCGGGCCTTATGATTTCCGCGAACATTGTTTGCACGTCAGCGCGCACATGCTGGTCCTGGGCAAACGGGCGGACTTTTTGGCGGAGGGCCGCGCGATGGCGGAGAACGCGATTGGCAATGGTTCAGCCTTCGAGAAATTTCGGATGCTGGTCCAGGCTCAGGGCGGCGATGTGTCGTATGTGGACGATACGACCAAATTCCCGCGCGCGCGCTTTGTCAGCGTGGAAAATGCCGCTCGAAGCGGGATCATCTCAAAGGTCAACGCGCGCGGCGTGGGCGAAGCGTCCGTCATTTTAGGCGCGGGGCGCGCGAAGAAGTCCGACGCGGTGGACCACGCGGTCGGCATCATCGTCCATAAAAAGGTGGGGAGTTGGGCGGAGAAAGGCGAGCCGCTGTTCACCATCCACGCGGACGACGAAGCGAAACTGGCGGAGGCGCGCGCGCTGACGCTTGCCGCGCACGAGTTCAGCGACGCGGTCGTGCCGCCGTTGCCGCTGTTTTATGATTGACGCATTGCAAATTGAACCGCCGAGGCGCAGCGCGCGCTTCGCTTCTTCACGGTGAAAATAACTTGCGCCCAATGGGAGGACTTCCTGTGATTGGAAGGTGAGTTATAATAGCGACAGGAGCAACCCGATACATGGCGAAAGTATCCCTGCGGAATTACAACCGCGAACTCGAAACGATGATAGACCGCGGACAACTCGACGAGGCGATAGCGCATTGTCAGCACATTCTCAGAACGTTCCCCAAACATCTTGAAACCTATCGCCTGCTCGGCAAGGCGTATCTCGAATACAAACGCTACAAGGACGCGGTGGATATTTTCTCGCGCGTGCTCGCCTCGGAGCCGAACGATTTTGTCTCGAACGTGGGCATGAGCATCATCCGCGACGAGGAGAACAAACTCGACGACGCCATCTGGCACATGGAGCGCGCCTTCGAAACGCAGCCCTCCAACCCCGCCATTCAAGGCGAACTGCAAAGATTATATGGTCGCCGCGACGGCATCCAGCCCCCGCGCATCCGCATGACGCGCGGCGCGCTGGCGCACATGTACGTGCAGGGCGAGTTGTATCCGCAGGCGATATCCGAAATCAAAAGCGTGTTGAAGGAAGACCAGGGGCGCAGCGATATGTCGGTTTTGCTGGCGCGCGCCTATTTCAAAAGCGGACAGAAGAACGACGCGGCGGACGCGGCGAATTCCGTGTTGCGGCGTTATCCGTATTGTCTCGACGCCAACCGCGTGCTGGTCGAAATCCTCAGCGCGGATCGGCCCGAAAGCGCGCAGACCTATCGCCAGCGCGTCTTCGAACTCGATCCGTATGCCACGCAGGTATCGGGAAGTGTTTTTCAATCCAACGAAGTCGGCGACAACGCCGTTATGATCGAACGTCTTGATTGGAACGGTCAGCCTGTGAGCGCGCCATCGGATTGGGGAGCGACGAAGGCAATCGCGCCTGAAAGCGGATTTCGACAAACTGGACAACTTACGCAGGGCGAGCCTGATTGGCTAAAGATGGGACTTGCCGACTCAACCCCCGCTTCAAAACCGACTCCGACAGTTGTTCCGCCGTTGCCGACCTCATCTTCGCCTTTTGACGCGCCCGCCCAGACCGTTCCCACCTCCAACGACGGCATCCCGGACTTTTTACGCGCGGCAGGTTGGGGTCAATCCACTGGCGAGTTCGATGAATCGAAATCGTCGTTCGCGGACGAACCCGCATCCTCTTCAGCGTCCGCCGCGCCGATTGAACAAGGCGACCTGCCCGACTGGGTCAAAGCGATGATGCCGGCGTCTGCGACCGCGCAACAACCTCCTGAACCCGCGCAGCCCGCGCAACCCGCGCAAGAGGAAGAACTTCCCGATTGGATCAAGAGCATTGGCACGGGCGCGTTAGCCGCCTCGGCGATGCCGTCATCAGATGAGCAGCCCGACTGGATGAAGACTCCCGAAGAACCTGCGCCATCCA
>Ga0247727_10012980_pt1 | contig 14154 bp, 12 predicted proteins | sample WisWelCaveWW1625_FD_202498 | JGI IMG/M metagenome (GOLD analysis project Ga0247727, IMG submission 202498) | Biofilm microbial communities from Wishing Well Cave, Virginia, United States - WW16-25 | ecosystem: Environmental > Aquatic > Deep subsurface > Groundwater > Cave microbial mat | place... | reverse complement strand
TTGCGAAGGCCGCTGAACCGCTATTGGCAGATGCAGAGTTTCGTCGGCGAATGGGACAGGCCGGCCGCCGTCATGTGGTCGAGCAGTTCGAACAGGCTCTTATGTGCACGGCGTATGAGCGGTTGTTCCTGGAGTGTCGTGCCCGATGAAAATGATAAGCCCGCATCCCACGAATCAATTATGAAACTCTCCATCATCATCCCCGCATACAACGAGGAGGCGACGATCGAAGAGATCGTCCGCCGCGTGCAGGCTGTGAATTTGGGGCCCATCGAGAAGGAAATCATCGTCGTCAACGATGGATCAAAGGACGGCACGGAACGGGTTCTCAAGGGCATCTCCGCTATCCGGCAGATCTCGCACGAGCGGAACGCCGGCAAGGGCGCGGCTCTCACCACCGGCTTTCAGTCCGCGTCCGGCGACATTATCATCATCCAGGACGCGGACTTGGAATACGATCCGAACGACTACGCGGCTGTGATCCGGCCGATTGTGGAGGGGCGCAGCGACGTAGTGATGGGCTCGCGCTTCATTCTCTACAAACCGAAATTCATCGGCAAGCGCCGGTCGCCGTATCTCTCGCACTACATCGGCAACATGCTCATCACGTCCGCCACAAACCTGTTATATGGAAAACTGTTCACCGATTGCGAAGGTTGCTATAAAGCCTTTCGCCGAACAGTGCTTGCCGGGACACCAGTTAAGGCAAAGGGGTTCGAGTTCGATAACGAGCTGATCTGCAAGTTGATGCGAAAGGGAATAAGTATCGTCGAGGTTCCGATCCACTACACGCCACGGAGCTACGAATTAGGCAAGAAAATTACTTGGCGGCATGGCGTGATCATGCTCTGGACGATCATCAAGTGGCGCTTTCTGCCGTTATGACCTCCGCGCTCTCTTCAATTCTCAAGCGGGCCACAATCGTCAGCCCTTTCGTGGGCATGCTGTTTCTTCTTTTGGTCAGCCTCTTTTCGACTATCAAGCTCACGAAGCCAACGGAACAGTTTGCCTCCAGATTTGCCGGTATTACGGAGATCGTTCCGGACAACGTTACACTGCATGAGCGACGGGTCTCAGGGTTGCGGACGCTGCTTCCCCCGCATGGCACGGTGGGCTACGCCACGGATGATGATGCCGGATATGCGAGGTATGAGAAGTACCTGACCATCCGCTACGTGCTGGCTCCCATCCTTGTCGAGGACAGCCCGCACGTTGCCCTTGTCGTGGGGAATTTCACGCAGCCGGCAACCGACCCCCAGCAATTTCTGCGTCAGCGGAACCTCACGCTCATAAAGGATCTCGGCCAGGGTGTCTTGCTCCTGGAGGGTGCACCGCGGTGATTGTGTCGCTGCTCCTCCCGATCCTTCCCCCGCTGGCCCTGTCTTTCCTGCTGGCGGGTCTTTGGGGGCCGGGACCCCATTTGTTTCGTTCCCATTTCCTGTTGAAGGTCTGTCTTGCGGTCGGGCTGGCGCTGGGCATTTCCTCCTGCACCTATTTCGTATGGCTGCTCATCGCAGGCCCGTCGCGTATGGGGCTCATCGTCAGCGAGAGTATCGCTTTCATCGCCGCGGCAAGTCTCCTTTTTTATGCCTTGAAGAAGCGAGTCGCCTGGGATGATGTGAACGGCTGCTCCCAACCGATGTCAAAGGGCCTGCTCATAGCGCTATCGGCTTGTACCCTTGTCGCTCTGATCCCCTCACTAACCCGATTCGTTTTCTTGTCGTTGTCAGCTCCACACGGAGAAATCGATGCACTGACTATCTGGAATCTTCGGGCCAGGTTTCTTGCCAGAGGTGACGAACAATGGCTCGACTCTTTCACCGGCCTTCTGACGACGCGCGTTCCGGATTATCCGCTGCTCCTTCCGGCCAGCATTGCCCGGTGGTGGACCTATCTCGGCGATGAGCCGACGGTTGTCCCCGCACTTGTCGCAATGTTGTTTACGTTTACGACGATCGGTCTGGCCGCCTCGTCGCTCGGTCTGTTTCGAAGCAGAGGGCAGGGGCTACTTGCGGGCATCGTCTTGCTGGGCACTCCTTTTTTAATCAGGCACGGTGCGTCGCAATACGCGGACGTGCCCCTCGGGTTCTTCATCCTCGCGACAGTGGTTGCCTTCTGTCTGCATGAGCGCGCAGCCGGACACCGGCCCGGCTTGCTCGCGATGGCCGGCTTGATGACAGGGTTTGCCGCTTGGACCAAGAACGAGGGGCTGTTTTTTATACCGATCGTCATTCTGGCCAGGCTGCTTGTTGTTGTGCCGGAAAGGGGATGGCTCTCGTATTGGAACGAGATGCGGGTATTCGCCGCCGGGCTTTTCCCCGTTCTGTTGATTGTCTTCTTATTCAAGCTGCACATTGCGCCGGGCCTGAGCCAGATTGTGGCGGATCAGGGTGCCACCACCACGATCGAGCGGTTGAGTGATGCTTCGCGGTACATCGAAGCCGGGCAGGCGTTTTTCAAGAAGGCCGCGCGATTCGGACATCCAGGACTCGCGGTGCTTTTGGTTTACCTGTTGCTGATGGGATGGCGCACGAACGAAGCCGACCGTTCCGGTTTCCTCACCACCGGTGTGACACTGGGCCTGATGCTGGCGGGCTATTTCATGGTTTTCATCATCACCCCCCACGGTGTGCGCTATCAGATCGAGACGTCGCTCGACCGGCTTTGGATGCAGCTCTGGCCGACCGCCGTCTTTCTGTTCTTCCTGTTCGTGAAGACACCGGAAGAGGCGATGGTTCGGAACAGCCCCTTGTCAGGCGAAGGCAATACTCTGTCACAAGTCAGAGCATGACGGTGAAAGTACTTGTGACAGGAGCCGGCGGGTTTATCGGGCCCCATCTCGTTAGGGGACTACTTCAGAAGGGATACTCCATCAGAGCCCATGTGCATACGTCGAGGCCGGCGCTGGATTGGCCGGCTGGCGTGGAGGTCATGGCTGGCGATGTGCGGGATCCGCAAGCCATGAAAGCGGCGGCTGCCGGATGCGAAACCGTGTATCACCTGGCCGGCAAAGCCCATGCGTTAGAGGAAGTTCGAGGCGATGAAGATGCCTACCGCGCCATCAATACGGATGGCGCCAGATATGCGCTGGAGGGGGCCGTGGCGAGTGGCGCGAAAGCGTTCGTGCTGTTCAGCAGTGTCAAGGCGATGAGCGAAGGGGGCAGCCGCTGTCTGGACGAGACCTTCGACGGCTCGCCAGAGACACCCTATGGCCGATCCAAGCGGGAGGCGGAGCGCACGGCGCTGGAGATCGGCAAACGGACAGGCATTCATGTGACCTGCCTGCGGCTCCCGCTTGTCTATGGGCCGGGGAACAAGGGAAATCTGTTTCGGATGATCGCGGCCATTGACCGGGGCATTTTCCCGCCGCTGCCTGAACTCGGCAATCGCCGGAGCATGGTCCACGTCGCTGACGTGGTGCAGGCGGCTGTAAGTGCCGCAGAGAATCCGGCGGCGAAAGGCCAATGCTATATCGTCACGGACGGGCGAGCCTACTCCACACGCGAGCTCTATGAACGGATCTGCCGCAGTCTGGGAAAAGAGATTCCGGCCTGGCATGTCCCGGTGTGGACTCTCAGGGCGTTAGCGGTTACGGGCGATGCGATCGGAAAGGTACTGAGGAAGCGGTTCATGTTCGACTCTGATGCATTGGATAAATTGATCGGGTCGGCCTGGTACAGCTCCGAGAAGATCTCACGGGAACTGGGATACAAGCCGGCGCGCCGTTTCGAAGATGCCCTGCCGGAAATGATCGCCTGGTACCGGACGGCGCGGTCATGAACGCGGGAGCGATTATCATTGCGGCCGGCGCTCTTGCGGTGGCGGCGTGGCTGACAGGAAGGCTGTGTTCGATGACCGCTTGGCTGCAACCGGTCGATCACCCCAACGAGCGCTCGCTGCATGCTCGTCCGACGCCACGAACCGGCGGGCTGGCGATCTGGGGAGGGTTGGCGGTCGGCCTCGCGGGCAGTGTTCTGCTGGAGCGGGCGGGGCTGCGCAGCTGGCCGGCTGATTGGCCGGTTCAAGTGGAAACCGGAGTGTGGATCGCCGGGATGGTCGTGCTCGTCGGACTGGTATCGTTTCTTGACGATCACAAGAGCGTGCCGGCAAGCGTTCGGCTCGCAATTCATACGCTGGCTGCGAGCGGTGTAGTGGTTGGCGTGGGACTGGTGGTACCGGCCGTTACGATTCCAACCGCCAGCGCGATTTCGCTCGGCTGGCTGGCCGTTCCAGCGACGGTGCTGTTTATCGTGTGGATGGCGAATCTTTATAATTTCATGGACGGCATGGATGGGTTTGCCGGCGGGATGACATGGCTGGGGTTCGGTTTCCTGGCCGGGATTGCCTGGATCGGGGGCCATGCGCTGATCTTTCTGCTGTCGCTGCTGATTGCAATGGCAGCGGCCGGATTTCTTTTCTACAACCGCCCACCGGCGAGGATCTTTATGGGGGACGTGGGAAGCGTGCCGATCGGATTCCTGGCAGCGTCGCTGGCCGTGCTGGGCATCCATGACGGGGTCTTCGATCTGTGGGTGCCCGTTCTGATTTTCTCGCCGTTCATTGTGGATGCGACGGTGACCGTGCTGCGCCGGATGCTGCAGGGACAACAGTTCTGGCGTGCACACAGGGAGCATTATTATCAACGGCTGGTCCTCGCCGGATGGGGACACCGTAGAACGATGCTGGCCGAGTATGCGCTCATGCTGGCCACTGGAACGACGGCTGTGCTATATGTCCACGTGACGGATCCGATCAGGCTGGCGCTGCTCCTGGCTTGGGTGATTGCCTATGCGATCCTGGCATGGGGTGTTCGAATAATGGAGCGGAATCCTGGAAGCCGGAGGGTGGTGGGAGCATGACGGATGGGTCGGTCGTGCCTCTCGGCAGTACCGCGCGTTCGCTTCCCACTCTTGAGCGGATCATTCGGGGGCTCCTGCTCGTTTACATTTTCTCCCTTCCGTTTAAGGGACTTCTGATTGTTGAAAGGAACGGATTTCTGGTCCTGTTGTTTCTGCTGGGGGTCTGGTGCATCGTTCACCGCGATCATTTTTTCCGTCGGACGTCCATTGATCTTCCCCTTGCGGCGTTTGTGTTATGGGTTGGTCTGACGATCCCGTTCGCCACCTATCCCCTGTATAGCCTGCAGGAGTTCGGCAAGCTGCTCAAGCAGCCGCTTATTTTTTACGTCGTGTTGTTCTTTTTCCAGGACCGGATCCATCGGGCACAGTTGATCTGGCCTCTTGTCGGCGGTCTCTTTCTTGTCAGCGTCTATGGAATCATTGGGTTCGATGAGACGGTGAGAGGGGGCGGGTCATTTTTGACGGCAGAGGTCTGGCTGACGACCTATCTCCTCCTGCTTATTCCACTCGGCTTTGCGCTGGCGTGGTACGAAGAGCAGGGATGGAAGAGGAATGCGTATATTCTAGTTACGATTCTTGCTACAGGATGTCTTTTTTTGACGGAATCCCGGGCCGGACTGCTGGCATTCCTGGCCGAGTTGTGGGCTTGCGCCTGGCTGCTGAAGCGACGGGTGATGCTGATCGCGGCAAGCGCGCTTACGCTCACGGCCATCGCGGGGATCGTCTTTCTGATCACGGTCATGATGACACCTAATGGAGCAGACAAAATCAGCGCTGGCCCTATTCCTTTAAAAACCGCGACGTCCTCATTTGTCCATCGTGTGGATATCGGGATGTTTACCCTGGCCAGGATTGCCGAGCATCCTTTTCTGGGCATTGGCTACGGCAAGGAAACCTACAAGAAGTTATTTGGCGAGGTTCAGGAGAAAGACCTGCCGCCCGGGCATTCACCGGTTCGTACTGCTGGAACTCACAATATCCTGCTTGAAATGGCGCTTCATGTCGGAATCCCAGGCCTTGCGTTGTTTCTATGGCTGATGGCCGGTCTAGGGCGGACGTTGATCGAGGACTTTCGCCGCGCAACGGATGCCCATGCCAGGGCGTTCCTGTTGGGGGCCAGTGCCGGGCTTATCGGCCTGGGGGTTCGTTTGCAATTCGATCAAATGCTGGTCGGCACGCTGGCTGTGCAGTTTTGGGTCCACATCGCCGTTGCCATGGCAGCCTGTGACGTACTTCACAGAAAGGATCAATCATTCGTGGCTGCATTTCTGAAAAAATATAAAGCCGCATAAGAGAAATGGTTCCGAAGCCTTTGAAATTATGAGACATCTTTCTGCCAGAATATTCCAAGATTCCTCGCGCATCATCGAGGAAGTGCCTGCCGTAATACGGCAAGCCTTCGCCATGTTTACGCAGGTGGCTCTAGTCTTATTGGCCAACATGATTGCGTTCGTGCTTCGTTTCGAAGCCAAAATTCCTCCTGACTACTGGCAATTGGCAATCAGCGGGCTTCCGCTCGTCACGCTTATTTATGGGGCAGGCTTGCTGGTCTTTGGCATCCACCGCGGGTTGTGGCGGTATGTCGGGTTCCACGACCTCAAACTGATTCTGAACGCATGCATTGTGTCGACAGGTGCCCTCTATCTATTGCTGCACGGATTTCTCGGTTGGGTGGCCTATCCGCGCTCCGTCATTATCCTGACCGGGCTGTTGAGCGTTGTGTTTCTCGGCGGCATCCGTGTCGCCGTTCGAATATTCCGCGACTGGGCGGCGTCGGCCGACTCAGCCACGACACGGCTGATGGTCGTCGGCGCGGGGAACGCCGGCGAAATGCTGGCCCGGGACCTGAAGATGAACCCGGCGTATAAGTACGAGCCGGTGGTATTTGTGGATGACAATCCTGCAAAGCAGCAGCGGACCATCCATGGAGTGCCGGTTGAGGGCACGATAGAAAGCATTCCTCTGCTGGTTCAGCAGTATGCCGTCAAGGAGATCATCATCGCCATTCCTTCGGCGTCGCCCACGCTCATGCAGCGGGTCCTGGCTGCATCGGCGACCTGCCATGTGCCGATCAAAACGCTTCCCAATGTGAGGCAGATACTGGACAGCCCCGTCTCGATGCGCCAGGCCCGGCCGATGCGGTTGGACGACCTGTTGCAGCGTGAACCGATCCAGACCGATCTTCAGGAGTTGCATCCGTTACTGGAGGGCAAGCGGGTTCTGGTAACCGGGGCGGGAGGATCCATCGGGTCCGAGTTGTGCCGCCAGATTGCGCGGTATCGGCCGGCAGTGATGGTGCTCTTCGAGCGACACGAAAACAGCCTGCACGCGCTCGAGATGGAGTTGCGCGAATCGTTCCCGAGGGCCGACGTCCGCGCGGTGGTGGGCGATGTGACCGACGCGGATGGGGTGAAGGCGGTGTTCAAGGCCTGCGCGCCGCAACTGATTTTCCATGCGGCCGCGCACAAGCACGTGCCCTTGATGGAGCATAACCGGCGCGAAGCGGCACGCAACAATATTTTCGGAACCAGGGTGGTGACGTTGGCGGCCCGTGAGGCGGGTGTCGAGCGATTTGTCCTGATCTCGACCGACAAGGCCGTCAATCCTTCCAATGTGATGGGCGCAACCAAGCGTGTGGCTGAGTATACGGTCCAGGCGATGAACCGACCCGGCGCCACACGGTTTACCGTGGTCCGGTTCGGGAATGTGCTGGGCAGCAACGGCAGTGTGGTTCCGCTGTTTGCCGAGCAAATCAAAAAGGGCGGTCCGGTCACTGTCACGCATCCCGACATCAAGCGGTACTTTATGACGATCCCAGAGTCCGTTCAACTGATCCTTCAGGCCAGCGTACGCGGTCAGGGAGGGGATGTGTTTGTTCTGGATATGGGCGAGCAGGTCCGAATCGTGGATTTGGCCCGCAATATGATTGTGCTGTCAGGCCTGGTGCCGGATCGTGACATCAAGATCTCCTTCACTGGTCTTCGACCAGGCGAGAAACTCTACGAAGAACTTTTTGAGCAGGGTGAACGGATTGAACCGACCTCGCACGACAAGATCAAGCGTGCCGTGAGCCACATGCCTTTTGCACAGAGCGAGCTAGACCGGCATCTAGAGGAATTGGAAGGCGTGCTTTCGCGCAGCGACTCCGACGGAGTCATTCGGAAATTACGGGCGATGCTTCCAACGTATGTCTCGGGGACGGGCGATCACCCTCAACCTTAGCCGCAGCATTCTATGCGTATTCTGATAACCGGTGGAGCAGGCTTTCTGGGGAGCCACCTGTGCGAGCGGTTGGTCGGCCAGGGGCACGCCGTGGTGTGCGTGGACAATTTCATCACCGGCCGTCCGGAAAACGTCGCGCAGTTGATGAAGGACGAACGGTTTAGCCTGGTGAAATACGACGTCTGCGACTACCTGCACGTGGACGGTCCGCTTGATGCCGTGATGCACTTTGCGTCGCCGGCGAGCCCGCAGGATTATCTGGAGTATCCGATCGCCACACTCAAGGTCGGCGCGCTCGGTACGCACAAAGCCTTGGGGCTGGCGAAGGCGAAACATGCCCGATTCCTTCTGGCCAGCACGTCGGAAGTGTATGGCGATCCCCTAGTCAATCCGCAGCCGGAATCGTACTGGGGCAATGTAAATCCGATCGGTACGCGCGGCGTCTACGATGAGGCCAAGCGCTTCGCGGAGGCCATGACAATGGCCTACCACCGATACCATGGTCTCGATACGCGGATCATCCGCATTTTTAATACCTTCGGTCCGCGCATGCGCCCCAACGACGGGCGAGTCGTGTCCAATTTTATCGTCCAGGCGCTGCAGGGCAAGCCGCTCACGGTGTTCGGTGAGGGGCTGCAGACCAGAAGTTTTTGTTATGTGGACGATCTGGTGTCCGGCATCCTTTCGCTGCTGATGGTGGAATCAGACAAGAGCGTGGGGCAGCGTACCGATCGGGCGGAGTTTCTTTCGAAGCAGACTGCCGACATGCCGGAGAGCATGCATGATCCGGTGAATCTTGGGAACCCTCGCGAGCTGACGGTGCTGGAGATCGCGAAGCTTGTCTTGTCGCTCACTGGCTCGCGCAGCGTGATTCAGCATCAACCGCTTCCGGTGGATGATCCCAAGGTCCGGCGACCGGATATTCGCAGGGCCAAATCACTCCTAGGGTGGGAACCGAAGGTGAAGCTGGAAGACGGCTTGAAGAAAACGATCGACTACTTTCGGACGGTGCTCAAGTGAAAGGGATCGTACTGGCAGGCGGCCTGGGGACACGGCTGCTGCCTTTGACGAAAGTGACGAACAAGCATCTGCTGCCGGTCTACGACCGGCCGATGATCTACTATCCGATCCAGGCGCTGGTCAACGCCGGCATCCGCGAGATTCTCCTGGTGACCGGCGGCAACAATGCGGGGGATTTCCTGAAGCTGCTGGGGAACGGAAAGGAGTTCGGGCTCAAGCATCTCGATTATACCTATCAGGAAGGCGAAGGCGGGATTGCCGATGCGCTCAGGCTGGCTGAGCATTTTGCGGACGGCGAGCCGATCTGCGTGGTGCTGGGCGACAATATTATCGAGGGGAATATCGCCAGGGCGGCGCAGGCGTTTCGAGACCAGAAGGTGGGGGCCAAGATCCTGCTCAAGCAGGTGGAGGACCCGCAACGCTTCGGCGTGCCGGTGCTTGATGGGAAGCGGGTCGTGAAGATTGAGGAGAAACCGAAACAGCCGCGGTCACCCTATGCAGTCACGGGCATTTACTTCTATGACGCACGGGTGTTCAGCATTATTCAGACCTTGAAACCGTCGTCGAGGGGTGAGCTCGAGATTACCGACGTCAACAACGCCTATATCGAGATGGATGAACTTACGTGGGAACTCCTCGACGGCTGGTGGACGGATGCCGGGACGATCGAGTCGCTGCACCGGGCCAATCAACTGGTAGCACAAACCGGTGCGAATAAGATGACTCTCTAGCCATGCGAATTCTCGTCACTGGAGGTGCGGGCTTTATCGGGTCGCACTTGGTCCGGCGTCTGCTCGGCCACGATCATGCTGTCGTGAATTTCGATGCTCTCCGGTATTCCGGCAATCTGGATAATTTGACGGATGTTGGGAATAACCCGCGATACGTCTTCGTTCATGGCGACATCTGCGACGCCAAGGCGGTTGCGGGGGTGCTCAAGGACCATCGCATCGAAGACATCATCAACTGCGCGGCTGAGACGCACGTGGACCGGTCCATCCTGGATCCGTCCGGCTTTGCACGGACCGATGTCGTGGGGACCGGCATTCTGCTGGAAGAGGCCCGCAAAGCGAAGGTGCAGCGGTATCTGCAAGTCAGCACCGACGAGGTCTACGGCAGCGTGGAGAGCGGCCATTCCAGGGAAACCGATCTCCTGGCGCCCCGCAGCCCCTATGCTGCCAGCAAGGCGGGGGGGGATTTGCTGGCACTGAGCTACTGGACGACCTACCAGTTCCCTGTACTGATTACGCGCGGCAGCAATACTTACGGTCCCAACCAGTATCCGGAGAAATTCATTCCGCTCTTCGTAACCAATGCCCTCGAAGACCAGCCACTCCCATTATATGGAGACGGGCGGAACCGGCGTGATTGGCTCTCCGTGTTCGATCATTGCGCGGCTATTGAACACGTTCTGCTGCATGGCGAGCCCGGGACCGTGTACAACGTCGGCGGGGGCAACGAGCAGGAAAATCTGACTGTGGCGGAAGCGATTCTCTCCCATCTCGGCAAGTCAAAATCCCTGATTCGATTCGTGGATGATCGTCCGGGACACGATCGCCGATACGCGGTGGACTGCAGCCGCGTGCGGGCATTGGGGTGGGATTCGACCGTATCGTTTGACGAGGGTCTGCTTGCCACGGTTGACTGGTATCGAACGCATGCCGCCTGGTGGCGCAAGATCAAATCCGGTGAGTTCCGTACCTATTATGAACAGATGTACCGGCAGCGGTTAAACAGCGGGACGCCATGCGCATCGTGATCACGGGCGCCAACGGGCAGTTGGGGCACGAACTGCAGCACGTGCTGCAGGATCATCATCTCACGCTGCTGGATGTTCCCGAGTTCGATCTGACAAAACCGGGAGTCGAGGTATCAATCGCAGCCGCCCGGCCCGATGTCGTCATTCATGCGGCGGCCTACACCGACGTGGATGGTGCGGAGCGCGAGCCGGAGCGCGCGTTGGCGGTGAATGTGGAAGGGACAGAGCGGGTGGCAAAAGCGGCGGCTGAAGCCGGCGCTCGATTATTGTACCTCTCGACGGATTACGTGTTCGACGGACGCCAGGGCGTGCCGTATCGGGAGAACGACGAGCCCCATCCGGTCAACGTGTACGGACGATCCAAGTTGGAGGGGGAACGGCGGGCGGCGGCGCACTGCCCGGATACGCTTGTCATCCGCACCGCGTGGCTCTACGGGGCTCATGGGAAGAACTTCGTCAAAACGATCATGCGGCAGGCGTTGGAGCAAACGGGTATTCGGGTCGTGTCCGACCAGCGCGGCTCTCCGACGCACGCAGGTGATCTGGCGCTGGCGATCAGGAGGATTCTCGGGCTGAAGCTGAAGGGGATCGTCCATGCCACAGGGAGCGGAGACTGCACCTGGTACGAGTTCGCCCGCGAAATCGTGTCCGTGATGGGATCGTCTGTGCGCGTGCATCCTATTTCGACGGAGGAGTCGAAGCGGGCGGTCAGGCGGCCGTCATATGCGGTGCTGGCCAATGCGGTGCTCGACGGGCACGGTATTCGCCTGCCTCAGTGGAAGGATGCCGTGGCGAGGTTCGTGCGGGAGAGCAAGACGGTCGCGCATGCATAGGGAGGAAGAATGAAACGGGCGTTGATTACGGGCATTACCGGACAGGACGGATCGTACCTGGCGGAATTGTTGCTCGAGAAGGGCTATGAAGTGCATGGCCTCGTGCGCCGGGTGGCGATCGAAGACCCGGAACACCGGTTGTGGCGGCTGCTGTCGTTCAAGGACCGGATTCGCCTGCACGCGGCCTCGCTGGAAAGTTTCCCCAGCATCTACCGGGTGTTTCAGGACGTGAAACCGCACGAATGCTACCATCTTGCGGCGCAGAGCTTCGTGGCCTATTCCTTCGAAGACGAATTCTCCACGCTCAATACCAATATCAACGGGACGCACTATGTACTTGCCGCGCTCAAGGGGAGTGTGCCGGAATGCCGCTTTTACTTCGCGGCGTCGAGCGAAATGTTCGGCAAGGTCGCCGAAACGCCGCAGACGGAGAAGACGTCGTTTCATCCCCGTTCCGCCTACGGCATTTCAAAAGTGGCCGGATTCGATCTGACCAGGAATTATCGTGAAGCCTACGGGATCAAAGCCTGGTCCGGCATTCTCTATAACCACGAGTCGCCGAGACGCGGCTTCGAGTTCGTGACGAGAAAAATCACTTCCCATGTGGCGAAAATCAAGCTGGGGCTGGCCAAGGAGGTGCATCTCGGCAATCTGGAGGCGCGGCGCGACTGGGGCCATGCGCGCGAGTATGTCCGGGCGATGTGGATGATGCTCCAGCAGAACGAGCCGGACGATTACGTCATCGCCACCGGTGAACAGCACACGGTCAGGGAATTTGCCGAGGCTGCGTTTTCCTATGCCGGACTCGACTATCGCAATCACGTGGTGCTCGATCCTCAGTTCCTCCGCCCCGCCGAAGTCGAACTGCTGCTGGGAGATGCCACAAAAGCGAAAAAGAAGCTGGGCTGGTCCTGCGGGGTGAAGTTCAGGGAATTGGCCGAGGAAATGGTCGAAGCAGACCTGCAGCTCCTGAAGACACCTCGCCACCGGTGATTGTGTTCCCGCGAACGGATTTGCTAAGCTCCCGCTGAATCATTCACGCACACCGATACTCCATGCCGAATTCCCGACGCAACACTAACAAGAAAAGTGCAAGGCGATTGTCGCCGGCGCAGGCTCTCAAGGGAATCCGCCTGTTCGCCACGGATGTGGACGGGGTGTTGACGGATGCAGGCATGTATTACTCGGAGTCCGGCGACGAGTTGAAGAAGTTCAACACGCGGGACGGCATGGGGATCAAGCTGCTGCAGCGCGCCGGGCTGATTACGGCGCTCGTCACGCAGGAGAATACCAAGCTGGTAGCCCGGCGCGGGGAGAAGTTGGCGATTCCTGAAGTGCATCAGGATGTCATGGATAAATTGCCCGTCTTGCGTGCAATGGCAGCGCGGCATGGAATGACACTCGCGGAAGTTGCCTATATGGGTGACGACATCAACGATCTGGTTGCGCTTCGCGCGGTTGGATTCTCCGCGTCGCCGGCGGATGCGTTGCCGGCTATTCGTAAGGCCGTGACTTATGTCTGCCGTGCGAAGGGCGGGGAGGGTGCCGTGCGAGAAGTGGCGGAGATGATTCTGGAGGCGCAGGGACGCAGTCCCTGGAAAGCATAGCGGCGTATATGGCTCGCTCGTCCACAGCCATCCCGCACTTGTACACGGTCATCATGGCCGGCGGAAGCGGCACGCGATTCTGGCCGCTCAGCCGGCATCTCTATCCCAAGCAGTTACTGAAGATCATGGGCGAGGAAACCATGATTCAGCAGACCATGCGGCGGGCATTGCGGTGCACGCCGCCGGACCGGGTCCTGATCTCAACCACGCCGGCTCAAGCGGACTCGATTCGTGTCCAGCTTGGCGAATGGAAGGACAGTCTGAAAGACAATTATATTCTTGAACCGGAAGCCCGCAACACGGCGCCGGCGATTGCCCTGGCGGCGACCGAGGCACTCCAGCGCGATCCGGACGCGGTCATGCTGATGGTTCCGGCCGATCATGTGATCCACAGGGATGAGCGGTTTGATGCGGCGGTCAGGCTTGGCACTGAGCTTGCGGCCAAAGGATATCTCGTGACATTCGGCGTGACGCCCAGCCGGCCGGAAACTGGCTACGGCTATATTCAGCCAAACCGCCAGCGCAAGCTGACCGGACAGGGAAAGCTGACCGGCTATGCCGTCAAACGGTTTGTGGAAAAACCAGACGAGAAAACGGCTGCTCGCTATCTGAAAGATGGCCATTATTATTGGAACAGCGGCATTTTTGTCTGGCGTGCGGCGACGGTGCTGGAAGAGATCGCGCGCCATCAGCCTGGTTTGGCGAAGGGGATGAAGGCCATTGCCTCGCTGGGTCCTGTACGGACGGTCCAAGGACAAGCCGCCAACATCTATCGGAAGCTGACACCGATTTCGATCGATCACGGGGTGATGGAACGGTCGTCCCGGGCCGCCATGGTTCCGGTCGATTTTCGA
>Ga0247727_10012979_pt1 | contig 14156 bp, 10 predicted proteins | sample WisWelCaveWW1625_FD_202498 | JGI IMG/M metagenome (GOLD analysis project Ga0247727, IMG submission 202498) | Biofilm microbial communities from Wishing Well Cave, Virginia, United States - WW16-25 | ecosystem: Environmental > Aquatic > Deep subsurface > Groundwater > Cave microbial mat | place... | reverse complement strand
TCCCTGGTGCGGCGGCGCCCGGCCCTGCTGCTGCGCCTCCGCTGGGGCCAGGGGCTCCTGATCTACCTGGCGATCATCGCCCCGTGGCTGTGGCTGGTGGAGTCGCGCAACCCCGGCTTCCTGAAGTACGCCCTGCTGGGAGAGAACCTGGCGCGCATGGCGGCCAACCCGTACGACACGCAGCGCCCGTTCCACTTCTACTTCAAGGTGATCGTTCCGGGGCTGTTCCCGTGGATCGTGCTCTGCCTGGTGCAGGGCCTGCGTGCGCTCTGGCGGCGGGCGCGGCGCGGCCGGCCGGCGGACACCGGGGCGCCGGCGAATCCGGCGGGCGTCGCGGGCACCGGCTCGCTGGCGGAGCAATTCGTCGCCGTCTGGCTGGCCGTCCTGCTCCTGTTCTTTTCGCTCATCGCCAGCAAGCGGCCGTCCTATATCCTGCCGTGCGCCGTGCCGGTGGCGATCCTGGCGGCGCGCCTCATCGCCCGGGCCTGCCCCGGCCGCGATGAAAACGCCGCGCTCGACGACGAGGCCCGGGGCGACCTGGCCTGGGGCGCCACAGTCGTCGCGGCCGGCTGCCTCGTGGCGGCCGCGGCGGCGTTCACCGCCGCTGACGCGGGCGGCGGACGGCAGCACGTGACCCTGGTCGCCCAGGCCGGCCTGCTACGGATGACGGCGGGCGGCCTGCTGGTCGTGGCGGTCCTACTGTTCCTGGCGCGGCGTGATCGGCGGGCCCCGATCATCCTTGCGGCCTCGGCCCTGCCGCTCCTGTGCATGATGCCCCTGGCGCGCGCCGCCGGGCGGCAGATTGAAAATACGCGGTCGTCGCGCGGCCTGAGCCGCTTCCTCGAACCCCGGCTCGCGCCCCAGGACAAGTTGATCTGCTTCGAGGAGTACCGTCCCGGGCTCAACTTCTACCTGCGACGCCCGATCTACCAGGTGACCCGGGCCGGCCGGATCTTCACCAGCAACTACATCGAGCGGAATCTCGATCAGTTCCGCGACGACCCCGGCTTCCGCCTGCTCCCCAAGGAGCGACTGCGGCCGACCCTCCTTGATCCCGGCTCGACGACGTACATCCTGGCGGCGCGCAAGGAATACGGGCCGCTGCTCGAGGCGGCAGGCCTGCCTCTCCAGCCCGTCTGGGAGGAGGGCGAATTCGGCCTGTTCGTGCGCGCCGTCGACGCGCAGCCCGGCGCGGCGCAGGCGGGGGACTGATCCGTGTGCGGCATCGTGGGGGTGGCCGACTTCCGCGCCGGGTCGCGGCCCGACACGGGTCTCCTACTGACGATGACCGATACCCTGGCCCACCGCGGACCCGACGGCGCCTGCGTCGTCCAGATTGACGCCGGCGAGGCGCCGCGGCTCACCTTCGGGTTCCGGCGGCTGAGCATCATCGACTTGGGCGCCGGCGCGCGCTTCTACGCCGACGAGTCGGGGCGCTTCCGGGCCATCTGCAACGGCGAAGTCTATAACTGGCCCGAGCTGGAGCGGGACCTCGTCCTCCGCGGGCACCGATTCGAGACGCGCTGTGACACCGAGGTGATCCCGCACCTCTACGAGGAGCATGGCATCGACTTCGTCACGCACCTCAACGGCATGTTCGCCTTCGCCATCTTCGACACGGTCGCGAAGCGGCTGGTCCTCGGCCGCGACCGGGCCGGGGAGAAGCCGCTCTACTACCTGGAGCAGGACGGCGAGCTGCTGTTCGCCTCCGAGATCAAGGCGCTCCTCGCCCACCCGCGCGTCGCGCGCCGGGTGGACCTCGAGGCGATCGCCCGCTACCTGCTGTATGGTTACTTTCCCGCGCCCCACACCCCGTTCCAGGGGATCCGCAAACTGCCGGCCGGACACCTGCTGATCGCCGAGGACGGCGCCGTGCGCACGATGCCGTACTGGGACTTGCGGCGGTTCGTGGCGGCGGGGGCGCCGGACGCGCCGGTACCGGACGAGGCGGAGGCGGCGCGAGAGGTTCGCCGGCTGCTCCACGAGGCGGTGGATCTGCGGCTGCGGGCGGACGTGCCGGTCGGCGTGCTCTTGAGCGGCGGCGTCGATTCCTCGTCGATCGCGGCGCTGGCGGTCGAGATCAAGGGCAGGGGAGTTCCGAGCTTCGCCCTCGGGATGGAGGACCAGGACTTCGACGAGGCGAGTTACGCGCGGCGGGCCGCCGCCGATCTCGGCACCGACCATCAGGAGGTGATCATCGGCGAGCGCGACATGGTGGCGGCGACGTTCGAGGTGGCGCGCTTCCTCGACGAGCCGCTGGCCGATGCGTCGGTCCTGCCGACCTGGCTCCTGTCGCGGTTCACGCGCCGGCACGTCAAGGTGGCGCTGGGCGGCGAGGGCGCGGACGAGCTGTTCGCCGGCTATCCGACCTACATTGGAGACCGGCTGGCGCGTCTCTACGGCCGGCTGCCGCGGCCGGCCCGCGCCATTCTTCGCCGGGCGGTCGAGTCGGTGCCGCCATCCTTTTCGAACGTCGGCATCGAATTTCTCCTGAAGCGGTTCGTGGCCATGGCCGAGCTGCCGGACGACGAGCGCCACCCGATCTGGTTCGGCGCCTTCTCGCCGGAGCGCCAGAAGACCCTGCTCTCCGACGCCGCGCTCGCCTCGCTGGCGCGGCTGCCCGGGCACGATCCGCTGCTCGAGGCGCGGACGCGGCGCGAGGGGATCCGCTTCCGGCACCCGCTCGACGCGCTCCTCCTGACCGACTTCCAGATGTACCTTCAGGACGATCTGCTCACCAAGGTCGACCGCGCCTCGATGGCGGCGTCCCTCGAGGTGCGGGCGCCGTTCCTGCACCACCCGCTGGTCGAGTATGTGTCCCGCCTGCCGGCGAGGTACAAGCTGCGCGGCGCCACGACCAAGCGTCTCCTGAAGCGCGCCCTGTCGGATCACCTCAGCCGGGAGACGCTGTCCCGCCGGAAGCGCGGCTTCAACATCCCGGTCGCGCGGCTGCTGGTCTCGGGGCTCGACCCGCTCCTGCGCCGGGCCTTCGAACCGGATCGCGTGACGCGCGGCGGCCTGCTGCGGCCCGAGACGGTCACGGCCCTGTGGCGCGAGCACCTCGATCGCCGGCGCGACAATGGCCGCCTGCTGTGGAACCTGCTCATGCTGCAGCTCTGGCACTCGCGCTTCTTCGAGAACGGCGACCTTCTGGACGGCGCCGGCACCGGGCCCGGCGCGGGCGGTCGCGGCCCGGCCCATGTTTGAGAGGTTGCGGGGCGTGTGCTAGATTGGCCCGCCGCCCGGGCCTTGTGCCGGGCGCGGAGCCGACCGCCGGATGCCTCGCCATCGCACCCTGTTGCACGCCGCGTGTCTCCTCATGATTGCGGCTGCCCCCGTGTCGCTGCCGGGCACGGCGCAGGCGGCGGAGCCGGTTTCCTTCACGCTGAGGACCATCGACAACGACGCCGGGGTGCGCATCGTCCTCGAGTTCAGCCGCAAGCCGATGTACGAGGTGCGCGGCGAGGGACGGCGCGTCTACGTCACCCTGCGCGAAAGCGAAGCGAGGCCGCCGTTCCGCAAGAAGGACTTCGAGGGCCCCATCCTGGAGAGAGTGAAGTTCTCCGAGGGGGCGCGGGCGTCCGAGATCGTCTTCTACGCCGGCCCGGAGTTCGGCACCTTCTCCAGCTTCGAGATGGGGGAGCCATTCCGTCTCGTGCTCGACCTGCGCCGCCGCTCCGCCCCCTCCGCGGCGACCCGCGTCGATCCGCCCGGCGCGGGTGAGGCGCCGGGGGCGGGAACGACGCAGGCCGCGATCGCGGGCGCGGCGCGCGCACCATCCACGGCCACCGGGCCGACCGCCCGGACGGGCCAGCCGGAGGTCCCGTCCGCGCCGCTGCCCGGCGAGATCCCAGGATCGGGGGCGTGGCCGGCGCCGGGCGGCCCCGCCACGCACGGGCCGGAGCGGCGCAAGGCAGCCTTCACGGTCGTCATCGACCCGGGACATGGGGGCGAGGAGGACGGCGCACGCGGGCCGAGCGGTCTGCTGGAGAAGGACGTCACTCTCGACGTGGCCCGGCGGCTGCGGGCCCGACTGCTGGGCGACGCGGGGACGGAGGTCGTCCTGACGCGGGACGACGACCGCACCGTCGGGCTCGACGAGCGCACCGCCATCGCCAATCACGCGCAGGCCGACCTGTTCGTCAGCATCCACGCCAACTCCTCGCGGCGGGATGGCGCCAGCGGCTCCGAAACCTACTTCCTGTCGTACCAGGCGACCGACGACGAGGCCCGGGCCGTCGCGGCCCTCGAGAACAACGCCCTGCGGCTCGACGACGGCGTCCAGGGGCAGAGCGGGTTGGAGATGGTCCTCTGGGACCTGGCGCAGTCGGCCCACCTCAAGGCTTCGAGCAATCTCGCCGAGACGATTCAGGACCGCCTGAACGACGCGCTCGGGGTGCGCAACCGCGGCATCAAGCAGGCGCCGTTCCGCGTCCTGATGGGCGCCACCATGCCGGCGGTGCTCGTCGAGGTGGCATTCATCAGCAGCCCGGGGGAGGAGAGACGCCTGCGCGACGGCGGCTTCAAGGACGAGATCGCCCAGGCGATTGCCGACAGCATCCACAGTTTCCGGGGAAGTCTTCCTCGGTGACGGACCGCAGGGAGGACGAGCATCCCCACGCAGCATTAGCCGCCCGGTCGGCCCCGGCATGGCCGGCCGCGATCCTGGCAGCGTTGCTCATCGGCTTCGGCGCCGCGGCGTGTGGCGGCGGGGAGACCAGATCCGGCGGCGCCGCGGCCGAGGGCGCGCCGACCGGTGGCGACGCTCCCGGTGAGGGCGGCGCCCCGGCCTCCGCCGGCGTTGTGACGCCCGAGGCCGGGGGCCACGGTGACGGGGCTCCGGCGGGCGCGGCGCCGCCCGCGTCCGGCGAGCCGAACCGCCGCGAGGTCGTCCTCTTCTTCCTGCGCGCCGACGAGGACGCCCTCGGGCCGGAGCGGCGCAAGATCTTCCTGACCGAGTCGATCGCCGACCAGGCCAAGCAGATCGTCTCGGAGCTGATCGGCGGGCCGCGCGAGGAAGGGTTCCTGCCCACGATCCCGCGGCGCACCACGGTCCTGGGCCTCTACCTCGACAGGTCCGGCACCGCGTACCTCGACCTGAGCGAGGAATTCGTGGCGCTTCATCCCGGCGGCAGCGCCGAGGAGATGGCGACGATCTTCTCGATCGTCGATTCGCTGATCTACAACCTGCCGGAGATCAAGCGGGTGCGGTTCCTCGTCACGGGCGAGGAGCGCGACACGCTCAAGAGCCACCTCGATCTGCGGCGGGCCTATCTCAAGGACATGTCGATCGTGCGCCTGGAGGACGGCGGATGACGCCCGGACCCACGGGCGCGATCGGTGTCTTCGACTCGGGCATCGGCGGCCTCACCGTTTACAAGGCGCTGCGCGCCGTCCTGCCGCCTGCGGAGCGGATTGTCTACCTCGGGGACACGGCCCGCGTTCCGTACGGGAGCAAGTCGGAAGCGACCGTCGTGCGCTACGCCCTGGAGGGCGGCCGGTTCCTCGCCGCGCGCGGGGTCAAGGCGCTGATCGTGGCCTGCAACACCATGTCCGCCCTGGCGCTCGAGCCGCTGCGGCGCGCCATGGTGCGACCGGTGATCGGGGTCATCGAGCCGGGGGCCGATGCGGCCTGCCGCGCCACCCGGAGCGGCATCGTCGGAGTCATCGGGACCTCCGCGACCATCCGGAGCGGCGCCTACCACCGCGCCATCATCGACCGGCTGCCCGGGGCGCGCGTCGTGGCGCGCGCCTGCCCGCTGTTCGTGTCGCTCGCCGAGGAGGGCTGGACGGAGAACGACGTGGCGCGCGCCGCCGCCACCGCGTACCTCGAGGGACTGCGCGGCGAAGGCCTCGACACGCTGGTGCTCGGCTGCACCCATTACCCGCTCTTGAAGCGGGTCATCGGCGAGACGATCGGGTCGCAGGTCCGCCTGGTGGACTCGGCCGAGGCGACCGCCGCCGCGGCCCGGGATCTGCTGCTCGACGGCCGCCTGCTCCGGGATGCTGGGGCGCCGGCGGCGCCCGGCACGGAAGACCATTTCTATGTCACGGACCCCGGGGAGCTCTTTCACGAGGTCGGATCGCGCTTCCTGGGGCGGCCGATGGGCCGCCTGGAGCAGGTCGACCTGACGGTGTGACGATGCCAAGACTGGACGGAAGAGGGGAGCGGGACCTGCGCTCGATCGAGATTGCGACCGGCGTCAACATCCACGCCGAGGGGTCGGTCCTCATCAAGGTGGGGCAGACGCAGGTCATCTGCACGGCCAGCGTCGAGGACCGCGTGCCACCCTTCATGCGAGAGTCCGGTCACGGTTGGATCACCGGCGAGTACGGCATGATCCCGCGCGCCACCGGGAGCCGGATGCAGCGCGAATCGTCGAAGGGCCGCCCTTCGGGGCGGACGCACGAGATCCAGCGGCTCATCGGCCGGTCGCTGCGGGCCGTGACCGACCTGACGAGCCTCGGACCGCGGACGATCTGGGTCGACTGCGACGTCATCCAGGCCGATGGCGGCACGCGCTGCGCCTCGATCACCGGCGCCTTCGTCGCCATGTGCCTGGCGCTCGGCAGGCTGCGGGGCCAGGGCCTGCTCAACGGCCCGCCGTTGCGCGGGCTGGTGTCGGCCGTGTCGGTCGGGATGGTCGGCGGCACCCCGTGCCTCGACCTGAACTACGTCGAGGACTCGCAGGCCGAGGTCGACATGAACGTGGTGCGCACCGACGCCGGCCGCTATGTCGAGGTGCAGGGGACGGCCGAGAAATCGCCGTTCTCCACGGAGCAGATGCAGAAGCTCCTGGACCTGGCGACCCACGGGACGAACCTCCTGTTCGAGCAGCAGCGGCTGGTGCTCCGGGAGATCCTGCCCCAGATCCTGCCGCGTCCGTGATCCTGATCGCCTCGCTCAACCCGGGCAAGGCGCGCGAGTTGCGCCGCCTCGTGGAAAGCGCGGGCCAAGCCACCGAGACCCTCCGGGAGGCCGGCCTCCTCACGCCATACGAGGAGAGCGGCGCGACCTACGAGGAGAACGGCATCGGCAAGGCGCGTCACTACGCCGCGTTGTCGGGCCGCGTGGCGATCGCCGACGACTCGGGGATCGAGGTGGACGCGCTCGGCGGCGCCCCCGGACCGCTGTCGGCACGCTACGGCGGCGAGGGCCTCGACGACGCCGGGCGCTGCCGGATGCTGCTCGAGGCGCTGCGCGACGTGCCCGACGCGGACCGTGGAGCCCGCTACGTCGCGGTGGTGGCGATCGCCCGCCCGGACGGCGAGGCGCGCTCCTTCCGAGGCGCCTGCGAGGGCCGGATCGGCCGCGAGCCGCGCGGAGATCGCGGCTTCGGCTACGACCCGATTTTCTTCTATCCGCCCTTCGATGCCACGTTCGCGGAGATCCCTGACGAGCGCAAACAGGCGGTCTCGCATCGCGGTCACGCCTTCGCGGCCCTCGCGGCGTTCCTGATGACCGACGAGGGCCGCCTATTCGTCGAGTCCGCCGGGGTGCGGCGGTGACCAGATCCGGCGCGCCCGCCGCCACGTCCGGCCTCCATTCGATGGTGGCGCCGCTGTTGCGGGTCCTCGTCGGTCCGCCGGAGGCCGCGGGATGGGACGACGCGGGACGCGAAAGCCGCTGGCGGGAGCTCGGCTACGCGCGGCCACCGTCGTCGCCGGCGGCGCGGCAGGAGCACGCGGCGCTGCGCGCGGCCCTTCTCGACGCGGGGGCCGAGCTGGTCGATCTCCCCGGTTCGGACGATCTGTCGCTCGACGCCGTGTACACGCACGACGCCTCGTTCATCACCGACCGCGGCGCAATCGTCCTCAGGATGGGGAAGCCGGCACGGGCCGCGGAGCCGGCGCGCCACGCCGTTTTCTACCGCGCCGAGGGGATCCGGGTCCTCGGGGAAATCGGTGAACCGGGCACGGTGGAAGGCGGCGACCTCGTGTGGCTCGACGCGACGTCACTGCTCGCCGGCCGCGGCTACCGGACGAACGCCGCCGGGATCGATCAGCTCCGGGCGCTCCTGGCGCCCCTCGGGGTCGAGGTGATCGCGGCGCCGCTGCCGCACGGCGAGGGCCCCGAACGCTGCCTCCACCTCATGTCGTTGATGAGCATGCTCGATGAAGGGGCTGTGCTCGTCGATCCCGGCCGGCTCGCGGTCGAGATCATGGAGATCCTGCGAGCGCGCCGCTTTGGCCTGATCGAGATCGATCCGGCCGAGCGGGACTCATTGGCGTGCAACGTCCTGTCGCTGGGCGGGAAGCGCCTCCTGGCCTTCGAGGAGAACCCGAGGACGATCGCCCGGCTGCGCGCCGCGGGTTTCGAGGTGCGCGCCATCCCGGGGCGGGAGCTGGGGGGGAACGGGGGCGGCGGGCCGACCTGCCTGACGCGGCCGCTGCGGCGGGCGTCTCCTACTTGATGGTGAAGCCGGTCTCGGAAGCGACCGTCGCCTTCGCCACCTGGTCCAGCACAGTCACGGTCAGGGCGTACTGCCCCTCGGGCCAGCGTTCGAGCGGCACGGCGTAGCCATGCACCTGCGCGGCGCTGTCCTTCACCTGGTAGGTGCCGATGTCCGTCATGTTGTCGTCGGCATCGCGCCGCCGGAACGTGTACTGGACATCGACCTTCGACTTGCCGGTCTCGGTGTCGATCGCCGGGTTGTAGACCTGGAAGTAGACGTTCAGCTCGCCCCGCTTCGAGAAGACGGCATCGGGCTGCGGCGCCAGGCGGAACTTGCCGATCTGGAACGGCTTTGCGGTGCTGGGAGTGTATTCGGTCGGCTCCAGCACGGCGGCGAGCGTGATTGACGACAGGCTGAGGACCGGCTGGGAGAGGTCGGGGATGTCAACCTGGCGTGCGACCGACGACACCTTGCGGCTGACGCGGTCCTCGACCCCCAGGATCGCCTGGTAGACCCCCGGCTTGAAACCACCGACCGCCTGGAAAATGAGCAGATCGCCGGCGCCCGCTTCGGCGTTGGCGGGGCTCTCCGCGAAGCTGCTGTCGCTGGCCAGCGGGTAGCTTTCGTCGGGGCTCTCCCGGCTCACCATCTTGCCGAACACGCCGACGTCCGGGAACTCCTTGTCGCCGCGGGCGCGGAATTGCACCGAGCTGCTCTTGATGCCTACCGTGACCGTGGTGTAGGTCGTGCCGTCGCCGCCGCGGTAGAAGTCGAACCGGGTTTCCATCGGGATCGCCATTCCGTAGGTCTCCTTCGTGGCGACGAAGGTCTGGAACAGCTCCTCCTCGTGCGGCGGCAGCTGCTGCATCCGCCCGTAGATCATCCGTGTCTCGAGCGCTCCCTGCGAGAGCGGCACGCCCGCGTCCAGGAGGACCGGGTCGCGGTCGGCTGTCACGAGCCGCTGATCCACGTCCAGCTTGACGCGCGACCACTTGAGGCCGCGGGCCACGTCCGAGTCGAGCGTCGGGTTGGTGCTGAGACGGAACTCGCCCCCGGCGTCGCGCGCGAACGCCACCACGGTATTCGGCGGCATGTCGGGGAACGGCGTCCGGCGGTAGATCCAGGTGATGATGCCGCGATGGGTCTTCGCCATGGTGTCGCTGATGATCTCGTCCGGCGCGCCGATCAGGATGTAGATCTTGCCCATGTCGGTCTTCCAACCCGGCATGGTCGTGAAGGTGAACTTGCGGGTGCACTCGAAAACGCGCCGCTCGAACCGCTCCCGGAACTCGTTTCCGGGGGTCGATGGATCGACGTCGCGGCGCTGCCAGAACCAGTCGATGAACGTGGCCCGCTCGGCCGTCGTCTCCAGCGCCTTGTAAGCCTTCACCTCCTGCCTGCTGATGATGTAGCGCACTGGCCCCTGGTACCAGTCCTTGCTCGGCCGGTCGAAGTTGATGCCGTCGGAGGTCGCCCCTGTCACGGGAGAGGGGGCGAAGAACAGGAGCAGGAGCGCCAGGAACAGGAGCACGAACAGCAGGAGGGCGATCGTCAGGGCCCAGCGCGGCGCCTCGAGCGCATCCCGCACCCGCTGACCCGTCGGCCGCGGCCCGTGCGGCGGCCGCAGGCGCAGCAGGCGCGCGATCAGGTACGAGGACAGGGATCGGGGGACCGCGCCGGGTTTTGGCTCTTCGGGTGACATGGACGTCAAAACAGCGATTATTATAGCACCCGCCTGAAAGGCGCTTCAGTCGCGCCTCCGGGGGGCGGGAGGGACCGGTGGACTCGCGCGAGCGGCTGAAAACACTCATCCAGGAGCGCTGCGTGCTGCATGGCGACTTCACCCTGGCCTCCGGGCAGAAGTCCAAGGTGTACTTCGACGGCAAGCGGGCCACCCTCGACCCGGAGGGGCTGCACCTCATCGCCACCCTGATCCTGGAGATCATCGACCGTCTGGAGCGCGACGACGGGCGGCGGATCGACGCCATCGGCGGGCCGACCATCGGAGCCGATCCCGTCGTCGGCCACGTCGCGGGACGCTCCTTCGAGCGGGCCGCCTCGGGCGCCGGCCACCCGGTGCGCGCCTTCCTGGTGCGCAAGGAGCCGAAGGACCACGGCACCCGGAGGGCGATCGAGAACGACATCCCTGCCGGCGCGCGTGTCGTGGTGTTCGAGGACGTCGTGACCACGGCGAAATCGACCCTGGAGGCGATAGCAGAGGTCGAGCGTGCCGGCCTGCAGATCGCCGCGGTCATCGCGATGGTCGACCGCGAGCAGGGGGGCGAGGCCGCCCTGGCCCGCTTCCGCTACCTGCCTCTTTTCCGGAAGAGCGAGTTCACGCTGTAGTGGACCCGGTCACCCACACGCTCTGCGGTGTCGGGCTGGCGAACGCGTTTTTCCGCCGCCGTGTCGGACCGGCCGCCATCCCGATCCTGGCCCTGGCGTCGAATCTCCCCGACCTCGACGTCGCCGTTCACCTGACCCTGGACCCGACCGCCGTCCTGATGCGCCGCACGTTCGGGCACTCGGTCTTCATGCTGCCGATCTGGTCGGTGGCGCTGGCGTGGGCCCTGGGGCGCCGCTACCGGCAGGTCAGGTTCCCGGAAATGCTCGGCATGGTCCTTCTCGGGGCGGGCACGCATGTCTTCTTCGACCTGATCAATTCGTTCGGCGTCGTCCTTTTCTGGCCATTCAGCCGCGCGCGCCCGGAGCTGGCGATGGTGTTCATCATCGACTTCATCCTGACGGGGCTCCTGGTCCTGCCACTGCTTCTGGCCGCGGTCCGGAGCCTGCGGCCGCGTCTCGTCCCGCTGTCGCGCGCGGCGCTCGCCTGCGTGGCCGTCTACCTGGTGTTTTGCGCCGGCAATCGCGCCCTGGCGGCGGGCATCCTCGAGCGGCAGGTGCGCGCGGATCAGGAGGCGCCGGCCGATTTCACCTACGTCTTCCCCGAGTCTCTCGGGCCGCACCGCTGGCGGGGCGTGGCCCGCCACGGGGGGACCTATCGCCTGTACCTGGTGCGCTCGCTCGCCGGCCGGTCCGAGCTGCGCGAGGAGGTGCTCACGGAGCTGGATTCGCCCGTCGTCGCCGCGGCGCGCCAGACGCCTCTCGGCCGGCGCCTGGAATGGTTCTTCAAGGCGCCTGTCTGGAACGTGTCCGGCCCGGGCCAGGCTTCCGTCCATGACCTGCGCTTCCGGTCCCTCGTCGTCCCCCGCCCGCCGGTGTTTGCCTACGACGTGCCCGTGCCGGAGGCGGCCGGCGCGCCTCGCGGCCGGGGGCTGCCGCCCGGCTACGCCGACGACGCGAGCCGGCTCAACCCGACACAGGTGAAGGAGGTGTGGACGATTCCGGCCGATCCAACGGAGGCCGAGGAGCAGCTCCGCCTGCTGCTCGCCCGGGCCGCGAACGACGGCCTCAAGGTGTCGATCGCAGGCGCCGGGCACACGATGGGCGGCCACACGCTCTATCCGGGCGGCATCGTGCTGGACATGCTTCCCTTCCGCGGCCTGCGCCTGGACTCGGGGCGCAAGCTCCTGCGCGCCGGGGCGGGGGCGCGATGGTCCGAAGCGCTCCCGTACCTCGACCGGCAGGGGCGCTCGATCGAGATCATGCAGTCGAACAACGACTTCACCGTGGGAGGCACGGTCAGCGTCAACGCGCACGGCTGGCAGCCCGGGAGGCCGCCCATCGCCTCAACCGTGGAGTCGTTCCGCATCATGCGAGCCGACGGCCGCGTCGTCCGCTGCAGCCGCGAGGAGAACGCGGATCTCTTCCGCCTCGCGCTCGGCGGCTACGGCTTGTTCGGCGTGATCCTCGATGTCGAGCTTCGAGTTGTATTGAACGAGCGCTACCGGATCGAGCGCCACGTGATCCCCGCCGGGGGATACCTCGAGACCTGGCGACGCGAGGTCCAGTCCAGACGGGACGCCGGCATGGCGTACGGGCGTCTCTGCATCGACCCGGACCGGCTCTTCGAGGAGGCGATCCTCACCATCTTTCGGCGCGAGCCCCCCGGCGCTGGGGAGATCCCGCCCATCTCGGAGCCCGGCCTGGTCGCCCTGCGGCGCGCGATCTTCCGGGGCTCCGAGGGAAGCGAGGTGGGCAAGAAGGTCCGCTGGGAGCTGGAGAAAAAGCTCGGAGAGGCGGTCGTGAAGCGGGCGTACTCGAGAAACCAGCTCCTGAACGAGAGCGCCGAGGTCTATGCCGACCGCTCCAGAAGGAGCACCGACATCCTCCACGAGTGCTTCATCCCGCAGGATCGGCTGCCGTCGTTCCTCGAGAACGCCCGGCGGATCGTCCTGGACCGCGATGCCGATCTCCTCAACGTGACGGTGCGCGAAATCCTCGAGGACACCGACACCTTCCTGCGCTATGCCGACCAGGAGATGTTCGCGCTCGTGATGTTGTTCTCCCAGGACCGGACCCCGGAAGCGGAGGCCCGGATGGAGGCGACGACGCGTGACCTGATCGACGCAGCCCTCCAGGCGGACGGCCGCTACTACCTACCGTACCGGCTGCACGCCCGGCCCGACCAGCTCAGGGCCGCCTACCCCCAGGCCGACCGCTTCTTCGCCCTCAAGAGGGAGCACGACCCGCAGGAGATCTTCCAGAACCAGTTCTACGTCCAGTACGGCCGCCCCGCGCTTGACCAGAGGCCGCCCCTCCCATAATATTCACCGCCGTAAGCATCGGCAGACCGCTACCATTCCTCAGTAGCTCAATGGTAGAGCATCCGGCTGTTAACCGGAGGGTTGTAGGTTCGAGTCCTACCTGAGGAGCCAGATATCATTAGACCCGAGTCGTTCGGGTCGCAATCTCCGGGAGCCTCGATCGCGGACACGGTCGGGGCTCTCGTTCGTGTAGAAACGACGCCAGCTGTGACCGCCCTGGAACGCCGCTTCGATCACTCTCTCGATCTGTTAACCAGAGAGCCCCCACCGAGCAGCGCCGAGGCCGTTCGGAGCCCGAACCTCTCTCTCCTGCGAACGCGAAGCGCTGGAGTTCAGGAAGACGGTGCACAAGTGTACGCCGCGGTACAAGAGAAGGAGAGAGACCAAGAGATCTTCCTGCGGACCGTTTCCGTGCCTGTAGCCGAATTGCGCGCTCGGTACGAGGTGCGTCCCGCAGATAATCATCACCCGCCTGGCAGCTTTCGGGACACGACCGCTCAACTTATGTCGGCGGAGCAACTCGCGCGGCAGCACTATGGGGAGGCAGGGTGGGAGGTTCACGACTGCGAGCGCCGACTGATCAACGCACTCTGCGCTGTCCTGCTGTCGCCCGTGTATCAAGATCCCAACGATACTCGCCTGCTCACCGGCATGAGGGGATCCACGGCCCCTGGCGTGGATCGGTACTCACCGAGTGTTATCCAAGTTACGCTGCCGGACGATATCGGCACGTCAGGGAACTACATGAGAAGAAGGAGTGCGTATGCAGAGCGCCTCAACAGCCTGAGAGCAGCCTCAGACTTGGTCCGAGGATTTGAGCGCCTGACGGAGTCAAGCTGGACCATGCGCGAGTATCTCGCCGTCCACGACGCAGAATTGAATCTTGCGCGCCGCGCCATCGTGGTGATCCCAAGGGCCACACTATGCGGCATGTTGGATTGGGCGCTGCGGGATTTCTGGAATCGACACAGAGGATGGCCCGTGCGGGCTGGGCGAGAGACCAGGATCGTGCGGTCCGCAACTCGAGAATCGCCAGTCGCGCGGTCGGCGGGTAGTGTGGACGCTTCTGGGCCGCGATGTGCTGCATACGGGC
>Ga0247727_10012978_pt1 | contig 14156 bp, 14 predicted proteins | sample WisWelCaveWW1625_FD_202498 | JGI IMG/M metagenome (GOLD analysis project Ga0247727, IMG submission 202498) | Biofilm microbial communities from Wishing Well Cave, Virginia, United States - WW16-25 | ecosystem: Environmental > Aquatic > Deep subsurface > Groundwater > Cave microbial mat | place... | reverse complement strand
GATGTCTTCTTTCGGCACGCCCGCTTCGAGCAAGGCGTCGGCGACAGGCCAATCAGTACTGTCGTGCTGAATCCAGATTTTGTCGTTGATGATGTCGAGATGGATCACAACACTGTGCACTCGAAATCCTCTATTATCCCAGCCAGAATGAATGACTTCGTAATGATCTAATTCGGGGTCAATCACAGCCTCGGTCTTAATGTCGCCGTAAGAAAGCTTGTAACTTGCGTACTCCGTTACGACTCTGCGAGCGATCTCGCGGTATTTTGCCAACTTGTTACTCATCGCTTTATCCATTGGACGATCCTTTCCTGAGCGGGATCAAAAACTATCAAGTCGAGCCTTTGCCGCTTGATGACGAATTGGCCATACTTTTCGGCAAAGAATCTGTCATAAGTCTCTTCAGTTACTGCAAGGAAAAGCTGTCTATCCGGCTCAGTTTCAGTCAGGATGTCCCGGTAATTGTTGTACTGGCCGACAGCCTCATGCAGGTCGTGAGCAGTAGATGGGCTAAGAAAGCTTTTGATCTCTACCGCAATCTTTTCATCTCCTCTCTCTGCCGCTATCGTATCGCGCGCCGCGCCTAAATCAACCCAATAATTCTGCCCGCCAAAACCAATTCGCAAAGGATCGTCAGTGATTGTCCAGCCATCATCGGTCAGTCCCTTCACAACTGCGTCGTGGTACAAATCTAAAGCCGGCATAGTTCAAAACCTAAGTTCGCGCCCTCTTCGCCAAAAACGAAAACAGCGCATAATCGAGCGGCTTATCCGTCGTCAGCAATTCGTAATCAATCTTGTTCTGCGCCGCGCCTTCGCGCAATCGCCCGATGTGTTCACGGATCGTGTTGCGGTAGCCTTCGGCCAGAATGTCCGGCATCACGTGAATCTGCTCTTCGGTCTCGGAGTCTTCCAGCAGCACCGGCTCGGTGAATTCAAAATCCGTCTCGTTTTTGTCGAGCACGTGGAAGACGATCACGTCGTTGCCTTTGAATCGCAGGTGCTGCAATGCGCTGACGATCGCTTCCGGCTCATCGTAGAAATCTGAAATTACGACGATGATGCCGCGCCGCGTGATGTGTTCGGCGGCAGTGTGCAGCATCTGCGAAAGGCGCGTTTCGTTTCCGGCTTCGAGCTGCTCCATCCGCCCGAAGATCGTTCGCATATGCCCGATGCGGTTGTGCGCGGGAACGTGCGTTCGCACCTCTCGATCAAAAGCGATCAGCCCGACCGCGTCCTGCTGTTTGTTGGCCAGATAGGCGAGCGACGAACCCAGGAATTGTGCGTACTGAAGCTTGGTGATGCCGGTGGTCGTGTAACGCCCCGAGCAGTACCTCATGGATGCACTGGCGTCAATCAGGATGTGGCACTGCGAGTTGGTGTCGGCGCGGTACTTTTTGATGTAGTAACGATCCGTGCGCCCCAGCAGCTTCCAGTCCAGGTAGCGCAGGTCGTCGCCCGGCATATACGGGCGATATTCGGCGAACTCGGTCGAAAAGCCGGTGAAAGGCGAGCGATGCAAACCCGAGATGTAGCCTTCGACCACAGTCCGGGCGAGCAACTCAAGCGAGGCGATGCGCGCCAGCACGTCGGGCGAAAGAAATCTCGGCACGCCGGAAAACGCCGGTCCGGCCGGCCCATTCGCCAGTCCGCTGATTGGTTCGCTTTTTTTCTCTCTATCCCACATTGTTTTAGCTCAAACCTGATTTCGGCTCCGGCACGGTCTCGACCAATCGCTTGATCACCTGATCCGTATCCACCTTTTCCGACTCAGCCTGGAAATTAAGCAGAATGCGATGGCGCAGCACCGGTTGAGCCAGCGCCCGAATGTCTTCGCAGGAGACGTTGTAGCGACCGTGCATTATCGCGCGCGCTTTGCCCGCCAGCACCAGAAACTGTGACGCGCGAAGCGAGCCGCCCCAGGTCACCCAGCGGTTGATAAAATCCGGAGCTTTGTCCGAATCCGGGCGGCTGGTGCCGACCAGGTTCACGGCGTAGCGCGTGACCAGATCGGCCGCCGGAACTTTTCGCACCAGATGTTGGAATTCGATGATCTCATCGGCGGACATCAATCGTTCGAGATTCAAATCCTGCGGCGAGGTCGTCATCTTGACCACCGTCACTTCGTCTTCTTCAGGCAGATATCCGATCCTGACGTTGAACATAAAACGGTCGAGTTGCGCTTCGGGCAGCGGATAGGTGCCTTCCATTTCGATTGGATTCTGCGTGGCGAGCACGAAAAATGGCTTGGGTAACTGATAAGTGTTGCCCTGTACGGTGACGTTGCCTTCCTGCATCGCTTCGAGCAGCGCCGCCTGCGTCTTCGGCGGCGTGCGGTTGATTTCGTCCGCCAGGATGATGTTGGCGAAAACGGGGCCGCGGATGAATTCCATCGCGCGATGTCCCGTCGAGCGGTCCTCTTCGATGATCTCGGTGCCGGTGATGTCGGCGGGCATCAGGTCGGGCGTGAATTGAATTCGCTTGAATGAGAGATCGAGCACCCCGGCGAGCGTTCGGATCAACAATGTCTTCGCCAGACCCGGAACGCCGGTGATGATCGTGTGTCCGCCGACGAAGAGCGAAATCAATACTTGTTCGATCACTTCGTCCTGACCGATGATCACTTTGCGGATCTCGCGCATAATGTGTTCGCGCGCGGCGGTCAGCCGGTCCAGCATCTCTTCGTCGCGGATCAGTCGTGTGTCAACAGCCATTCAGTCTCCCTTTGAATTTCAAATTTCAGATTTGTGATTTGAGAATTAGTGCGTCAGCGCGTAAATGATGTAATTGACTCCGAACTTGTAAGCCTCGTTCGTCTCTTCAATCGGCCGGAAAGGATTGTCCGAAAACTGCCAGTAATCGCTCACGTCGTAGTTGTAGTTGATGACCATCATCAGTCGCTTGTTTTCATCTTCCATTCCCCAGAACTCAGGCATGTTGCCGTAGAAGCCGCTGTAGACCGGATTGACGTCGAGCGATTTGATCGAGAAGAAGCAGTTGAAGATCGGATGCGAAACGTCCAGCTTTTTCAGCTCGTATTCGGGCAGCGCCTGTTTCAGTTGTCGTTGCAGGATCTGGAACTGGTAAGGAGAGCGGAAGTCGTCAATCAAAAGAAAGCCGCCGCGCAGGATATATTCGCGCAACCCGGCCAGCTCTTTCTCGGAAAGATTCATACAACCAATCTCGCACAGGTAAGCGAACGGGTATTTGAACAGTTGCGGATCGTCGAAGGTAAAGATCGGTTCGTTGATGTCGAGGTTGGCGTCAATTTTCGACAACTCGGCCATGATCTTCATCAGGTGGCGTCCGGCCATGGGGTAATCGTGCGACCACGGGAATCCGCCGTCGCCCAGGTGCGGATCGAAATAACCGTTGCAAGCCGAAGTGTCGGAGTATCGAATGCGAACGAAAGTGAAACGGCCTGAAAGGTCCTGATCGTTCTTCGGCACTTCGTAAACGCGGGGCAGGTTGTAGCTGTTGCGTTTGCGAAAAGGCCGCTGCGCGAGCGCCAGGCTGCCGAGCAGGCCGAGCGCGATGATGGAGATGATGATCTTTCTACGGTTCATACTGCCTCTCATTGACCGGTAATCTTCAGTAAAAGTTCCTGCGCCTTGTCAAATCCCGGCGCAGCTTCCAGCGAACGCAGGACGGCGCGACGCGCTTCCTTGCTCTTTCCCGCCGCGTGATAGGCCCGCGCCAGGTTGTATTGCGCTTCGGCGACATTCGGCGGCGCGGCTGCCAGCCCAATCTGGAATTCCCGGATCGCCGGCTCGGCTTCTTTGCGGTCGAGATAAAGGTTGCCAGCCATCGTGTGTGCCGCGTGCTCGAACGGATTGACGTAAAAGCTCATCTTCATCAGTTCCAGCGCGCGTCCCTTGTCGCCCGACTCGCTCTTCAACTGCGCCAGCTTCTTCAACGCCTCGTAACCGTTCTCGTCAACCTTGATCAAAGCCTCCAGCGTTTCCGTCAAGGCTGTTTTGTCGCCGCGCTTTTCGTAAATCTGCGCGAGCATTTCATACGCCTTGCCGTGGCTGCTCTGGTAAGGGAAGAGTTCGATCGAACGCTTCAAATGTGCGATGGCTTTGTCCTGATTGCCGTCAGCGAAATAGAAAGCCCCGGCTCGCAGGTTGAGCGCGAAGTCATCGGGCGATGACGCCGCCTTCGCCAGAACCTCTTCCTTCGGCGTCTGCGCATAGCCCTGATTCTTCCAGCCGGGTTCGAGCGCCTTGATGTATTTGTCAATTTTGCCGCGCACGTAGTTATTGAACTCGCGGTCGAAATCAGATTCCGAAAGTTTCAATGTCTGTTGAAGGATTTCCGGCGTCTTCTTCTTCTCTTTATAGCCGCGCAGCATTTCGAGAATCGAGTTGAACCCGAAGCGGTCGGTGATGAAGTGGCAAATCTGCGAGGCCTGGAAGTAGGCCAGACCCACATCTTCAGCGCGTTTCGGACGGATGAAGCCGTTGTCGAGGTTGGCGATGGGGAACCACTTGTTCTCGGCGAACGCCTTGATGTGTCCGATGTTCCAATCGTCGCCCCAGCCCGGACGCACGCTGTGCTCTTCAAACACTGACAGCCCTTCGGAAAACCAGCGTGGGATCAGGTGATCGGTCGTTTGCAGCGTGATGACGTGCGCGTATTCGTGCCACATAGTGCTGCCCCAGTTGAATTGGCCTCCCGGGCGCGCCGAGGGCGAATCCTGCGCGATGACTTGTCCGAAGCAGACTCCCAAAGCGCCAAGTCCCGGCAAGCCCAACGCGCGCACGGCGAAGTCTTCGTGATTCGGAAAGATTTCGACCGCGATTGGCGCGCGCGGCGTGAATTTGTATTTCGCCGAGAGCGCAGCTTTCGCTTCATCGAGCAGGTCTGCGGCGTAGTTGAACAGCACGTCGTTCTCTTTCGCGTCGGCTTTGATGATGAAGTCGCCGTGCTTCGTCTCGCGGTACTCTTTCATCGAGTCGAGCAGGTCGAGCGTGTTCTTGGCCCAGAGGTTGAACGGATCGCCTTCGAACGAAGCCTCGACCGCCGCGCGGCCTTCTTCCATTTTGCCCAGCCGCAACAGCCCCATGCCCAGCGCCAGATGCGACGACCACAAGCGCGGCGAAAGCTTCACGGCTTCGCGCAGGAAAGCGACGCCTTCGCTGTAACGGCGCGTCTGCGTGGCGAAATGGTCGAGCGTTTCGTAGAGCGTTCCGTAGCGCGGATTGATGGCCAGCGTCGCCTTGACCTCGTTGTTGTACTCGCCCGGTTTGTCCTGCAGCCAGAACATCGCGGCGCGAAGGCTGCGAGCTTCGAGCGAATTCGGATTGAGCTTCAACGCTTCGTCGAGCAGTTTGGCCGCCGACTGGTGACGCTCGGCTTCCAGATCAATCATGGCTGCGAAGGTCTTCGCCTCAACGAAATTCGGATTGACCTTCAACGCCTGAGCCAATGCGGCGTTCATCGCGTCGCCGCCTTCGATGCGTTTGTTGGCGGCGACAGCCAGGTGCGTGCGGGCGCTGTTCGGATTGATGGCCAGCGCCTTGTTCAAGAATCCAGCCGCTTCGCCGTAGTCGTATTTGCTGGTGTAAAGCTCGCCGCTTTCCAGGTGCGCTTCCAGGTATTTCTCGTCGGCGGAGCTTGCTTCTTCGTAAACGCTGTTCGCGTCGTGATACTTTTCGAGCTGGACGAGCGCGCGCGCCACCAGCGTCAATTCTTCCGCCAAATCAACATCGTTCTCCTCGTAATATTTCTCGATGGATTCGAAGATCTCCCGCGCGGCTTCTTCTTTGCCCGTCAGCTTCAGGATTTCGGCGCGACGCAGATCGGCGCGCAGCTTGAGGGAATTTCCTTCGGGCTTTTCATCAGACTTTTCATCCGGCTTGGGAATGAGCTTGGCGGCTTTTTCAAATTCGGCGACGGCTTCGGAGTAGCGGCCCGTGATCGCGTAAACCTCGCCGAGCATCAGTCGTGACTGAGCTTCATTTCCACGCGTGGTGATGAACTTCTTTGCGTCACGTTCGGCTTCGGCGTACTGGCCGGTTTCCAGGTAGGCTGTGAGCAAGCCTTTTTGCGCGCGCCCGTCGTTCGGATTCGATTGAAGCAGCTTGCTGAACGAGAGGATGGCCGGTTGATACTTGCCCTGCTTGAGTTCTTCTTCGGCGGCGTCAATCGGCGAATCCTGAGCGGAGGCGCACGCGAGCAGCCAGAAAAGCGACAGCAGGCAAACGGTGAGCGCCGCAGGGAAAGCTCGAAAAGCGGAAGATAATTTTGATTTGAAATTCAACATAAGATTTTCACTACTGAGCAGCGCGGCGAGACCAGTCTCTATTCCCTTTCGCCATCGCGTGCGCGCAGACTTTCGGCTTGGATATAGAACGGCTGCAAGCCTAGCCGCGCGACTTGTGCGCCGGTCTTGCCCATCACCTCTTCCAGCAACCGCTCGACTTCGGCACGATCCACCAGATTCGGCTCTTTGAGCAGCCGCAGCAAGTCTAGTTGATCTTCAGCGCGGCCCGCCAGAAATTTCAGAGTTGCCATCCACTCAGGCGTGACGACGCGCCACCCGTCGGCTGTCACCTGAGCATCGCGCAACGCGGCCACGTAAAAATCTCGGAAGACGTCATCGCGCACGACGAAGTCAATAGCGATCCTTCGCTCACCGACCAGCGCCAAATAGCTCTCGCCGCCAAAAGAAAGTTTGCGCTCAGGTTCGCGATTGAGCTTAGCCGATCCTAGAATGACTGCGTTCTGAGTTACGCCCGGGCAGCCATCAACATGCAGGGCCAGTCCTCCGGCGAGCGCCCATTCGACTCCTTCTTTTTTAGCCTACTCAATAATCACGGCAGCCGCAGCGAAAACTTCTTCGGTCGAAATCGCGCCTTTAGCCATTGCGGTGTTGTATCTTTTTAAAAGCTCTTCTTCGCTCATCATTTATTTCTGCCTTGCCCTGATGCCCCGGCTTACTTTCGCCAGCTCGATCAAAAGTTTTTCCAGCGCGTCTTCGTACTCTTCCTCTTTCATCTGCGCCTTGCGGGCTTTGAGCTGTTCGATCTCTCCTTCAAGACGTAACTGCTCGGCAAAAAGTTTCGCCAGTTCGGCGTCGCCGCCCGCCCGCTGTTGCAGCAGGGAATCGAAGTAGGTCGTCTTGGCCAGCGCCCCATCGCCCCCTTCGGCCTTCGGATGACCCACCCCATCGCCGTTGTCATCCAGCAGCGCGTGTTCGGTGACGAGCCGGCCTTTCTGCTCGTAAAATTTGTTCGTCAGCTTGCTGGCGTAATCGAACGCTTCGAGCGCCGAGACGCGGCTGTTCTTGTCGGCGTCGGCTTCGGCGTTGCCCAAGGCCGCGATGAAATATTCGGCGAAGCGGGGGGCGTTCTGTTCCTGCCCGCTGCGGGTGGCGGTGATGATGATGTGGCCATTGCCCGACAGCGGCTTGATGAACTCGCCGCTGGCGCTGGCCATATTGATGGTCACTTTGGTGCGCGCCGGCAGATTGTTGATCAATTGCGCGTAATCACTGGCGGTCAGATCGGGGCCGAGCAGATTGAACTTCGCGATCTTTCCGTCGAAGCTGCCGTGGCCGATGAAGAAGATGAAGACCTGGTGGTCGGGCTTGGTCGCATTGCGCAGCCTGACGAACGTGTCGCGGACGGCTTCGGCGGAGCATCGCTGCTCTTTCTCCGCCGGTTTTTCGTTGAGCACCGTGACCTGGTCTTCGGCAAAGCCCAATTTGCCGATGAGCGCATCGCGCAGTTCCGCAGTCCATTTGGTGAACTGCGCGGCATAGCCTTCTTCGCCGCTGATGCCGCTGATGATGACGGCGAATTTGTTCAGATCAGGCGGCAGTTGCGGCGTGGCCGAAGCGGCGGGTTTGAGCTTTTCCGGCTGCGCCGTGACCGGTTTGCCGGGCGCAACGGGAACGTCTTGCGCGCAGGCGGTGACGGCAAGCAGAGTCAGTAAGAGAGTTGTCGTAATCAAACTACGCATTAGTCAAACCGGGGTGGAGGTTATAAGGTTGACCGATCAAGCTCAGGCTGCCGCCAAAAGAGCTTCTTCAGCCGTTTGGGAGAGCTCGACCGGGACGAAGTAGTCCTGCGGGTAAAGGTAATCTTCTCCCGACTCGTCAATCACTCGAATGTAATCATCTTCAGCCGCAGCCTCATCCGGAAGCACCCGGTAAATCTTGCGTGGTTCCAGGTCTTCGCAGCCTTCGTTTTTTATACAAATGACAAACTGCAATGAAAGAGTCTTTTTCTTTTCCATATGCCAAGCTAGGTTCGATCGAGATACCGTTTGATCTTGATCTTCTTCTTTCCGATACCGTGAGCTTCGTACCAGTGAAGCTCGACTTTGCGTAATCTGCCGGTTTTGAGGCGGACAGTGGCAACACCTTTCAATTTGCGCCAGCGCCCCTTCCCGAATTGTTTCTGCAACCGCGCCAGTTCGCGGATGCTGCGCCCGACAGCAATCGGTTCGATGTCAGTAATGTCGCCGATAATCTCAAAAATCATCGCAACCGCAGAGTGAACGTTTCTAAGCCAGTCCTTTGCGCTTTCGCAAAAACCATTCGGCGCTCGCCAATCCGACCAGCAGCATAAAATTGATCGGCATATCCCAGAGGTCTTTGCTCACGCGCTCGGAGTTCTTGCCTTCGAGCATCGAGATTTCGTCAACCAGATCGTCGGCGCCGTTGAGGGCGAAGTATTTGCCGCCGGTCTCAGCCGCGACGCGTTTGAGCAACTCGACGTTCTGCGCCGCGTCGTGAAACTCGCGCGTGCGTTCGGTGACGAGGAAGCTCGATTTCGCCGCGCCGAGCGTCGCGTCGCCGCGCCGCGCCGTCATTTCCACCTGATAGAGACCCTTTTCGTCAGGCGTGAATTCATTGCGGTAATCGGTGATGGGGCCGTTCGATTGCTCGCCGAAATTGATCTTCAGCGGGATTTCGGCGGTCGCGCCCGAAGGCTTGGTGATGCGCGCCACGACCTGTGCATCGGTGATCGGGTTGAACTTCTTGTCGTTGACTTCGCCGCGCAGCATTGCGACATCGCCCATTGCGTAAACATCGCGCTCAGCCCCGACTTCGTATTGATTCGGCGTCGTGCTGACCAGGTAGCGCAGCAATTGCCGCCAGAACGTTTCGTGCGAAATGTTCTGCGACGGCGTCTCCATCCGCCAGCGCCAGGTGTCGTTGGTGGTCAGGGCCAGCGTTCGTCCGCGACCGTAGCGTTCTTCGGCCAGCAGCGGCACGACGCGGTTGCGGTCGCCCGTATTGTGGGCTTCGAGGATGACGCTCGCGCCGGGTTTGGCCGTCGTCAGGATTTCGGGGATCGTGATCGGCGGCAGTTCCTCCCACGCCTTTGCGCTCAAATTGCGATCTTCATTCAGCCGCGTCACAGCGTGCGTGCGACCGCGAGCTGTCAATGAGGCTTTGAAATTCGAGACGACCTGCATCTCCGGCTCTTCGATCTGATCGTTCAGGTAGAGCGGCATCATATCGGCCACCGGAGTGTTCGCAAATTTGCCCGCATCGAACGAGCGCGCGCCGCCGATGGCCATCACTCCGCCGCCGCGTCTGGCCGCAAACTGCTCGATGTTTTTCAGTTGATCGTAGGAGAAGAAATTGGCCTCGACGCTGCCGATGACCACGCCCTGGTAAGTGAAAAGCTCTTCGTCGGTGGTCGGGAACCCGGCGGTCAGCTCGCTGCCCGATTCGACTCCCTGGCGGTAGAATTTGCCGTCGGCGGAACGCAGCGCAGAGACCAGAACCAGGTTCTTCTCTTTTTTGGCGAGCGCCTTGCGCATAAAGCCGTATTCCCAGCGCGGCTCGCCTTCGACGTAGAGAACCTTCGGGTGATCGTCGGTGATTTCGATCAAAGTCTCCTGCGCGTTGTTTTCAACCGTCGTCTCGCCGTCGAGCGATTTGACCTCGAACGTGTAACGATGCGCGCCGGGCGAGGTCGGCGTGAATTCAATCGTCACGGTCTGTGCTTCATTGCCGCGCACGTCGAAGCCGGCAGTCTTGAGCGCGCGTCCGTCTTCGCTGATCGCCAGGGCGATCTTGGTGTTGCCGTAACCGCTCAATCGAACCAGCGCGTCCGCAATGACCGCAGAGCCGGCGAGCACGCGGCGTGGGGTGGTCACGCGCGACATCTCGGCGTCCTTGAACCGTGAAGGATTGCCCACGCCGACGGTGAAGACCGGAATGTTCTTCGCCCGCAATTCTCTAAGCTCAGCGGCGAGATCGCGCGAAGTGTTCGCTCCGCCGTCGCTGATCAAAACGATGGCCGACAGCGCCGCCGCCGACGAATCCTTCACGGCCTCGCGCAAAGCGTTGACGATGTCCGTCACCGCGCCTTCGGCCTTCAATTCATTCGCGTCTTTGATCTTCGCAGCGTCAGCCGAGAAGCCGTACAGTCCGACTTTGAATTTTTCTTCGAGGCCGCGAGCGAATTGATTGCCGGGCGACAGGATTTCTTTGGCCGCATCAATGCGGCTTCGCCCGGTTTCGTCTGCAAGCTGCATGCTGCGCGAATCGTCTGCAAGAATGGCAAGCGAAGTGCTTTTCGGAATGATCGAAGGCACAACGACCACCGGGCGCATCAGCAGGATCAGCAGCAGCGCCAGCAGCGAAGCGCGCAAGGCGATCAGCCCAAATTTGGCTTTTGAATTGATCCGATAGCCCGGTCGGACGTAGACGAAATAGACGAGCAGTCCAAGCGCGAGAGCGATCAGAGCGATCAACAGCCACGAAGGGCGATTGGCGAAGCCGAGCTGCCCTTTCGCAAAAGTTGACCATTTATGTTTGAAGAAGAACTGAACCAGACTATCCATTCGCTATTGCTCCACATATCCTCTTGATTTGCGCTTTAACAAAAGCCTGATTACCGCGCGCTTGCTCGTCGGGGACAGCAAGATGTGTTTGAGGAACGCCATTATAACCAACGCCTTGCATTCGCAAAAACCATTTGCGCTTTGAGCCTGGGAAATGATCGAATTACGCCGCAAAATTCCGTCAGTCGTGATCAAACAAATTTGAAGGAGAACCAAGTGATGGACACTATCAGCGTTGATCCGAAGCCAATCTGGCAGACCGCGTGGTTCAGGTCGTTGGGATGGTTGCCGCTCATCTTCTTCATCGCCCGAGCGGTCGAATATGTTCAGGTCGGCACGCCGAGCCAGGTGTTGTGGATGTGTCACCTGTCGAACCTGATGCTGGCGGTCGGATTGTTTCTGGCCAACCCTTTCGTGATTCGCGTGGCCGTGCTTCTGCTGATCTTCGGCGTCCCTCCCTGGGCGGTGGAGATGGCGGTGAGCAGGCTGGTCACTCCGGTTTCAATCGCTTCGCATCTGGGAGGCACGATTGTCGGTTTGATCGTGATTGCGAAAGTGGGCGCGAAACCGAGGATCTGGGCGCCAAGCTGGGCGCTCTACATCGTCGTGCAACTGATCTGTCGTCTAACCACGCGACCTGAGCTGGATATCAACAACGCGCATCGGATTTACAGCATTTGGAAAGACACGTTCAGCAGCTATTGGCAATACTGGCCGATTGCGACGCTGGTCGTGGGGATCAGTATGTGGGTGTTTGAGTTTGGGTTGTTGAAACTGTTTCCTCGCGAAGCGCAAAAATCTACGGCGTAAAAAGCAAAGGACGCAGTTATGCAGCTCTGGTTGTCAAAAGACAGCGACGTGCCGCTGCGCGAGCAATTGACCGCGCAGATCAAGCTCGCCATCCTCAGTCAGGATTTGAAGCCGGGGCAGAACTTGCCCAGCACGCGTGAGCTGGCCCGTCGTTTCAAAATCCATTCAAACACCGTCAGCGCAGCCTACCGCGAGCTGGCCGAAGCAGGCTGGGTTGACATGCGCGCCGGAAGCGGAATCTACGTCCGAGCATTCAAATCCGACACCGCGCTCGAAGCCCAGCTCGGTCTCGACAACCTGATCGTGGAGTTCCTGCAGGTCGCGCGCCGCAAAGGCTTCTCGCTCGGCGATATTCAATCCCGCGTCAGGCATTGGATGAGGTTGCAACCGCCCGACCATTTTCTGGTCATTGATCCCGATCCCGATTTCCGGGCGATTATGATGGCTGAGATAAAGGAAGCGACGGGTTTCCGCGTCGCGGGAGCGAGCGTGGAAGATTGCGCCAACCGCGGCGTTCTGGTCGGCGCAATTCCGGTTGCGCTTTACGACCAGGCCGAGATCGTCGCGGCGACATTGCCGCCGAAGATGTCCTGTCTGTTGATTCGCACCCGCTCCTGGTGAAACGTCCCGGCGAACCGTTCGGTGCAGATCAGGAAGCCGAGCGTGCAATGGCCGCCGCGATTTTCCAGCTTGCGGTAAAACTGCGCGTACTCGTTCTTGCCCCAACCCGTCTGAATGCCCTGCGATTGCCAGTGTTTGGCTTCGACCAGGATCAGGCTGCGCAGCCCGCGCCAGAAGGGATCGGCGCTCGCGTTGCGCAGCGCCAGATCAAGCTCTTCCGTCGCCGTGTGATAGTTGCTCTCGCTCACGGTGAAGCCGGGGATGCTGGCAAAGACCGCCGCCAGCAACTCTTCCAAGGCTTTCCCCTTTTGGCGCGCGTCGCCGCCGCGCTGTGTGGCTCGGTAGGCGGCGGCGATTTGTGTTTCTTACTCCGCGCGCCGCGCGGCAAATTTCTTCTGAGCCATCTCTATCTCTAAAGACATCGAGCAAATCCTTCACGACTCATTTTCCGGAATGTTCTCAAGCACCTTAGCCGCGCATCTACGCACATCAGCATCTTTATCCTGCAAGAGTTCATGAAGCCTCTTCACCACTCGCTTGCCGCCAATTTTACTAAGCGCTTCACTTGCCCGCTGTTGCGCGAAACCATCCTTCTCGCGGTCGAGTTGCTGCGCCAGTTCGAGCGCGATTTGTTCGTAGAGTTCCAGCTTGTCGCCGGACACGCTGCCGCGCTTGCGTCACAACTGCAAGATGAAGCCGAGCAGCGCCGGCACGCGCGCCAGTTCGCGCAGTTCGCGGCGGCGTTGCAGTTCGCGCTGGAACTGCTGGCGTTCGGGCACGTCGCGGTAGTAATGCTCGATGAACTGTTCGATCTGGCGCGGCGAGAGCGGCTGGATTTCCATCATCCTGGCATCGCCGAATTGCCGCAGCGCGAACGGGCGCGCAGAGATGATGACGGTGTTGGCGCCGTAGGCCGAATGGAGAAAGTCCGTGACTGCTGTTTGCAGGTCTTTGAAGAAGCTCGCGCCGCTGACTTCGTCGAGGCCGTCGAGGAAGATGGCGACGCGGCCTTCGCGCAGCAGTTTTTGGAAGCGTCCTTTGAGCGCGTCGCGTTCGGCATCGCCGGGTTTGATCGTGGCGGCGATGGCTTTGTTGAAGAGCAGGTCTTCGAGTTGACCTTGCGCTTGTTGAAAGTCGGCGGCGGTGAGTTGTTTGAGTTCGAGGAAGACTGGGAAGCGGCTGTCCGAATCGGTACCGCGAGCGGTAGCGAGCGTCGCATCCGCATTGGGCGCATCAAGGGAGCCTCGCTCGCTACCGCTCGCGGTACTGATTAGCCACTGTTTGAGCGTCTGCCACGCGAGGTAACGCAGCAGCGTAGTCTTGCCGCAACCGGGCGCTCCCGTGACCACGGCGTGCGTGTGGCGGCGCAGCAGTTCGTCGGGTTTGATCGTGCGTTTGGTTTTGGCGAGGCGCCGGTCGGGATCGTCTGCTCCCTCACGGTCGCGGTACTCATCCGCGTCGCCGAAGACTGAGCGCATGCGCCGCAACTCAGCGTCCATCAAGCCCAGAAACTCTGCCTGATTCGGGCGGCGCTCGTACTCTTCGTTGATCGAGAGTTCGACGAAGACCTGGTCTAGTTCGCGCGATTGCTCGTCGCCGAAGATGCGCACGCGGCTGACTTTTTCGGCCAGCCGTTGGCAATAACGCGCGACCAGTTCATCAACCGGGAAGGGAATTGGCAGGTGCGCTTGTGTGCGCGAAGCTTTGATGCCTGCCAGCAAAGCCTCTTTCGCCGCATCACCGTATTTGCCGGCCAGGTCAATGTAAACAATCTGCTTCAGCAATCCTTCCACTTTGCATTCGCGCACACGCACCGGAATCAGCAAGCGTTTATCGCCGGTCGGGTCTTTGCTGAAGAAGGCGTGCCATTCGGGCTGGGTGTACTCGGATTTCAGGTAGTCGGGCGAAAGCGCG
>Ga0247727_10012977_pt1 | contig 14157 bp, 14 predicted proteins | sample WisWelCaveWW1625_FD_202498 | JGI IMG/M metagenome (GOLD analysis project Ga0247727, IMG submission 202498) | Biofilm microbial communities from Wishing Well Cave, Virginia, United States - WW16-25 | ecosystem: Environmental > Aquatic > Deep subsurface > Groundwater > Cave microbial mat | place... | reverse complement strand
TGAATATACTTGGTTTACCGCTTTGCGTGAAGACAAGACGACCCCGGGTAAGGTTGTTATCAAGGGGCGGACATTTTCTTTCCCCCAAGTCGCGACCTTAATGGCGCGCTTAGCAGAAAGTAAATTTATTCAGAATGTCGATCTCCGTTCGATTGAACAGGCAAACATTAATGAGCGACTCCTCTATGATTTTGAATTGATGATTAGTTTAGCTTTTCCAATTTAATATGGATCTAAAAAAGTTTAATTTTCGAGATCCTAAGGTTCGGAATCCTGTGCTTATCTGGCTGGTGGGAATTGGATTGATCTATTTATGGTGGGACAAGATGTTTGTCCCGCTCCAAAAGTCCCTGAAAGATAAGATGGCTCAGGAAAAGCAGTTGCGTAACCGTTTGAATGCAATCCTGGTGCAGAAACCCCGGGTGGAACTATTGAAGGAGGAGATTAAAAAACTAGAAGTTGAATTTTCAGATCTCAAAGAGATGTTCCCTGATAAGGAGGAGATCCCTAAACTGATAAAGCAAATGACCATGGTGGGGCTCATTTCAGGTGTTAAAACGACCCGTTTTTTACCGATTGAGGATTTGGAAAAACAATATTATGTCGAAAATCGTTATAACGTATCGATCGTTGGGGGCTACCATGAGTTCGGGGATTTTATCAGTCGGGTGGAAAGTTTACCGATGATTATCAACATTAGTAAAGTCAATCTTGAGGCAAATGCGGCTGTCGATGTCAATAAAAAGGTAGATCAGCATACTCCGACCATAGTTGCTAATTTTGAAATGTCGACATTCTCATCTAAAAAATAAGATGCCATGAAAATAATCTGTATTCTGAATATAGTTCTGGGGATTCTTTCAGCGGAGGCTTACCAGCTTTCTAATTTGCAGATTGCCCAAAATAAAAGTGTAATCGATTGCCGTCTACAAACTACAGAAAAGCCGATGATTAAATACAATATGCTCAGTTCTCCACTGCGGTTATACATTGATTTTTATAATTGTTCTACGATGATGCGGAATCACTATCCAGGAATTCTGCCGGAAAAGGTTTTTTCTGGTATCCGTCTTTTTGAAGACATTCAGGGAAAAAGAGTCAGAGTTGTTTTTGACTTGTCAGCGATTAATGCGAGCAAGGTGACGGTGGATGAGCAAGGCGTTTTGGTCCAATTTGAAACAGAGGGAATTCTTCCAACAGCGAGATGGGTACTTCGTTCCCCTGTTTCAGGAAAGACTCAGAAGGACTCTTCTTCCCAGGCTGAATCAGATCAGAAGTTGCCGTCCGCCAGTCTTGTTCAGCAGGACATCATTTTAAGGAAACAGGAGATTATTCCTCCTCAGACTCAAACTGCTCCAGCAGAGGAGACGGGTTTTGAGGCTAGAATCAGCGTATGGGAAGAGCGAGACCGCAAGTCCAAAATTCTAAGAGAAGTTCGTTCAGTAGAAGAATTAAAATTGAAATACCGTATTGGAGACTGGATCAAGGTTGAAACTGCCTCAGGTCCGATTGGCTGGATTGAAGCGGCTGTATTTGAAGCTCATCAAAACATGTCCATTGCCCAGGTTCCCCCAGAAGCTCTGAAAAATCCGACACTGGTTCAGCCTCCTACCATCATAGGGGTAGAGACATCGCAACAATGGGAGATAAACGGGAACGAGGTCAATTTAAGAAGCGGAGCAAGCAAGCAGTTTCCGATTATTGAACGAATCAATTCTCCAACGGTCGTAAGTATTGAAGCGAAGAACGGAGATTGGTATCAAATTAAGACAGCTTGGGAAAAAACGGGATGGGTTTATAAAGATTTTATTCAGGAAAAGAGAGACTTCCCCGATACCGTGACGTCCCATTATTATGAATCGGTTGGCTGGAATGATCTAGAAGAGGTTTTTTTTGTTAGAAAATCTGACACGGCGAGTGATAGGCTAGAGGAAATTAGGAACGAACCTCCTGCGGAAGAAACTCTATACTCTGTCTATGCTATGCGTGATTCTCAAAGTCGTCTTCTTCAGAAGATTGGACAGGCAGAAGAGATTGAAGTCAAATATATGCTTGCTGACTGGGTGCGGGTCAGGTTGGGGGATGGCCGGGAAGGGTGGCTGGAAAAAACTTCCTTTTTATCGATGTTAAATCAAAATCTTCCGACTGCTGTTCCAATAAAAACCGCGCTTACCGTTTCGACTCCAGAATTTCCAAAACGACCATCTGGATTAGAGGAAAAAGTCTATTATATCAATGGAGAAGGAGTTAATTTACGAGATAAAAGCAATAAAACGGGAAAAATTCTCAAACGACTCAATCCGACTGATTCAGTGACTGTTCTGGGTTCCGTAGATGGGTGGTATCAAATTAGATCCGGTCAGCAGACTGGTTTTATTGCTGAAAAATATTTGAAACAGCATCCCCAAGTTCCGCCTGTTCAGCAGCAAACTCCGGATCCGTCTCCAACACTTTCGGCCAAAGTGGAACCTATCAAATCGATCAAACCAGCGGTTCAATTCCCACCGCCTCAGAAAAAAATGTTTGAAATTGAATATGAACCCTTAAATATCGTTGTATACCAAGATCCAACCCTGGCCTTTGCGGAGCAAAGTCAAGACCGATTTATCGAGCAGAAAAAGGCCGACGCAATTTTGTTGGAAAATTTACAAAACAAGGAACAGCATCAGACCCAGGCGCGCGACCAGATGATCATAAAAGAGGAAGAAAAGAAGAGAAAACGACATTTGGACAGCTTAAGCCAGCGCATTGTTTACCGACCCCAAAGTCGCCGGGATCCTTTTCTCTCTCTGGTCGATTACAAGGGAGATAAGGATGTTACAGGACCCGCCATTGATCAGCTAAAACTGGTAGGAATCATCTATGACCAGCAGGATAAGATGGCCTTGTTTGAGGATAAGTCCGAACGCGGGGGGACCTTTGTGATGAGGGAAAGCGATCCGGTTGAGGGGGGCAGGGTGTTAAGAATTAAGGAAGATAAAGTTATATTTTTAATGACTGAATTTGGTGTTTCAAGGACAGTGGTCCTAGCCTTGGAAGATAGCCAAGACTAGTATTCAAAGTCATTACTTTAGTTTATTAAAAAATGCTTAAAATACTTAGCAAGAATATTTTCATCCTAATCATTTCATTATCTGTTCTATGGGTTTTCTATGAGCGAACAATCCTGGCACAACAATTTTCTGAAAATCGCCCGATCCCTTCCCTGAAGTTTGAAAATGCTGAAATTCGGGCCGTTCTCAAAATTTTAGCTTCTTATTCAGAAATTGATATCGTTGCCTCTGAGGCTGTTAAAGGGACCGTCAACCTAACTCTGACTCAAAAGACTTGGTATCAGGCGCTGCAGATTATTGCGAAAATCCATAATTTAACCGTGGTACCTGAGGAACAATATCTCTTTGTTTTACCAACGGCAGATTATGTAAAACAAGAATTGGAAACAGCCACTCAAGAAGCCAATTTGCAGGCCACCGAAGGATTAATCCGAAAGATTATCAAGGTGGACCATGCGCCGGTGGCAGCGATTAAGACGGCGGTTACAGAGCTGTTATCTATACGCGGCAAGATTACATCTGTTGATCGAAATAATTCTTTGATTATATTAGATACGGAAGGGAGTATTAGTGAAATAGAAAAAGTGATTAAAAAACTCGATTTGGAAACACCGCAGATTACAATCGAGTCTCGTTTGGTGCAGGTCGATTCCCGAAAACTTCAGGAACTGGGAATTAACTGGACCTATCAAAATGCGGGGAGCGGTCTCAATAACCTGTCGATTGGGAGTAATACGGCAGACAACGTGGCCAATCCACTCGTTTTCGGGACAATCGATACCCGCTTTTTGTTATCTACTCTGAGATATTTACTTAGTCAAGAGATGGGAGAAGAGTTAGCCCATCCGCAAATAACGACCCTGGACAACATTGAAGCCAATATTTTTATGGGTGAACAGTTCCCCCAGGTGATTGCTGATGCGGATGGAAAGCGGCGGGTGGAGTATATCGAAGCCGGGATCAAACTAACAGTGACCCCGCATATTACAGCAGCCGACCGGATCTTGCTTAAACTAGCCCCTGAGAAAAAGTCTTATTTTACCGATCCGATTGTGGGTACAATTATAAGACGACAGAGTGCCAATACCAATGTGGTCGTCAGCAATGGAGAAACTGCAGTGATCGGCGGGCTGGTAACCACGACGGAAGCTGAAATTATCAAAGGCGTTCCGATCCTTAAAGATCTTCCCCTGATCGGATCCCTATTCCGCTATAAGAGAAAAGAAATTGTAAAGAGAGACTTGATTATTTTTGTAACACCCCACATCAGTGTGCCGCCCCATGCGCAAATCCAGCAGTCGAGTATCGAAGGGAAATGAGGAAAAAATTGAGAGAGTTCAAAATGGCGACGGCGTCTTGATTTTAAAGACGCCGTTTTAGTTTATTGAAGATTTTTTTATCTAATTCTGATTAAGAATTAGCGGAGATAAAAATTTGACATAAATTTCAGAGTTTGCTTATTTTTGTTTGTATCAATGAAATCTAACACTTTGCCCTGTATTGACTTGCACATACATTCTTATTTTTCAGATGGCGATCTGTCACCCACGAAGATTGTCGAAAAAGCAGCAAAGCTGGAACTCAAGGCGATTGCTATTACCGATCACGATAATGTGGAAGGGATTGCCGAAGGTATTGGCGCCGCGAAGGAGCATCGAATTGAATTTGTTCCGGGAATAGAACTCTCATCCGTTTATCGTGAGATGGACGTTCATATTCTCGGCTATCATATCAATACAAACCATCCGGGATTGCTAAAGAAAATTATTCTTTTAAAAGAAGCCCGTCGAGATCGGGCTAAAAAAATAGTTCAAAAATTGAATGGCCTTGGTCTCGATTTGAAGTTTGAGACAGTTTTAGAAATGGCCGGGCACGGCGCAATTGGACGGCCGCATATTGCCAATGCCATGGTTAAGGAAGAATTGGTCTATTCAGCCAAAGAAGCTTTTGATAAATATCTTGGCTATAAGTCTTCTGCTTATGTAGACAAAATGGATCTTAGTTTATCCGAGGCCTGCGCGTTGATCAGACAAGCAAGCGGAATTCCGGTTCTCGCGCATCCAGCCGCCTACCGTGATTTATTAAAATTTATTGATGAAATGATTACAAATGGAATCCAGGGAATTGAGGCAATCCATAGTTTACATTCAAACGAGGATATCAAATATTTTTTAGAGCTGGGTAAAAAGAAGGGGTTGCTTCTGACCGGTGGCTCCGATTGTCATGGTCATCGTAAAGATAACCCCTTGATGGGACAAGTCCGGGTTCCTTACGAATTTTTAGAAGGACTTAATCATTTTCGAGGTCAAACAAGACCATGAATAAGCGTCACGCCTATTGTATCCTGCTGGCGGGCGGGCGAGGGGAGCGGTTTTGGCCTTTATCACGGAGGATTCGACCAAAACAATGCTTAAAACTTTTTTCAAAAATGACGATGATTGAAGAGGGCGTTAATCGGTTAACGAGTATTTTTGAAGGAAAAAAAATATTTATATCTACCGGGAAGAATCTGGAAAAATATTTCAAGAAATTGTTGCCGCATACCCCCATGGTCATAGAGCCGGAAGGTCGTGATACGGCGGCTTGTATTGGGCTGGCTACTCTCAAGATATTTGATCAAGATCCAGAGGCTCAAATTTTTGTAGAAACAACCGATCATTTATATCCAGAAAAGCAGAAATATGTTAGTTTTATTCAAAGCGCATTGCCCCTCACCGCCTTGAATAAAATTATTTTGATTGGAATTACTCCCACTTCCCCGCACACGGGATACGGTTACATCAAAATCGGACAAAGCCTTGGTGACGATGTTTTCCAAGTCGATCAATTCAGAGAAAAGCCCGATAAAACCACAGCGCAAGACTATCTCCAATCGGGTGGATATCTTTGGAATTCAGGAATGTTTATTTTTAAAGCCCGTGTTCTTTTGGACAATATTGAGAAATATCAACCGGCTCTTCACGAGGGGTTGCAAAAAATTTATAAAAGTGGATTTAAGGAGAGTGTTTTGACTCGCGAGTTTAAAAAATTTCCCCGTATTTCGATTGACTATGGATTGATAGAAAAGTCGCAGAATACCGCAGTCCTGAAGGCGGATTTTGCTTGGGAAGATGTCGGGGATTGGCGCACAATGTATCGACTTGGAAAAAATGATAAAGCAGGAAATGTGCTTTACGGTTCAGGAATTTTTTTAGATTCCAGGAATAATTTATTTTTTGGAAAACGTTTTGTAGGTATGTTGGGGGTTGAAAATCTTATTGTCGTTGAGGCGGAGGATGCATTATTGATTACCACCCATGCGGCGGTCGGCCGGTTAAAAGATTTGGTAAGCCTTCTGAATCAGGACCGGCAGGCCCAGCGGTATTTGTAATAAGAGTATTTAGATATAAATTGAGTAAGCGAAGACTTTAATCTATTCGAAATTGGTGAGGATTGCAATGAAAAAAAAGATTGCTGTAGCCGATTTAAGCCTAGGGATGTTTGTTGGGGATGTTTTTAATAGTGCCAATGAACTCCTCATTTCGGCGAATACAATGATCGTGTCCGAACGACAGATTGACAAGTTTCAAAAAACCGGATTTACACACGTCATCATTGATACCGAACGCGGGATTGATGTTAAAAAAGCGCCAATGGGATTGGAGCCGCTAGAATTGCCTGTTCAGAAAGTCATTGCGATTGAACCATCCGATGAAACGAAACGTGAAAGAGACTATTTTCAGGAACTCAACAAGGCGAAGGTCGTTCATCGGCAGGCGATTCTGATCGTTAAACATTTTTACCGAGACATCCGTTTCGCGAAAGTTCTCGATCCGCGCCCTTTGCTGGTGGCGGTGGACGAGATGATGAGTAGTATTTTCCGGAATGCCGACGCACTTCCGAGTCTTATTCGAATTAAGGATGTTACCGAATACGTTTTTAACCATAGCGTCAACGTTTCAATTTTATCCATTGCCTTAGGAAAGGCCCTTGGCTATAAAAAAGAAAGTATTTTTGAGGTGGGCTTAGGGGCTTTGCTACAGGACTGCGGGATGATGCGTATGCCAGAATCGCTGATGAATAAGAAAGGGATTTATTCCAAAGCAGAGCGGAAATTGGTGGAAAAACATCCCATCCGCAGCGTTGAAATTATTAAAAATATCAGAGAGGTTCCAACCAATTGTTTAGTCATTGCAGAGCAGCATCATGAACGTTGGAACGGACGGGGCTATCCGCACCATCTTAAGGGAAACGAAATTCACGCTTATAGCCTGATTGCCAGCATTGCCGATGTTTATGACGCCATTACCAGTGCCCGGGAGTACCGACCGGCGCGGACTCCGCAATCCGGCTTAGCGACTATATTTAAGGGGAGTAATATTGATTTTAGCCGGGAATATGTTCAACTCTTAACTAAAATTATTGGCGTTTATCCCGTTGGCAGTTTTGTCAAATTAAATGATAATTCAATGGGGATTGTGACCCAAGTGGATAAAGGAAAATTGTTACATCCGCGAGTGCTCATTTTATTTAACAGCCGAGGAGATAAACTGGATAAACCTTATGAAATTGATACTTCGGAAAAATTATGGGGGACGAATACTTACTTGAAATCGATTAGCGGATCACTGAATCCAGAAGCTTTTAATACGGAAGTTAACAAATATCTGGAAGAATCTCACGGATTATTCCAACAATTGTCTCCGGCTTAAACAGACCTGAATTTTCGGATACGATAATCCGGGTTTGTAAATTTTTGTCAGGCGACCAGTCCTGACTCTCTGCGGAAGAGAAGAGCCCAATTACAGGAATTTGGAGATTAATGGCGAAATAAAACAAATTCGATGAGTTACTGATCAGGATTTGGCAGGTTTGTAGTTCTTTTTTTAATTGCTGGGGAAGGGTTTCTTTTATCGGTATAATGCGGGAAGAAAATTGCAATGGCCAGTCTGCCACTGAAAAGGGTTCCGATAGCGGGCAAAATATTTTAAAACCTATTTTTTCAGAAATTTCAAACAAACGCTTCGAAAGTTCGATCAAATTTCCGCGTGATGCCAGAAAGTGATTCAGTCCGCTAGCCCACTGCAGACCAATCCATATCTGTTGATTAGATTTGTTCCGGCTGGAATATTTCTGCTGGGGGTGAGAAGAAGGGATTACCCCTTCCGGTCTATTGATCGGGTCCAATCTGAGTGTCTTTAATAAGGCTGTAAATCTTTGGCAATAGGGTCGCTGTGAAGAGAGTTTTAATTGAAGATTAATGAATGGGAAATTCGCATTTTCTTCCTGAAACGCGATGTAAATTTGAGTGCGGGACTGCAGAGCTAAGTCGTATTTTAATAATTCTTGCGGATCACAAAGCAAAATACAGACTTGGGGGGCCTGATTCTGAATTTGATTGAGAAGTTGGTGATAATGCTGCGAAAACAATGTCGTCTCTGAATTAAGATAGTAGACAGTATCAAAGTATGTGGGTAGAGGAGTTAAAAAAGGTTCGGACTCTTGAGAGCTTAATCCCAATAAACGGGCTTGGGGAAACAAATCCCGTAAAAGCATAAAAGAGTTCCAGAGGAGCAGGGTTTTACGGATTTCCCCCGGCATGACTACAAGACAGGAATTTATTCCTTGTAGTTTTTGCAGGTGATTAAAACGATAGGGAGGATGAGCCCGCGAAAGCTTTTTTTTTAAGAAGGAATGAACCAGTGAACTATTAGAGAGTTTGATCCAAAATTTTTGGAGAGCGAGTGACATTTTTTTAAGTTAATTCAGTTTCATATAAAAGTCAATTTATCTACAGGGTTCTAAATTGATTGCGATCCGAATTGTTTTTATTTGTTTATTGATCGGAAGTATAGGAGCTTTTGCTTTGGGTCAATTCTATCCGTTTGCCATCAGAGAGTTCAATGGTTGGATAACCCGGATCAGTTATGGGTTAGGAGGGCTTTATTTATGCGGGAGTTTTCTCTACTTGCTTTTTAGCGGACGCAAGAGGAAGTCCGGAGGATACTATCGCAGCATCGAAGGTAAAGAGAGCGATGTGGAACTTAAAGTTTCTACAGCAACAAAAGATGGATTTTCTGAAATTGTTAAATACCGGGAGCAGGCGGAAAAGAGCGATACGGAGGCTCTGCTGAGCACTCTAATTGAAATCGTTGGGGAGCAGTTTAAAGCTCATTCTGTTCTGGCCTTTGTTTATGTTGAGGATCAGGAGGCTTTAAAACTAGTGGCTTATCATTCAAAGTCTGCGGCTATTCAGGAAGGATTTTTATTTTATCGGGGCCAAGGGATTATTGGCAAGATTATCGAATCCCAATCCGCCTATTTTATCCCCCATCTCAAGGAGAGTCATAAAGCATTGGGTTATTACCAGTATCCTTTGTCGGTACAGAGTCTAATTGCGGTACCTGTTTTTGATGGTCCTAAACTGGTTGGAGCGATTGTGGCCGACAGTCTACAAAAGCAGGCTTTCCATCCTCGAGACGAGGTTCTTTTGGAAAAGTTCTCTGCGATCATGGCGGAGATGCTTTTTAATATCCGTGCCCGGACTTCTCAAGATCTGAATGCTAAAATGTTTGAAATTTTTTACACGGCATCGCAGCGGTTCAGCGGGTTCCGTAATATTGAGGAAATTCATGAAATACTGTTCGAGATGACGAAGCAACTTTTTCCCTTCAATCGATTGGTATATGCGATGGTGGATGCGGAGGGAAACGGTGAAATAAAAAAAATACTGGGTAATGCGGCTGAATTAAAAGAAGGATTAGTGTTTTCAATGAATAAAGGGATTTACGGATGGGTTTATCAAAATAAAAAAAGTTTGTTAATCGACAATTTTTCCTCTCAAAACCAATATTACCGTTTTATGGAAAATGAAAAGCGTTATCCTTATATCCAGTCTCTGATCATTGTTCCACTGGTTGACTCCGGACAATGCAAAGCTCTTCTCAGTATAGAGCATGATCAGCCCGGTCAGTACTCCCTGCGAGAACGGAAGATGCTGGAGACGCTTTGTTCGAATGCCATCTTGGCCTTGACGAAGGCGCGGCTTTTTAACGAAATGGAAAAACTGGCTACCGTAGATGGATTGACCCAGGTTGCCAATCATCGTTCTTTTCAGGAAGTCCTGGATAAAGAGTGTAATCGTTCAGCGCGTTATCATTCACCTCTTTCTTTGCTGCTTATGGATATCGATTATTTTAAAAAATTTAATGATACCTATGGGCATCAGACCGGGGACTTGGTGCTCAAAACGGTTGCCAGGATTATTCAAAAATCTGTACGAAAAACGGAATTGGTTGCGCGATACGGAGGAGAAGAATTTGCAGTCATTCTGGTAGAAAGTGATCAGAAGGGAGCGCAGATTACAGCGGAACGGATCCGCTCAAATATTGAAAAAAACCGTATTAAAACGAATGATCAGGAATTAGGAGTGACGGTCAGTATCGGAATTTCCATTTTTAGTGAAGAGCAAACATCGCCGCAAAAAATGATCCAGATGGCGGATCAAGCTCTTTACCAATCTAAGGAGCGGGGAAAAAACTGTGCCACCCTTTATGATTCGAAATCTTCATATCACAAGGTGGATCCAGAATAGATTCTTGGAGTTGTCTTAAACCCTCTTAAAAAGGGGAGCCTTTCGGTGAAAATCACATTTTTATGAATTTATAAAAAATTTTGCTAATCCGCATGATTTTTATTATGTTAGTAAAAAATTTGGATCGGTCTTTCCCTTTCATTTACAGAGGAGGCGTTTGTGCCTTTTGTTGATTACATGTTTTTTACGCTGCTCTATATTCTGGTTCTGCTTGCCTATAGCGTTGCCATCAATTCACACGGGACAGCACGGACGGTTCTGTCTTTCCTCATCGCGACAGTCGTTTTGTTGGGAGCGGTATTCACGACAGTCGATTATATGTCAAAGGAAAAAGTCCGAAAATTAGAAGGAATGCGAGAGAAAGAGGAGAGGGAAAAGATTGAGGCCTTAAAAAGAGTCGAACGGGAGTCTGAATTACGGGTCAAGGATAAGCAATTGTCCGCCGAAAATCAATTTACTGATTTCGCATCTGACTGTGTTGATAAGGCTTTGGCTTTGACGGAAGAAATTCTTTATTCCAATCCAGGCAGTGAAGATGTTTCAGATGATCAATTCGAAGCGATCATGGCGAAGTCTAAGCGGATTAAATATGAAGCGAAAAAACTACAAGATAGTTGGAATGGCACCCGTGTGGACGTCCCCGGCTTTGAGAAAGCAAGATCTTCTATCAATGACGGAATGCGGTATCTGATCCAAGCGGCGGACAGTTTCGTAAATTGGTTCCATTCCGAAGACGAGAGCGAAGAGGCGCAAAGGATGAATCAATATAAGGCGAGTGCCCGAGCAGCGAAGGAGAATTTGGAAAAAGCAGACCGTTTATTACAAACAAAGAAATAAGTTTTCTAACAGAGTAAATTTTATGATGCAAGCTATAAAGCCGCCGATGAATCCCAAAGGCTCCAAGTCTTCTAAATGGGAATATCAGTTTATTACGTCCGATGAAAATGAGGGCATTGATAACTGGCTCAAGCGGATTAATATCTACGGCGAGGAAGGATGGGAGTTGGTGGGGATCATCCCCGAGACGGAGCGGAATTTCATGGGAGCTTATTTTAAGCGGATGAAAGATTAACAGACTGAGAATGTCCGGCTGGGATAGATTGTGCAAAATGAAATTTGCATAATTTGTTTTTAAGGAAAGAAGAAGAGGATTATGAAAGTTGTGACCGGATATTTATACAGCAAGGATCATGAATGGCTAAAAGTGGATGGTCGAACCGGATTGATTGGAATTACAGATTATGCTCAGAGTGAATTGGGTGATATCGTCTATGTCGATCTTCCTAAAGTTCAAACGCTTATTGAAAAGTCTAAATCGATTTGTACTATAGAAGCTGTAAAAACAGTAGCGGATGTTTATGCCCCGGTATCCGGAAAAATTATTGCAGTCAACACACAAATCAATTCTTCCCCGGAATTGATCAACAAGAATCCTTATGATCAGGGTTGGATCGCTAAAGTTGAATTAAGTCCGCAGGCTGATTTGTCCGAACTGCTTTCGGCCACGGCATATGAAAAGTTTCTAGGAGAGATCAAAGCCTCCCATTAGTCAGTGGCCTCTGGCGAACTTCCGTTTTAATATCCTGATTAATTTCGACCAATAGGATTCGTTTGATTATTCATTTTGATCAATTGGAATTTGGATTAAATGATGTTCGCCAGGAGGTGGATTATTCTGGCATGCCACTTTTTAATGAATTTCATTTTAAAGAACCGGTTTCTTTAAACCTTCGGATTCAGAAAGAAAAAAATGAAATTTATATCCGGGGTTCTGCGGCGGTGCTGGTTGAATCCGTCTGTGACCGCTGTCTCAGATCCTGCGACAGACAACTTTCCGGTGAATTAATGGTTACCTTAAAACGGCTTCCAGTCGTGACCGACGTACGGTCGGAACCTGAAACTGATGAGATCGTTTATATTTCAGAGGAAGAAAAAAAAATAGAATTGAATGAAATCGTCCACGAATCGTTACTCTTGTCTCTTCCTATGAAGTTCGTTTGTAAAGAAGATTGTCGGGGGATTTGTCCTCATTGCGGCAATGATCTTAATGTACGCCAATGTCAATGTGTCCATATTGAAAACCCAGCGGATGAACGTTGGCAAGCCCTAAATAATATATAGTTTTAATTATCGTTAAACCGGAGGGAATTATGGCTCAACCTAAAAGAAAGATATCAAAGGCCCGAAAGGGAAAGAGACGAGCACACTGGCATTTGTCTACGCCGCAGTTGACAACCTGTAAAAATTGCAATCAACCTATAAAATCTCATCAGATCTGCAAACATTGCGGATACTATAATGGTGTACAGATTTTGCAAGTTAAGAACGATTAAAAAGGAGAGGACGAGCGATGAAAATAGCACTCGATGCGATGGGCGGAGATTTTGCTCCCGCTGCGGTTGTTGAGGGAGCGGTCCTGGCGGCGAGAGAAATTCTCGGAGCGAAGGATGAAATTATTCTGGTTGGACTCGAAAAGGAGATTCAGGATGAATTGAAAAAACAAAATGTGGAAGGTCTAAATCTTCAGGTTTTTCCTGCAACGGAGGTTGTTGGAATGGATGAACATCCTGCAAAGGCGCTTAAGACAAAACCTAATTCGTCGATTGCTATCACCGTAGGTCTGCAAATCAAGAAGAAGGCAGATGCCTCTATCAGTGCTGGAAATACGGGAGCAATGATGGCTGCTTCGTTTCTAGGTTTAGGAGCTCTCGCGGATGTGGTCCGACCAGCCATTGCCAGTCAGTTCCCGACAATACTTTCCAAACCCACTCTGGTGCTCGATGTCGGCGCGAATGCTGATTGTAAACCGATGCAATTGCTTCAATTTGCCATTATGGGAAGTCTCTATATGGAAACGGTCGTTGGGGTACATGAGCCTAAAGTGGGGCTCCTGAATATAGGCAGTGAAAGTACCAAGGGAAATGAGTTATCGGTTGCCACTTATGAACTTTTAAAAAAAAGTAAACTTAATTTTTTTGGGAATGTGGAAGGATATGACATCTTAAAGGGGACCGTTGATGTAGTCGTCTGCGAAGGTTTTGTTGGGAATGTTGTCCTTAAATTTGGAGAAAGTTTTATTCATCTGATAAAATCAAAATTGGAGGATGACTTTTGGAAGGATAGTCGTTTCGACCGTCTCAAGAAAGAAATTAATTATGAAGAACATGGTGGAGCTCCGTTATTGGGAATCAATGGGATTAGCATGATTGCCCATGGGGCTTCAACTCCTACGGCTATTAAAAATGGGATTCGGACCACCTTACGGATGGCGGAACAAGACATTAATTCAAAGATTAGAAAACACTTAGAGTTGTATGGGAAAATCAGAGGGAATTAATGCCCGCATTGTCGGCTTGGGTAAAGCTGTGCCAGACCACATCGTGACCAATGCTGATTTGGAGAAGCAGATTGATACGACCAATGAGTGGATTGTCTCACGGACCGGGATCCGTGAAAGAAGGATTCTCTCAAGCGACAGCGGACTGGATGCATCGGATCTGGGAACTCAGGCCGCAAGACAAGCCTTGGCCA
>Ga0247727_10012976_pt1 | contig 14157 bp, 9 predicted proteins | sample WisWelCaveWW1625_FD_202498 | JGI IMG/M metagenome (GOLD analysis project Ga0247727, IMG submission 202498) | Biofilm microbial communities from Wishing Well Cave, Virginia, United States - WW16-25 | ecosystem: Environmental > Aquatic > Deep subsurface > Groundwater > Cave microbial mat | place... | reverse complement strand
CGACGCCCCAAAAGGGAGAGCTGGCTGAAACAACGGAATCTGCTTTAGCGGCGACCAACGAGTCGGCGACAAGGAACGATGCCGTTCCTCCACCCCGTCCGCCCCCAGCTCAGACGACGATGGTATCGTCCGCCGGGCGTTACAAAGATATAGCCGAAATGCAGGACCCTGATTTTGCACAGGCGATGGCCCTTATCGACAAACGGAGTTGGACAGCCGCAAAAAAGAAGTTGCTCGCGGCCGAAGCGCGACTTGCCAATAGCTTCCAGTTGCGCCTGAAATTAGGTTGGGTTTATATGATGTTGGGGGCGGATGAAAATCCAAATGCGGTTAATTACTTGAGTCGGGCGAAGGAAGTTAACCAGAAGAATGATCCATCGCCCTGCCTGCTGCTCGGGGACCTCTACAGCCGAGAATTTTTGGAGCTTAAGGCAACTGCTGAATATCGGTGCTTTTTGAAATTCGCACCGGCGAATCATCCAAGTCGTAGCCGTGTCGAGCAGCGGTTACGGCAATTAGAGAGATAGTGACCTTACTTCGCAACACACTCGCCATTTTTACATACTTCATCAGCTAAACAGTCATTGTTGTCGTTGCAGCTTTGTTCCAGCAATAATTCATCATCTTCGAGGTCTTCGAACAGATCACTGTCATCAGCGTCTTTCGCTGTCGGCTTTTTCCCCTGCGCGGCCGACGTCCCTTTGCCGCTAGTTGACTTTTCATCCGCACCGGAATCGACGGAGTCGGACGGTGTTGGAGATGATGAGGCGTCGTCGGTCATTCCAATGACAATCATCAAGGGCGAAAGACTACGCCACGTGATCGGCTGAACGGTTTTCACATACGGTAGCGCTTTAGCAAGTTGACTCGCTTGTGTGCGAAATCCTTTGCGGTAGAAAATCTTGATCCCTTCATGAACGAATTCGGTCTCACTCATTTGCACAACAATGAAGCCCCGACTCTTGAGAACCGCCTTTACACGCTTTAAGAGTTCGGGATTAGCGTCATGGATCTTGATTTCCACCCGTTTGGGTGGTTTCGCAATGGCGGGCTTAATACCGAGCGCTGGGCAAACAAGCAAAGCGAGAGCCATCAATAGGTTGGTGCGCAAACCGTAGCGTCGACAAGCATCCCCCAGCATCAGTGACCCCCTACCATTCAACGTCGACCAATCAAAGTAAAAGGTAAAGAATAATAAAAGTTTAGATCAAAAGGGTAGTTGGAATCAACGCCACATCGACCAAGTGGCGGCCGAGCGGTGACGGATCGGAATGGGCTATGTTAAGGTGCGCCGTGTCAGGTGCTGTATATCGGTGATGTCGAGCGTCAGGAGTTCAGATGCGGGCGGCGGAAGATCCTGTCGAAAAGAAATTGGTTCGCCACGCGAGGTGGGGATCTAGGCGCGCCTTTTTGGCATTGATTTCGAGCTATCAGGGGGAATTGTCGGCAGTCGCCAGAATCTTGTGCCCAGATGGAGTGCTGACTATCGACCCGCTGATGGTCGGTCTAGGACAACTTTTCATGATGATGCGGCGATGGACGGGGCGGCATATTTTCCGAATCGAATTGCTGAAACAGTGGATCGCATTGCTAACGCCAGAATTGTCGAGGGGAGATCCCTGTGCATGGCGGGCTATCGACCGAATCGACTTCGACTATCGCGTGGCGGCGGTGCTCAGTGAGCTTCCTGGCCTAGAGTACCGTGAGTTGGCGGTAATTCTCGGAACGAGTGAAGGGTCTGCGCAAAGCCGTGTTCATGAGGCACGGTTACTATTGGCTTCTGCAACGGAACAGCATCGATGAAGGCGTTCTTTGCGCGGAATTATTTAAGTCAATATGACGAAGGATTGCTCGACCTAAGATTGGGCGAAGAGGTGAAGCTCGCCATCGAACAGGACGAAGACCTCCGGAAGCTATACGAGCGGCTGAAAGAACGCCGGCGGGAGATTCGTCGTCGGCTTGGCGAGACTGAGCCGCTGTTAGTCGATACGGGACTACTTGAGACGGCTATTCTCTCGCAGCAAACGGCCGGGGAGCGACTGAGAATGGCATTGGTCTATCCGCCATGGGTCAAACTGCCGCTCGTGATGGGGCTGCTGCTGGTTACGATCTGGCTGGGGCCTAACGTCAATTTCCCAGTTTTGTCGTCCTATGGTGAACGTTCGGGTACGCCTCCAGACGGTCGTCCTATGCTTGTTCAGGGCGACCCGTCGCGGTTGACGTCAAACGATCATTCAGCCTTACAATCCCGTGGCATCGATACACCTCTGGCGCCCGTACAATCGCCAGCAAAGCCTTCAACGACCTTAGAGCCGATGAGTCAGCGTGGAGGACAGCCTGTTGTTGCAGGGTCAACATCAAACAGCGCGACGCTGTTACAGGACCGGCAACCGGTTGCGGTTGATCGAATCGCGACGCTGTCGTTGTTGGTTGCAGTTGAGACCACCCATGTGGCGGATGTTTCGACTCAGATCATGAACCGAGCTGTAGATGATGGTGCAACAGAACTATCGGCGGTCGATCCGGTGAGCGCCACATTGGAATGGCGCACGACATTTAAGGTGACACAGGCGCAGTGCCGCCGCTGGATCGATCGGACATGGGGGATCGGCGAAAGCAAATGGAAGATTCGCGGTGAACGAAAATGGCGGGGACTCCCATCGGAGACCATTATCGCGATTGAACTCCATGTCATGAAAACTAAAGACGACGGGGGTTCTTTGGATCGTTTAACGCCCGTGATCCCGCCGGCAACTTCCGCTCCCGCTCTACATGATAGCGCCCCGGCGGAGGACAGCGCGTCCTTGAACGACTCGCGTCAACCGTCGCTGCGCCATCCTTCGCCACCGTCGATGGTCAATGGATCTGCCAAATCTGGGTCGGAACAGCCAACAGCCGTGCCGGATTATCCGGGTCCGCAATAATTGACCGCAAAAGCAATTGGTTGCTGAGGGGTGTTTTTGCGAGAATGTCCGAATGCCAGAGTGACCCGCCACGGATCGACAGCACCGAATGCACCATCGTTTCAAAAAGTGTGGTTTTCGGCTTGAACAACTTGACCGATACTGAACTTTCCTTAGCGATACCCGCTTTCTCTTGCGCCATTGCAAGCGCCTGTTTAAGCCCTCCCAGCGCATCAACAAGACCGATCGAGTGCGCCCTTGCGCCACTCCAGACGCGACCCTCGGCGACCGGCCGGATCTGCTCGATTTTTAGGTGTCGACCGTCGGCGGCTTTGCTCAAGAAGTTTTCGTAAAAGCTGGTAATGTAATTTCTTAGGCGCTTGCGTTCGCTCTCGGTAAAGCGCCGGGATGGGCTGAAGATCGCAGCATGACGGCCGCGAGTCATCAGTTCATGTTCGATGGCGAGCTTTTTCAGGAGCCCCTCAACGCTGAATTTGCCGGCGATCACACCGATCGATCCCGTAACGGTTTCGGGGTGGGCAACAATCGCATCACACCCCATCGCGATATAATACCCGCCTGACGCGGCTACGTCGGACATCGACGCTACCACAGGGATTTTTTCGCGCGTCTTCTGGATATCCCGCCAAATGAGATCCGCTGCGAGTGCGCTGCCGCCAGGACTGTTGATTCGAAGTACGATCGCCTTAACCGCTGTATCGTCTTGGGCGGCTTTCAGCAGATCGTGAACCTTGCCGGGGGTGATGCTTGAATTGTCAACCCCTCCATCCTCCATCTGAACCGCTCCCTCTAACACAATCAGTCCGATCCTTGGGGAACCCGATTCCCGCTGATTTTCGACATGCCGCAGGTAATGCTTGGCCTCATAGAGATGAAACGGCGATTCGTGATCTTCCGTTTTTAAGAGCTCCTCGAGTTGATCCCGATATAGAAGGTCATCAATCAGGCCATACGTTTTTGCTTCAGTAACGGTTAAGAGCCCATCGTCAATTGCTTTATGAACTGTGTCGATATTCATCTGGCGCGATGACGATATGCGATCAACCATCGCTTTGAATAGGTCATCCAACAATCCAGAGAGCATTTCTTGATGTGCGGGGGAGATGGAATCCCGCGAAAACTGATCCATCGCGGTCTTATAGTCGCCAGTATGTTCAAAGTCGGCTTCGATTCCGGCCTTGTCGAGAAGGCCTTTGAAAAATTGGACATCCGCGGCAAGGCCGGTCAGCGCGACATCGGCCTGTGGTGCCGCATAAATCTTTTCCGCAGCGGTTGCGACCAAATAGTCCATCGTTGTCGCCGAGTCGAGATAAGCGATGACCCGTTTCCCGGACTCGCGGAATGCCGACACAGCCTCTCGAATTTCAGCCGCACGACCGAAAGAGAGGTCGCTGTTCCCGAAGACAAGCAGAATGCGATAGATTCGATCATCCTTGGATGCGTGGTGGAGCTGCCGGGTGATCTCTTCAATCGAAAATGAGGGCTCGTCATTCATCAGGGATAATCCATCTGCTGGGGCTTCTCGCATTTGTCCACCAATCGGTATCACCAGTGTTGCGTGGCTCGGTACAGCGGGTGGTTTGGCCGACGATAAGATTAGCAACGTGATCATGACGCTCAACAAAAGTGGGGGCACAATCAGTGAAACGATGATCCAACCTAAACGTTTGAGCAGGGGTCCGACTCGCGCCATATCGTTCTACCACCTTTAACAATAAACGGTTGTTCAATGGGTTTTAAGCGTCTGGCGTCCAGCCGATCAATAACGGGAAACCTGAATGAAACGTAGTGGGTTCGTCAGGAGAGGTCAATAACGATCGTGACGGCCTGGGATTCGGGCAGGCGCTTTCAGGGTCTGCCTGGGTGGGAGACAAGAAAATCGAACGGAGTAGCTTGACACTGTTTTTTACCCATTGATATCATTGAATAATCGAGTAAGCATCGGTCGGGGCACTTAGGCCAATCGAATCTCCAAAACCTGTTTTCGATCGTCGGTGTGGAGCCGGTGGGTTGTTGTCACGTCGCATTCTCAACAGAACACCAAGGCGTTCGTTGATGTGCCGGTCTCAGCAGAAGCTTGCCGGCGTCGGTCGATTCAAAAAAGGGGAGAGTGTTGAGGAGTGAGCAGATCATCATCGTCGACGATGACGCTTTTGCCCGTGAACTTTATTCAGATCTGTTGACGCAGGATGGATACCTGGTAACCACGGCATCGAATGGAGACGATGCCATCCGGTTCTTACAGCGTAATCCGTGTCACCTCGTTATCACAGATCTTTTAATGCCCGGCATGGATGGGCTTGAAGTGTTGTCGCAAGTCAAAGGGGTATCGCCCTCCACGGACGTCATCATATTAACCGGTAACGCCTCGATTGATTCAGCGATTCGCGTGCTGAAAAGTGGTGCGTACGACTATTTAACCAAGCCTGTAAATCCCGAGGAATTTAAGGTTGTCGTGCGGAAGTGCCTCGATCAGCAGCGATTGTTCGAGGAGAATCAGGAGTTCAAAGAATATTTGAATCTGTTTGCCACTTGCCAGCGGATTTCAGCCTGTTTGGATCCCGAAAAACTGAATACCATGGTGCTCGAATCGATGATCTCAGAAATGTCTCGATCGAGGGGTGTATTGGTCCATTGTCGTGAACAGGATCCCGCGACCCTCATTGTGCGAAATTCAAAAGGATTGTCGGCATTAACCGAGGATGACCTTGCTGCAATGATCGCCGCTGCAGTCTCGGGAGATATGCTCGCCCGTTTTCGGCGAGTCGGCGTCGTTTCGCTTGATGCCGCTAAGCCACGCCATCCATTATTGTCGGATATCGCCTCAATATTGGTTACGCCATTATTTGTCGAGGAGCGGCCTTTCGGTGCGGTACTATTGTTTCAGGCAATGAAAGAAAAAGAATTTTCGCAGCAGGACGTTACGAGAGCCGATTTTCTGGCAAAGCAGTTTTCTCTATCCTTTCATAACGCGAATAAGTATCTGGAAGCAAAAGAGCTTGCGTATGTCGATGATTTGACGAAATTGTATAATACCCGCTATCTCGATTTTGCGCTCGATCGGGAAATTAGGCGATGCGATCGATTTAAGTCGGTCTTTTCGGTATTATTTATCGATTTGGATCACTTTAAGGCTGTTAACGACAACCATGGGCACCTTGTTGGCAGCCAACTCCTCGTGGAGGTGGCGGAGGTGATCCAACGCTGTGTCCGTGAAATCGACACGGTCGTCCGTTACGGCGGCGATGAATATACGATTCTGTTGGTCAATACAGATGTCGTCGGTGCACGATATGTCGCCGAGCGAATTCGTAAAGCGATCGAACAGGGACCTTACGCGGTTCTCGAGGGATTGGATGTCAAGATATCGGCCTGTATTGGCGTGGCGGCGTATCCCGAGCATGCCTCGAGTGCCACCGCGATTATCAACCTCGCGGATAAAGCGATGTATCAGGGGAAGCGCGGGTCACGAAACAGTGTTTATATTGCGGCGGAAACGGAGTCATGACTGAATCAATTCCCGATTCTCTTCGATTGTTGATCGTTGATGACGAGCCGTTGATTGGGGAACTCTTATCCACGGTTCTCGCAGACCGAGGCTACTCGGTCGATTGCGCCGACAACGGCGCAACGGCCCTCGACCGAATGAGACGGGATGGCGCAGATATTGTTATTACTGATATTGCGATGCCGTCGATGAATGGGATCGAGCTGTTACGGGAGATCAAGGGACTTAGTCCAGAGACTGAGGTAATCATCATGACCAGTAATGCCACGATGGCGACAGCACTGGAAGCGCTAAGGTTGGGGGCATACGATTACCTGCTCAAGCCATTCGATGATTTGGCGATCGTGCCAACTGTCATTGGGCGAGCTGCGGGGAAGATTGGACTGAGACGACAAAATTTAGCATTGATGAATGACCTCAGGTTGCGGAACGAAGAATTATCTCGACTTTATGACTTAAGTTACGAGCTTGTCAGCGAGCTTGATCTGCATGAAGTATTAAAAGTTGCCTGTGAAAATCTTGCAAAATTATGCAAGGCCTCATCAATGTCGTTCTACACGTGGAAAAAAGAAGGCCAACGGTTCGTCCTTGAGATGGGATCTGGATGTGGGGAGATCGATTTCCAACAAGTTGAGGTAGGGATGCATGGTAGTCCCATACAGGAACCGGTCAGTTTCGTGGGTCTTCGATCCATCAGCGGAGAGGTCCGGCCGATTGCGATTTTTCCGATCTTCGCAGAACGAGAATTCTTGGGGTTATTTATAACATCCGGTGACGATCCACAGTCGATCCGCTCTCAAATCCATCTGTTACGCCAATTCCTGATTACCGTTGCCTCGGCGCTATCTAACGCGAAATTATATGAGCGCATCAAGCGGTTGGCCGTCATCGATGGGTTGACTGGGCTCTATAACCATCGAGCGTTTCATGATCATCTTGATCGGGAACTCGCTCGAGCCAAACGGTATGCTCGGCCTGTTTCGCTGATCTTGTGCGATTTGGATCATTTTAAGTCATTTAACGATCGGTTTGGTCACCCAGCAGGCGACCGCTTGCTGCGAGAAGTTGCCGGGGTCTTAAAAAGAACATTACGCGAAACCGATTTTGTGGTTCGGGCGACAGATGTTACGCAGGATGCCGATGTTGAGGCAGAGCCTTACACTGAGCGGTCGATGGCCTCACGCTACGGAGGAGAAGAGTTTGTTTTGATACTTCCCGAAACATCAAAAGCGGGTGCTGCGATTGCTGCGGAAAGAATTAGGGTGGCTGTGGAGGGGCTGATGCAGGTCATTGACGGTGCACCGAGTGTGACCGTCAGCGTCGGAGTCGCTGAGTTTCCAAGCGATGCGACTCATAAAGCCGCTTTGATTGACGGCGCTGATCGAGCACTTTATCGAGCGAAAGACGAGGGGCGCAACCGCGTTTATTTGGCTATCCCACCGTAACCTTGAAGCGCTATTACTACCTTTTGGGCGAGGCTCGCTGATGAATGACGTATCGCTGTGAACGGAAGACTGCCCTTTTCTCATTCGATGAGGGGTAGGGTATGAGTCCAATACCCATTCACCCCGCGGTCATTGTTGCCGGCGATATCTCGCTTAGTCAGACGCTGCAGCGTATTCGCGATGAGAAGAATTCCCGCGTGGTTGTCGAATTGGGGGAGCTCGAATATGGCTTGGTGAGCGAAAGCGATTTAATTTACCAACTTGCCATTTCGGATAAACGGTTTGAACCAGCACGGATAGATAGTATCGTCAACCGTGTGTCCGTGGTTGCTGGCCCCGCCGATCGCGAAGCAGACCTGCTAGACCAGATGATTCGCTGCGACGCTGCGATCGTGCCGTTTGTTGACGGCGATCGGATCGCCGGTGTTGTGTTGCGAGACGACCTATTGCAGTCCACCGGACGACTGCTGCCCTATCGTTGGTTGCAAGCGCCTGCGGAGCATTTTTTGGCACGACCGGTGGCGACGGTCGAGGCGCATACACCCTTGGATATGGCTATTCAACAGATGAAGGAAAGCAAGCGCGGCGCGCTGGTTGTCGTCGATCGCCATCGAAAACCGATCGGGATGGTTACAGAGCGGGACTTTGTCAGCTATGTCTTGGCGTCGACAAAGCCGCTCGATCAGATCGTGATCGAGGAGTTGATGGCGAGTGGCCTACCATTTGTCTATCAGACAGATCCACTTGCGGTTGTGTTGCCCAAGTTATTGTCTGTGCCCTATCGGCACATTGCGGTTGTGGATCGCGAAGATCGCACAGTTGGGTTAATCGGCATCGATGATGTCAGCCGGTATCGAGAAGAAGAGCTCGAACGCGTTGTCGCAGAACGGGTTTCCGAATTATCGCGATCACGAGATCAGATTGAGATTGAAAAGCGCAGGCTTCAAAACCTGCTGGAGATTGCCCAAACGTTTACACTCACCATGAGTGCCTTGGAAGCCCTGGATGAAACGACGAAAAAGATCCAAGGGATTGTCGATGGTGTGTCTCGTTGCTCAATTATGCTGGTTGGAGATACTGCCGATACGTTGCATATTGTTGCGTGCTTAACCGAGTCCGGTCGCCCGGACGAGAACTTCAAGATTGCGCTGGATCGTTATCCTGAAGTCAAGCTGGCTTTGGCAGAGAGGCGGTCGATTACGATTCGAGAGATTGGTACAAGCGAGCTTTATCTTGCGATTGTCAGTCGGCTACCTGCCGAGGTCGTCCGGCAATCCGTGGTGGTTGAGCCGCTGATCTTTGATGATCGGATGATGGGCGTTTTATTTGTTAGAGCGGATAAGAATGGCAAAGGATTTTCGAAGGAGGAGCGCAACTTTCTTCTGGCATCAGCGAGTTCGATTTCAACTTTTCTTCAATTGAAAGAATATCGTGACGCGGAGTTGGAATCCCACCTGGTCCAATGGAAGGAATATTATGAGCGAATTATCGAGGATATGTCCTCAGCCGTAGCGGTTTTGGATGATGACGATAAGGTTCAGTTCGTGAACCGTGCGTTGACGACATTAACCGGGTTGACACGCTGGGAACTGCTCGGGAAATCAATTCATGCCATTGAATTATTTCGAGAGAGCGGAACGTTCGATTGGATTGGATCCATTTTTCGTCACGACGCATCCAGCAAATCAACGATTAGTTTTCGGCAAGGGAGCGCAACGCGGTGGCTAGACATTGCTGGCGCGAATTTTCATGATCCGACCAGCGGACGGATTGGTAAAATGTTGGTTATTGACGATGTAACACAACGGCATGAGCTTGAGCAGAAGATCGCCATGGCACAGCGCTATGCTGAGATTGGTCGGATCACACGGCAGCTTGGGCACGAGATAAGAAATCCGTTGCATGCAATCGGTGGGATTGGCCAATTAATGCAGAGTGGACCGATGGCCCCGGACCAGATCAATAAGTTTGGAGAAGTGCTCCAAGACGAAGTCGATCGATTGAATCAGCTCTTAGAAGGGCTTTCGGACTATTCTCGCGCTGATGTGCTGGAATTGGATAAGGTTGACCTCAATAAAGACGTTTTGCAAAAAGTTTCGCGACTGATTGAGCTCGACGCCAAGGCTATTGGCCATCAAATTGTGAGCGATTTCGAGGAGAATCTTCCACCCGTATGGGCGGACGGGTTTAAGCTAGAACAAGTATTTCTCAATTTGGCAAAGAATGGCGTGCAGGCGATGTCAACGCGAGGGCGGCTCTTGTTATCATCCCGTCGTATCGGCCAGGATTTGGTGGAGATCGTCGTCGCGGACGAGGGACATGGAATCGATCCCGCGATTGCTGATCAGATATTCGATCTATTGTTTACCACGAAAGGGAGCCAAGGCTCGGGAATCGGTTTGGCGCTCGTCAAGCGCTATATCGAAGCGCATCGTGGAACTATTGATTTTACGTCTGAGGTTGGGAGGGGAACCCGATTCGTCATCACTCTTCCTGTCGGACGTGACGGCGAGTTCGAATCCAGGGAAGCGTAGGGGCGTCATGAGGCAGCGTCTCAAAAAAGAGCGATGGCATGTATTGGTGATCGACGATGTCGCGGTGCATCGGGAGATCGCGAAAGCAAATCTGTCAAATTTGGGGTTTCAAGTCAACTCGTCAGACGGGCATGATTTGGAGGAGAGAACGCTGCTGGGCGTTGATATCATCCTGCTTGATCTGGATCTGAATGGACTCCGAGGCGAGGATCTGCTTGCTAAAATTAAGCAAGCGCACCACAAGATTCCGGTTGTGATGGTGTCTGGGAACAAGGATCAGACACGAATGAGTGCGTGTGGGCGATTGGGTGCTGTCAAGTTTGTTCATAAGCCGGTTCGATATCATGACCTTGCTGCATGCATTCGCCGTATCTTGGAGCGACCCATCGTTTTGATTGTGAATGAACGGGAGGCGACCAGAAATACGCTTCGGGACGGCTTCGAGAAGCGAGATATGACGGCCATCGCCAGCGCCGAGGCTAATCGTGCGATCGAATTAACGCATTTGATGGACCCTGATTTCGTGATTATTGATCATCCAACGGCAGGTATTGATGTTTTGGATCTTCTGGATCTTTTGAGGCGTCATGACCATCCTCCAGAAATCATCATAACCATTGAGAGTGGCGAGGCGGCGGAGCTTGAGGCGTTACGCCACCGTGGTGCGGTCGACGTTTTTGTCAAACCGGTGCGATTTTCTGAAATCGCAAATGTTGTCGAGTCGAACTGGAAAACGATTCTTCATCGGGATAAACCAGAGGTGATCCTTTGACGCGTCAGCGGGCGATCGTGGTAGCATCACAGGTTTGTTTAACAGTCGGCAGAAATAACGGGTCTTTGTTTTTGTGTCCTGTAACGGTAACCATCTGCTGGTGAAGTTTTGCTGTGATGGTTCCGTTATATGGTGTTATCCAGAGACGAACGCCTGCATTGAGGTAATTTCCCAATGTGCGAACGGCTGGTAAGCCCGGACGATGACCAGCGCTAATGATCGCCTGGGCCGGGCAAACAGCATTAATAAAAGCCGGTGAACTAGATGTTGCGCTGCCATGATGTGGAACTTTTAGCAGCTCACATCGCAGTGCGGGTATTAAGGCCAACAGGTGTTTCTCAGCCTCTTGGTCGATATCTCCGCTAAATAGTGCGCAGTAATTTCGATAGGAGACTTTAGCCACGAGTGATCGCTGGTTAAAATTATCTTCATTCTTCGGTAATAGTGGGGGGAAAATGTCGATGGCTAAGTCACCGAATGCCCGTGATTCGGCGGAGTGTTCGATCGACGTCCAACGTATTTTTTTTGCTGCGACCTTCACGGTAAGAGCGTCCCAGGTGGACCCGATTCCGACATCAGAATTTGCGATGATTTCATTGATCGGTAGATGGTCGATGATGTCTTCTAGCCCGCCAAAATGGTCGAGATGGGGATGCGACAATAACACAAGCCGAACCGCGTCAACGTGTCGGAGTGTTAACGTATCCCAAAGGTCTGCCTGAGGCCTGAAAGAAGCTAATCCGTCCTGTCCGCCCGTATCGATAAGAATGTGGTTGCCATATCGATCCGAGATCAGGGCAGAATCGCCATGACCCACATTGATGTAGTCGATGATCATCTCAGGCCTTGAATGAAGCGTCGTTACGACCAAACTGCCAGCAGCGATTAGGCTACAGAGTCCCATTTTGGCCGCTAACCAATGGGCGCCTGGACGGCGTGGGATTAAGACGATAAGCGCGATGAGGCAGACGGGTACGGCGAACCATTGGGGCAACTGCAACCAGAAACCGATGTCACTAAATAGGTTGGCTACCAGTTGGTTGAATCGCAACAGAATAGAGACTGCACTCATCGCGAACTCGATGACGAGGTGTGAAATGATGGTCGTCGAAGTCGGAAGAGCGAGTATCATCGCGAGGCACGTCATGAGCGAAGGCGCGATGACGATCGAATAAAGCGGGATACCAATGATATTGGCCAATATGGCGGCTGGGGAGAAGCGCTGGAAATGCCAAATGAGCAGCGGTGCCGTGGCCACGGTCGCATAGGCCGAAGTCAGCGCGACAAGGAGAAGATATTTGATTGATTTGGTCGATATTGACCGGATCCTGTCTCCGGCGGCGGACTGATGTGCGACCAACGTGCTGGCCACTGCGGTGAACGACAATTGAAACGACACGAGCGCAAGCGCCGAAGGCCAAATCGTCAAGATGATCCAGCCGGCCAGTGAAAGGTTATGCCAGGTCGATGTCCGTCGATTGATTAACATTGCGATGAGAAAGGTGCTAACCATGATTGTTGACCGAAGCACAGGAGGGGTCATCCCAGCGAGCAGTGCGAAGAGATTTGTTAGGGCGAGGGTAAAGGCAGCCGCGATTTGCTGGGCAGGCATCCAGATTATCAGTTTAGGCAGATGTTGTACCAACTGTTTCGTTGCGGCAAAGCAAAACCAGGCGATGATTCCAAGGTGTAGACCAGAGATTGCTAAGAGATGTGCTAAACCCGTGATTGCGAAATCGTCCCGGATGTGGTGATTGAGGCGGCTCGAGTCACCAATCGTCATGGCCAAGAGAACGTCGATTGAGTCGTTGTCCAGATGTTGCAGCACGCGATGTCGGACAAGCATTCGCTGTCTGTCAATCCAACGGAGAAGCGATGGCGAAGGGGGCGGCAGCAACGGCAACAGCTGTTCGCAGGACGCTAGTGTCGTTTGATAGGTGGGTTGGTTGCGGTGGTCGGTTAGTCGCGGTGAAACCTTAACTTTTGAGACAGCGACGGCTAAGTAGTCGCCGTACAGCAGAGAGTCGCAGTTGTCGTGGACTACGATGCGTACCTTTACGGCCATCGGTGTCGCACGCTGGGTCGTGTGAAAAGCGGTGACGTTAAGCATCAGACGGGTCGTTTGACGGCCGATTTGGGGGAAATTCGCGATACGACCGGTCAGTATACCTTCCGGGGGGGCGATGGGTGGCCCAAGAGGGGCAGCAATGATGCGCGGGCCTGAAATTAGGACGCCGCAGCCGAATATGATGATTTGACGATTCACTATGCCCATCCGTGTCGAAGCGCAGAAAAAACCGATAACCGCGGCAACTAGAATTGCGATTGGCAATGCGGGGTGAGTCGCCAGAGAACCTAACCCGACTGCGATTCCGGTGACGTAAACTGGAGATAGACGCGTCAGCAGGGAAATGCGGTCGGAATAGCCGCTAGGGGGGAGGATTGGGGAGCTCATCACAGTATCCGGTGCCAATTCGTGGTTGACTGTACGATAAAGACGGCTTGACATTTTTAGGGAACAGCATTCACAATTAAGTCATTGCACGCTATCTGAGCTGAGTTCAAGAAGCCCATGGTTGATTGGGCGGCGGGTTTTATGTGCGATGGGGTGGGGATGTCAGCGTGAGATTACGACGTACATTCGGCTGGTGGGGAGTTCCGCTTCTGGTGGGGATCTCGTTGCAGTTGGAAGCCGGAAGTCTGAAGCGGGTTTGGGTCGAGATCTACAATGCTGCAGTTCATGTTGAACCAGGCGTTGATTCACCGGTCGTCAGCTATATCCGTGGTGACACACCGCTGAAACCGTTGGCACGCATGGGTGCTTGGTTTTCTGTACAGCTACCCGATGGCCGTAAAGGGTATATTCTGCGTGCCGTGTTGCGTCGAAAGCGTAAAGCCGAGGTGAACAAAGAAGCGTCGGCCGATACCACGGTCGCGTCAGCCGATAGCCCAGCACCGCAGACCCTAGCAGAGT